>MDTD01005888.1_pt1 | contig 16322 bp, 14 predicted proteins | sample 811221 | NCBI WGS metagenome assembly MDTD01 (sample SAMN05326646, study PRJNA326480) | marine metagenome | isolation source: seawater | place: Pacific Ocean: South West | collected 2011 | reverse complement strand
GTCTGAGTATGGTTTTGAGTTAGAAAAAATATTTTATAATAGACTTAAAGAGGAAATCGGAGATTTTAAATACGATAATTTAAAATCAGAAAATGGAAAAGACATTTTAGGTCTATTTCAAGAGAGTTATAACCCGATAGGATTACATATCGATGGAGGATTTAATTTTGATGATTTAATATACAAACAATCATTAATTCCATTAACACCTAAAGGAAGTACTATAATTTTTAAGAATAGATATTATGGAAAATCTACAAATTTTACTATCGACAAAAACGAATTAGAAAAAAAAGATTTAAAATATGGTCAAAATATAAGATCATCTGAACACTTAGGCAAATACGGGAAAAAACCATTTGATGAGAAAATACATAAAGAATATTTAAGACATGAGAAGCTTGAGAATCTGGTAGGGTTAGAGGTTGAGCTTATTTATAATTGGGAAGTGGGATCTATGCTGATTTTTGATCGAACAAATCTACACTGTTCTTCTTCAGTGATCGATGGAAAAAAAATAGGACTTACAACATTTACAAAAAAATAGTTCGTATCTACATATGCTCAAAAAAAAATTTCTAAAGTTTTCAAGAAGTATTTTTAAAATATTATTACCACTTATTTTTAAATTATTAATTAAACTAAAATTAAATAGACGCGCAATAAATTATTTAAATGAAAAAAGTTATTTTAGTAATAATGCACAAGATTTTTCCTCTATAATAAAAAGATTATTAAAAGATAAAAAAATTTTAGCTTTGGATGTTGGTGCTCAAGGAGGATTTAATTCAGACAATTATTTTTCAAAAAGGTATAATACATTCTTCGAATATATTTTAGTTGAGCCGATTGATACAGAGGCAAAAAAATTGGCAGGAGTAAAATATTTAATTAAAAAAGGACTTTGGAGTAAAAAAGAAACTAAGAAATTATATATTTTAGATGGTAGACTTGGTAGCTCCTCAATGTTTTACCCGAATCCAGATTTATTTGATTTACACAATTTTAACGCAAATGAAATTGAAAATTTTAAAGTTACACAAAGTGTTAATGTCGAATGTGATACTTTAGAAAATTCTCTTTCTGATTTAAATATGAAATACTTAGATTATCTAAAAATAGATACGCAAGGAGCTGAACTAGAAATTTTAAAAGGGATGGGAAAGTTCCAACCTCTTTTAATCAAAATAGAATCTCATCCTTTCTCACTATACAAGGGAGTTCCAAGTTGGAACGAACTCTTAGATTATATTTATAAATTAAATTATGTCGTAATTGATTGGAAAGCTATAGGAAAGCATAAAACTAGAGTGCCCGCCGAACTTGATATGATATTTATCCCAAATTTTTATAATGAAAAAGGCAAAAATCTTATAATTAATTCTAAAGAAAAATTTATATCTTTAATGTTAATTTATGGTCAGATAAGTTTATTAAAACTTATAACTAATAAATTAAATATTAATATAACTGAATTAGATAAAATCGAGGATATGTATTTTAATTAATGGCTATTTACGATTGCTTTCAATATTTCAATGAAGATCATATAGTTGATTTAAGATTTAATATTCTTAATAAATACGTTGATTACTTTGTAATCAGCGAGTCAACAAAGACTCATCAAGGTCAAGAAAAAAAGCTAAACTTTGATATTAAAAAATTTAAGAGATACGAAAATAAAATTATTTATGTCATTGCCGATTATAACGAAAAAAAAAACTTCATTAACCATACTGGAGGCGAGTCATTAATTGAGCAACACCAAAGAAATAGTATTACTAGGGGTATTGAAAAAGCTAAGGACAATGATTTAATAATACTATCAGATTCTGACGAAATACCTGATCTAAAAAAATTGAATAAAATTAAGTCAACTACCAAATTTACAGCATTTGCACAAAAGATGTTTATGTACAAGTTAAACCTACAAAATTTAGTGGAAAGTGATTGGATTGGTTCTAAAATTTGTTTAAAAAAAAACTTTCCAAAACCTCAAGTACTAAGAGATATGAAATTTAAAAAATATCCTTTTTGGCGAATAGATAAATATAATTTACAAATCATAAAAGGAGGTTGGCATTTTTCATTTCTACAATCGCCCAAAGATATTATTAAAAAAATAAAATCTTACTCTCATGGAGAGTTTAATACGTCGGAAATAATAAATGAGGAAAATATTAAACAAAAAATATTAAAAAATATGGATATCTTTAATAGAGGCTTCGAATTAAAAAAAATCCTTATAGATAGCTCTTTCCCGGAATATATAATACAGAATCAAAAAAATCTTAAGGATTGGATTGCTTAATGAATATTTTACTTACTGGAGGAGCTGGATATATTGGAAGCCATACTGCTTTGTCTTTGATCGAGAGAGGAAATTCTGTATCTATAATCGATAATTTAATAACTGGAAATAAAAGATTAATTCCTACAAAAGCAAAATATTTTAATTGTGATATAGCGGATCAAAAATCTGTAAAAGAAATTTTAAATGATGGTAAATTTGATTTAGTCATACATTTTGCTGGGTTAACGAAGGTAGATGAATCTGTTAAATTTCCAGAAAAATATGAATATAATAATTTTGAAAAGTCAAAAATTTTTCTTAAAAGTTGTATTGATAATAATATTACTAAAATTATATTTTCTTCAACTGCTGGTGTTTACGGGAATAATAATTCTAATAGTATAGAAGAAACTGAAAATCTTAAGCCCATTAATCCATATGCAAAATCAAAACTAAAAATTGAAAATTTATTAATACAGAGCGCAAATCAAAATAAAATATCTTATATAATTTTAAGATATTTTAATGTGGCTGGAGCTGATAAAGAAAAAAGAAGTGGTTTAATCTCAAAATATTCTACAAATTTAATCAAAGTTTTGTGTGAAGTCGCAACAAATAAAAGAGACAAAATTGTTATAAACGGTGATGATTTCGACACAAAGGATGGTACTGCTATTAGAGATTTTATACATGTATCAGATATTTCCGATATGCATGCGATTGCGGCAGAATTTTTATTTAAAGATTCCTTTTCGGAAATTTTTAATTGTGGATATGGAAATGGCTACTCTGTAAAAGAAGTAATAAAAGAGATGGAAAAAATTTTAAACAAAAAGTTAAAAATAGAAATTGGACCTAGAAGGGATAAAGATATTTCAAGGTCTATTGCTAATGTAGAAAAGTTTAAAAATAAGTTTAATTGGAAGCCAAAATTTAATAATTTGAATTACATTTTAACTACGGCATTAGATTGGGAAAAAAAATTAAAATAATAGAAAAAGTTTATGATTAAAAATTTAGTTTTAACAGCTGCAGTTGGATATAATTTTGATCAAATAGAACTATTTTTAAAAAGTTTAAGAAAATATTATTCCGATAAAATATGTATAATAATTGGCAAAGGCGATATTTATATTGAAAATGAAATTAAAAAATTTAATTGTAAAGTAATTAAAACATCAATAACTAAAAAAAATATTCAGTTTCAGAGATACAGAATTTATGCTGAACTATTGAATGAGGAAAATTTTAAAGATGTTCTTTTATGCGATAGTAGGGACATCTATTTTCAAAGTAATCCATTTAAATACAGTTATGAAGGATCTATAAATTTTTTTTTAGAAGACTATAAAATCAAAAACTGTCCATATAATTCAAATTGGTTGATTAAAACTTATGGTAAAAATGAGTTTGAAAAAATTTCTAATAAAACTATTTTATGTTCTGGAACTGTATTAGGCAGTTATAAAAAGATTAAAGAGTACCTTGATCAAATGAATATCAACATTTCAAAGTTTAAGTACAAAAAAAAACTAAAATATTTACTAACATTTAGAACTGATCCTGCTGGAAGAGGTTGTGATCAAGGACACGCAAATTATTTAGTTCATAATGAACTAATTAAAGATTATAAATTTTATAATAATTATGATGGTCCAATAGCTACGGTTTTCTATATGGATAAGATAAATTTTGACAACGAGTCCAGATTATTAAATTCTTTTGGCGATCCATATTCTGTTGTTCATCAGTACGATAAAAGATGGGAAGAATTTTCAAAACATTTCGAAAAAATCAAGAAAAACATTCTTAAAGATGACTAAAATAAACCTAAATTTTTGCGCCCGGAAGGAGTTGAACCCTCAGCCTTCTGATCCGAAGTCAGACGCTCTATCCAGTTGAGCTACGAGCGCATGTTATATATTTAAATTTATTAGATGAATAAAACAACGTTTTTTTTTACAGCAAATAGTAATAAAAGTGCTAGATTAGATAAGTTTCTCACTAGTGAATTAAAATCTCTTTCAAGATCTCAAATCAAAAAAATTATTTTATCTAGAGGTGTTAAAGTAGATAAAAAAATTGTTGTTTCTGCCTCGGAAAAATTAAAAAAAGGAAGTACAATTGAGATTGTTATAAAAAAGATAGAAGATAATAAGATTATACCGAGAAAAATAAATCTTGATGTAATATATGAGGACGATGATATCATAATTATAAATAAACCAAGTGGGCTTACTGTACATCCTGGTGCAGGAAATTTTGATAACACTTTAGTAAATGCCCTAGTACATAAATATAAAAAAAATTTATCTGACATGAATAATAGTTTAAGACCTGGCATAGTTCATAGATTAGATAAAGATACTAGTGGATTGCTAGTGGTTGCAAAAAATAATATTGCTCACTCAAAACTTAGCAAACAGTTTAGTGATCATAGTGTGCATAGAAAATATCAGTGCCTGATCTGGGGAGTTATAAGACCTTTATCAGGAAAAATTGAATCTTTAATTGCAAGAGATAAAAGAAATAGACAGTTAATGACAGTGAGCGATATTAGAGGAAAAAAAGCAATAACTAATTATAAAACATTAAAAGTTTTTTCTTGTAAAAATATACCTAGAATAAGCCTACTTGAATGTGAGTTAGAAACTGGAAGAACCCATCAAATTAGAGTTCATTTAAAATATAAAGGAAGTTCAATTATTGGAGATAAACAATATGGAAAGAAAAATATTAGGTTTAAAGAAGTTAATAAAGATTTTTTTGAAATATTGAATGATATTAATGGACAGGTTCTTCATGCAAAAACCTTGGAGTTTTTACATCCTTCACATAATAAAATTATTAAATTTAATTCGAATTTGCCAAAAAAATTTAAAAAAATGTTAAGTTTACTTACAAAACTAAGTAGTTGAAAAACTAAAATTTATATATAAGTCTAACGTATGGATGAAAACAATAAGATAACTAATCTACCTTCTCCGGCTATTGGAGGGCTATCAGTATACCTATCTCAAATAAAAAAATTTCCTATGTTAGATGCAGAGGAGGAATATATGTTAGCTAAAAATTGGAGAGAAAATGGAAACTTACAATCAGCCCACAAGTTAGTAACAAGTCATTTAAGATTGGTGGCTAAAATAGCTATGGGCTATCGTGGTTATGGTCTTCCAGTTAATGAACTAATCTCTGAAGGAAATTTAGGTTTGATGCAAGCGGTAAAAAAGTTTGACCCTGACAAGGGTTTTAGATTAGCAACTTATGCAATGTGGTGGATAAAAGCAGCTATTCAAGAATATGTCTTAAGATCTTGGAGTTTGGTAAAAATGGGTACAACTACAGCACAAAAAAAATTATTTTTTAATTTAAAAAAGATTAAAAATCAGATTGCTCCAGGACAAGAAGGTGATTTAAAAGACGAACAAGTAAAAGAAATTTCTCAAAGATTAGACGTTGATTCTAATGAAGTGATAAATATGAATAGGAGAATGATGGGTCAGGAAAAATCTTTAAACTCTCCGATTAAAGCTGGAGAGACAGATGAATGGCAAGACTGGTTAGTTGATGATAGTTTGGACCAGGAACTGATTATTTCTCAACAACAGGAATTTAATGATAAAAAAGAATTACTTAATAGTGCGATGGAAATTTTGAATGAAAGAGAAAAAGAAATAATTACCGCTAGACGATTATCTGAAATACCGATAACACTCGAAGAATTAAGTAAAAAATTTAAAATTAGTAGAGAAAGAATAAGACAAATTGAGACAAAGGCTTTTGAAAAATTACAAAAATCAATGATTAACGCTAGTAAAACAAAAAACCTTTTACCAGCTGATTAAATTTTAAAAGGATCCTCAATTAATATTGTATCTTCTCTTTCTGGGCTTGTCGAAATGCTACAAATTTTTGCACCTATAAAATCTTCCAAAGAATAAATATATTTTTTTGCATTTTCAGGCAGGTCTGAAATATTTCTAATACCCTGAGTTTTAGATTTCCAACCCGGGAACTTTTTATAAATAGGTTTAATGTTGAATTGATCATCCGATGCTGCAGGTAAATATTCTATTTTTTCTCCTTTTAAATCATAACCCACACAAACTTTAATCTCATCTAATTCATCTAAGACATCTAATTTTGTTAATGCTATGCCATCGATTCCTGCAATCTTGATTGTTTGTCTTACTAAAACCCCATCAAACCAACCACACCTTCGCTTTCTAGCAGTCACAGTACCAAATTCTTTACCTCTTCTACCTAATGACTCACCAATTTTATCTTTTAGTTCAGTAGGAAACGGACCACCGCCAACTCTCGTGGTATAAGCTTTTGTAATTCCTAAAACATAATGAATCTCATTTGGTCCTGAACCTGATCCGGTAGCAGCCATAGCTGGAACAGTGTTTGAAGAAGTTACAAATGGATAAGTGCCATGGTCAACGTCTAATAATATACCTTGAGCACCTTCAAATAATATTTTTTTTCTATCTTTCTTAAATTCGTCAAGTTTTAACCATACAGGTTTAGCAAATTTTAATATATCAGGAGCGATTTTAAGGAGTTTCTTTTTTAAATCATCTTTTTTATAAACTTTTTTTTTTAATCCTTTTCTAATAGCGTTATGGTGTAACAAAACATTCTCTAATCTATTATCTAGATTCTTCTCAGATCTTAAATCCATTACTCTTATAGACCTTCTACCAACTTTATCCTCGTAGCACGGTCCAATCCCTCTTCTAGTAGTTCCAATTTTTCCTTTTCCAGCTGAATCTTCTCTAATCTCATCCATTTCTTGATGAAAAGGTAATATAAGTGAAGCTGACTCTGAAATCATAAAGTTTTCAGGTGTAACATTAATACCTTGTTTTTTTATATCTTTTATTTCATCTAACAAAGCCCAAGGATCTATCACTACACCATTTCCTAAAATAGAAACTTTGCCATTTCTTACAATTCCTGATGGCAATAGTCTTAATTTAAATACCTTTTTATCGATAACTAATGTGTGACCTGCGTTGTGTCCACCTTGGAATCTTACAACTACATCAGCTTCACTAGATAACCAGTCTACAATTTTACCTTTGCCCTCATCCCCCCATTGTGAGCCAACTACTACAACATTTTTCATTATCTAAAATTCTTTTTTAATAAAATTGAATTTATGTGATTTATAGGACCACTGCCTTTCCCGTAGTTTAATTTTGATCCTATTGCTTGATTAACATATTTAATTCCTAAGGCACAAGAGTTTATCAATGGTTTTCCACATGACAAATAAGTAGTAATAGCTGAAGATAGAGTGCATCCTGTTCCATGTGTATTTTTTGTAAAATGTTTTTTGTTTTTAAATACTTTCGTAAATTTTTTATTAATTAAAATATCATAAATTGAATTAGATTTTAAGTGCCCTCCTTTAATTAAAACATTTTTTGCTCCTAATTTTATCAGATCAAGACCTGCCTGGGTCATATCACTGATTGATTGAATTTTTTTTCCCGTTAAGATCTCTGCTTCTGGAATATTGGGTGTGATTAAAATAACTTCTTTTATTAATTTTTTTTTAATATAATTTATAGCTTGATCGTTTATTAGTTTTGTACCACCTTTGGCTACCATAACAGGGTCTAAAATAATTTTTGATGTATCTATTTTTTTTAAAGATTTTAAAACTTCATAAGCAACTTTTTTCGAGTGTAACATTCCAATTTTTACTGCATCTGGTTTTATATCTTTTGTACTGAAAATTATTTGAGAAGAAATTCCCCTTGGATTGATTGGTATAATTGACTTCACGCCTGTCGTATTTTGAGATGTGACAGCAGTAATTGCTGTCATTGCATATGAACCTAACGATGTAACAGTTTTTATGTCAGCTTGAATACCTGCTCCGCCTGAGGAGTCAGAGCCTGCTATTATTAAAACTTTAGATCTTGGGAACATATTTTATTTAATTGTTCTTTTGATTATTTTAATACATCTGTCAATCAATGCTAAATTAAAAGATTCACACATAATTCTAATTTTTGATTCTGTACCAGACGCTCTTACTAATAATCTTCCTTTATTTTTAATTAAGCTATTGCTTTCTTTAATAGCTTTTTGACATTGAGATGAATTAAGAATTTTTTTGTTTTTTACATCAATATTTACAAGTTTTTGAGGAACGGATTTATAAACATTTAACATCAAACTTGCTTTTTTCCCTTTTCGTAAAGCAAATAAAACTTCCAGAGCAACTAGTAGGCCATCTCCTGTTGTTGCGAATTTTCCTAAAATTATATGCCCTGATTGCTCTCCGCCTAAATTAAATTTATTTTTTTTCATTTTTTCTTTAACGTATCGATCTCCGACATTTGCTCTTAAAAATTTTATATTTTTATTTTTAAAAAAATTTTCTAAACCATAATTTGACATCAAAGTACCGACTACCCCACCTTTTAAAATCTTTTTTTCTTTCCACCTTTTTGCGATCATTGCAATTATTTGATCTCCGTCAATAATTTTAGATTTTTCATCACACATTATGACACGGTCTGCATCTCCATCTAGGGAAATACCTAAATGTGCTTTATATTTTTTTACGTATCTTTTTATAATTGATGGATGTGTTGATCCACAGTTTTGATTGATATTTAAACCATTAGGTTTTGTTCCAATTTTAAAAACTTTTGCACCTAGATCTGAAAGAATTTTTGGTGCTGACTTATACCCTGCACCATTTGCGCAATCTATTACAATTCTCATTCCTTTTAAACTAAAGTCTTTAGGAAAATTATTTCTTAAAATCTTGATGTATTGATCATTACCGTCTTCAAGTCTTTTAACTCTACCAAGCGTTTTTGGTTTCGATAATTGATTAATTGTTTTTGAGTCAATCAAACTTTCAATCTTTTTTTCAATTTTATCGGATAATTTCATGCCATCTGGACCAAATAGTTTAAGACCATTATCATAAAAAGGATTATGAGAGGCTGTTATCATAATTCCCATATTTGCTCGCATTTTTTTTGTTAACATTGCTAATCCGTTTGTAGGCAGTGGTCCTAAAGTAAAAATATGCATGCCAGTAGATGCTAACCCTGAGACTAAAGCCGGTTCAAGAGTGTATCCTGATAATCTCGTATCTTTCGCAATAATTGCAACTTGTTTTCTTTTTTTAAAATTTTTAAAATAAGTTCCAGCTGCTAAACCAAATTTAAAAAATTTTTCTCCATTTATATTACCGACATTAACTTCTCCCCTAATACCGTCTGTTCCAAAGTATTTTTTTTTCATTGTTTTATTATCTTTTCAAAAACTAAAATTCCTTGCTTAATTTCTCTTACATTGTGTACTCTAAATATGTTTACCCCTTGAGAAAAAGCATATAAAACTGATGAGAGTGTTCCTCCGATTCTCTCTTTACTATCATAGTATCCGGAAATCTCATTTATAAATCTTTTTCTTGAACTACCAACTAATATAGGAAATCCTAACGAATGAAATATAGAAATTTTGTTCATAATCATCAAATTATGTTTCAAGTTTTTTCCAAAACCTATCCCGGGATCTAAAATTAATTTCGATTTATATTTATCTTTCTCAAAAATCTCAATTTTTTTTTCAAAAAAATCATATATATCAAGTAATACGTTTTTATATTGGGGATTATTTTGCATAGTTTGAGGAGTTCCTCTCATATGGTGTATAACTTTCCATAAATTTTTATTTTTTATTTTTATTAAAGATTCTTTATCAAAACTAAAACAGGAAACATCGTTTATTATATCTGTTTTGTAAGTTAATGATTGATTTACAATTTCTGATTTTCTTGTGTCTATTGACAAAAGAGTTTTTGGAAATTTTTTTTTAAAAATTTTTATAACTTTTCCTATCCTTTTCCATTCTATTTTTTTAGGTATAATCTTTGAACCCGGTCTAGTGGACTCTCCCCCGACATCTACGATATCCGCCCCGGCTTCGATCATTTCTTTTATCCTATTTAGACCTTTTTTAGATGTATTAAATTTTCCTCCGTCTGAGAAGCTATCAGGCGTCATATTAAGTATTCCCATTATCAAATGAGATTGATTTTTGATAATTTTTTTTTTACTTATAATTTTTTTTACATCTGAGTTAACTTTAATTCTAATTTTAACAGGTAGTTTTTTTAAATCAGATATTTTGATAGTTTTTGAACTAATATCACGACCGTTTCTAGTAAATATCTCTAATTTATTAAATGAGATTTCTTTTGAACCGCCAAGTGGCAGGGAAATTTTTTTTTTTATTAAATTTCTTGAATCTTTTCCGTAAAAAAAATTACACGCCCTTGTGTAATATTTAACCATTTATTATTATATGGCTGGCTTTGGCTTTAAACCCAATGAACCTAGTGCAGATGAGGATTTTCCATCATCGCTTTCATCCTCTTTAAAAGATCTGGTTGGTTTGATATCTTTTAAAATTAAATCTCTTATCTCATCACCAGAAAGAGTTTCATAAATTAACAATGCTTTTGCAATTTTATGCAGATCGTCAACCTTTTCTGTAAGTATTTTTTTCGCTCTATCGTAACCTTTGTCTACAATCTTCTTTACTTCTGTGTCAACTTTTTTTGCTGTTTCTTCAGACATATTTTGTTGTTTAGTGACTGATCTACCTAAAAAGACTTCTTCCTCATTCTCCCCATACGCAATAGTACCTAATTCTTCACTCATCCCATATTTAGTTACCATATTTTTTGCCACTTTAGTTACCATATCAATATCTGATGATGCACCAGACGTAACTTTATCATGTCCAAAAATTAGTTCTTCAGCAATTCTTCCACCCATAGCAACTGCTATATCAGCGTGCATTTTTTCTCTTGTTACAGATAGTTGATCTCTCTCTGGCAATCTCATAACCATACCTAGCGCTCTACCTCTTGGAATTATAGTAGCTTTATGAATTGGGTCTGATGCTTTTTCGTTTAACGCAACTATAGCGTGACCTCCCTCATGGTAAGCTGTTAATTTCTTTTCATCCTCAGACATAACCATCGATCTTCTTTCTGCTCCCATCATCACCTTATCTTTGGCCTCTTCAATATCTGACATTGTTACTACTCTTTTATTCTTCCTAGCTGCTAGTAGTGCTGACTCATTAACTAAGTTTGCTAAATCTGCTCCAGAAAAACCTGGTGTACCTCTAGCAATAGTTCTTAATTTTACATCAGGACCTGTGTTTATTTTTTTAATATGCACTTTTAAAATTGCTTCTCTTCCAATTATATCTGGATTTCCAACGACGACTTGCCTATCAAACCTACCAGGTCTTAATAGGGCTGGATCTAAAACATCTGGTCTGTTTGTTGCTGCAATAAGAATAATTCCTTCGTTTGTATCAAAGCCATCCATTTCAACAAGTAACTGGTTTAAGGTTTGCTCTCTTTCGTCATTACCTCCACCAAGACCAGCTCCTCTGCTTCTACCAACAGCATCAATCTCATCAATAAAGATTATACATGGAGAATGTTTTTTACCTTGCTCAAACATATCTCTAACTCTTGAAGCTCCTACACCTACGAACATCTCTACAAAGTCCGAGCCAGATATTGAGAAGAAAGGGACGTTTGCTTCTCCTGCAATTGCCTTTGCTAATAAAGTTTTTCCCGTCCCTGGTGGTCCAATTAAAAGTGCACCTTTAGGAATTTTTCCTCCAAGACGGCTAAATTTTTTGGGGTCTTTTAAAAATTCTACAATCTCCTCGACTTCTTCTTTTGCTTCCTCCACGCCGGCAACATCATTGAAGGTAACCTTTCCCTGAGACTCGTTCAGTAGTTTGGCTTTCGATCTTCCAAAACCCATCGCACCACCTTTGCCACCCTGCATTTGTCTCATAAAAAAAATCCAAACACCAATTAATAAAAGCATTGGAAACCAAGAAAGAAGTATACCTAATAATGAGGGCATTTTATCTTCTTGGGGTGAAGCTACAATACTTACGCCGCTAGATGAGAGTTTATCAACTAATTCTGGATAATTAGGAGAGTATGTTTTAAATCTTTTCCCATCTGCTAAAACACCGGTAATGTTATTTCCTTGAATCTGAACCTCTACTACTCTTCCATTATCCACCTCGGTTAAAAAGTTCGAAAAAGGAAGTGAGTTGTTTTCAGCTTTTATTTTATTGGGATCTTGAAACATGTTAAACAGTCCTACCGATAGCATGACGATTAACACCCACATAATTAGATTTTTTAAATTCATATTATTTAAATAGTAATTATATTTAATTAAACAAGTATATTTTATTTTAAATTGAGTTGTAAATAAGACAAATTATATCCAAATCCTAGTAAATATTAGCTTTTTTCTTTTTTAAACAACAATTTGTCACTGTCTTGCTCTATTATACAGCCTCCTAATGTGGCTTTTAGAGATCGATGTTTTTTTAGATTAGAAATTAAGTTTACGACTTTTTTAGATCTTGGGTTGTAATAACCTTTTGTAATTTTCTTTATTGATTCGTTAATTACTCTTATTTTAATCTCTTGATTTAGTGTCTCAAATCTTTTCAAATCGATTGAAATTTGATTATTAGATTTCTTTACAGATTTTTTAAATATTTCGTGAAAATATTCGTCTAGAGTAGTTTTACTCGATGCAAGATTATTAATTGATTTAATGATTTGATCATAGTTAATTCCACTCTTTTTAAGTGGTATTTGTAGTTTCCTTATTCTAGCTCTCAAGTATTTTGTATTAGTATTTGACGGATCATTAAAATACCTCCCGAATACTTTTTTTGTAATATAAATTAAATCCTTTTTTTTAGTGTCTAACAAAGGCCTATATAGCTTTATATTTCTATTTAATTTTGTAATTTTTTGCATTGCTGAGAGACCTGTTAGTCCGCTTCCTCTGGATAATCTTATAAAAAAAGTTTCAACCTGATCTTCTAGATTATGTGCAGTTAAAATTAATCGAATATTTTTTTTTTTACAGTAATTTAACAATAAATTATATCTGATAGATCTAGCAGATCCTTGAATATTTTTATCTATAATAATTTTATTGTTTAAAATATCTAAATTTACATAATGTTTTTTTAGTAATTTTTTTACAGCATTAGCCTCGTTAGAAGAGTTTTTTCTAATATTATGATTAATTAAAACATACTTAAATTTAGATTTATTTTCATAATTAAAAGCTTTTGTTAAAGCAACAAGAGCTAGACTGTCTGGCCCTCCAGATACTGCAACGACAAATGATTTTTTTTTAAATTTATTTAATTTTTTTTTAAATTGTAAATATATATCTGTAATATTTTGAAATTCTATAAAACAGTTTTTAAGAATTACATTTGAATTTTTTTTGCTCATATTGAGCTTTTTGTAACACAGACTTGCTTGCTTTTGGGTATTCTTTTTTTAACCCACTAATCATTTTACATCCTTGATCTTTCTCGCCTAGTTGAACCATTGTAATACCTAATTTTAAAAGATTATCAGGAGCTTTCTTGCTTTTAGGATAATTCTGATAACCATCTAAATAAGCTGTTGCTGCATCAGAATATAATTGTCGTATTCTGAAAGTTTCTCCATACCAATATTGAGCACTCCCTGCTAAATCGTGGTCTTTATTTTTATCAATAAATTCTTTAAGAGCAAATTCTGCGGTTTCATAATCTCCGACTTTCATAAAACTTACTGCGAACTCATATTGTTCTGCAGCTGATTTATTTGGTAGTAAAGATTCTTTTTTTTCTGCCTCCTCGGTTATAACTGTTTTTGCTGTTTCTACTGAATTGAGAGTTTGCTGAGAGGGTAAATTTTTCGTTTGGTAGCCTGGATCTGTTCCAAAGTCTTGGGGTTTACTAGTACCAGGCAACTTCGCTTGCTTTTCTAATTTTGGAGATAGGTTACCATTTTCAAGATCAGAAAATCTTAATTGAGTATCAGATTGAATTTTCGTTACTCGAGTAGATAATTTATCTAGCTTAAAATTGATTTCCTCAAATTTGTTAGTTAAATCTCTAAACTGATCTTCTATCTCATTTAGTTTTAATAAATGTTTGGTTAAAATATCTTCATTCAAACTATCAGATTTAATTAAATTCGGTGAAGAGGATGCAATATCTGATTTTTGATAAACAGCTTTTTCTAAAGTTTTGAGATCTTTAGTTATTACTTGGATTTGATCTGAAATTGCTTTCAAGTAAATTTCATCTTCCTCTGCATTTAAACTTGTTAAATAAAATGCAGAAAATAATATTAAATAAAATTTAATATATCTAAAGTCTTTCATGATTCACTTGTAATTTGATAAAATGGCAAAAAAAAGACCCTTCAATTGTGTTAATTAAAGGGTCTTTTAAATTATATAATAAATTAATATTAATTTACTTTAACTGTTACTGATCTTCTATTTTGAGACCAAGCTAAAGGTGATGATTTTGGATTCACAGGTTTTTCCTTACCGTAACTTATTACTGATATTCTTTTTCCTGAAATACCGTAGGTCATCAGATAATCTCTAGCTGCATTCGCTCTTCTTTCGCCTAATGCTAAGTTAAATTCTCTTGTACCTCGTTCATCAGCATGACCTTCTATTGTAACATTAAGATTTTTGTTCTTTCTTAAGAACGTTGCTTGTTTTCTTAAAGTTGCTCTAGAAGCTGTAGTTAAAGATGATTTATTAGTTGCAAAAAACACTCTATCCGGAACACCAGCGGCTAAATACTCAACAGTCTCTTTTCCAGTATAAACGTCACCTTCAATATCAGCTGATTTCTTAGCAGTTGAACAAGCGCTTAGTACTAAAGTTGTAAATACTACTAGAAATATATTTTTTAAATTCTTATTTAATGTCATTTTTTCCCCTAGGTTTAGTGTTTTTAAATCAAATTATTAGAAGTTATTCAAGTATATTTTGCATATTTTCGACCTTACTTAGATAATAATGAGGACCAGGATGGGTCAGAAGCATCAGTTTTTGTTGAAATTCTTCTCTCATTATATCCTGTGATATCTATTGACCATAATTTTGCTGAAAACCCTTCGCCTTTTTCTCCTGCTTTCGTTTCTCTATAGAAAACTAAAACTCTTCCGTTAGGAGACCAAGAAGGTGCTTCTTGATAATAATTTTCTGTCAGCAGTCTCTCGCCGGTTCCATCAATTCTCATCACTCCAATATAAAATCGGTTTTTGTGCATTTTGGTAAAAGCGATCAAATCTCCTCTTGGTGACCAAACAGGGGTACCATAAATTCCTTTTCCAAAAGTAATTCTTTTTACATTGCTTCCATCGCTTCTCATAACATATATCTGTTGCAAACCACTTCTATCAGAATTGAATGCTATAAACTTGCCATCTGGTGAAAAAGATGGAGATGTGTCTATAGATGAATGATTGGTTATCCTTTCCACAACTCTTGTATCTAAATCCATAGTATAAATATCTGAATTACCATCCTTTGCAAAACTCATAATTATCTTTTTTCCATTAGGTGAAAATCTTGGAGCAAAAGTCATTCCAGGAAAGTTTCCTACAACTTCTTGTGTACCTGTTTCAATATCTAACAAATATACTCTTGGCATGTTTCTAAAATAAGACATGTATGTTACCATTTGATTTGTTGGATTGAATCTTGGTGTTAAAACTAATTCAGTCCCTCTTGTTAAATATTTATTATTAAAACCGTCTTGATCCATGATTGCAAGTTTCTTAACTCTTTGATCCTTAGGCCCGCTTTCAGCAACATATATAATCCTTGTGTCAAAATATCCCTCTTCTCCTGTTAATCGCTCGTAAATTTTATCAGATATTATATGTGCTACTCGTCTCCAGTTAGAAGGTGTCGTTGTAAAGGCAAGGGCTGTCATTTCTTGAGCAGCTGTCAAATCCCAAAGTCTAAATTCCACTTTTAATTTTTCATCTTTTATCAGCAATTTTCCAGTAACTAGCGCTTGCGCTTTTATTAATCTCCAATCCTCAAATCTTGGTTTAAGATGTGCAATATCAGGTTTTTGAACAAAAGCATCTTTTTTTAAAGGGTTG
>MDTD01136321.1_pt1 | contig 16324 bp, 17 predicted proteins | sample 811221 | NCBI WGS metagenome assembly MDTD01 (sample SAMN05326646, study PRJNA326480) | marine metagenome | isolation source: seawater | place: Pacific Ocean: South West | collected 2011 | reverse complement strand
GAAAAAATAGCTATACCAGTTGTTTTATTCGCTGGGCTTCTTTGGTCCTTTGGTCCATTAGTCGTAAGATATATGGATAACCCTCACATGGTGCCTTGGCAATATATTTTTGGGAGAGGATTAACAATATTTATAATCTTAAATTTATATTTATATTTTGAGGAAGGTATTAATTTTTATAAAAATTATAAAAAAATTGGAAGATCAGGTGTAATAGGAGGTAGTGGACTTGGTATTGCAATGATTTCATTTATTTATTCAATAACCAACACTTCAGCGGCTATTACATTGCTATGTTTAGCTGCAATGCCATTTTTTACTGCAATTTTAGCCTATTTATTTCTCAAAGAAAAAATCTCTCTTAATGTATGGGTTTCTATATTTATCGCTACTGTTGGTATAATCATAATGGCTTTAGGAAATACAGAAAAAAATTCTTTGATAGGGTTTATTTTTGGACTTACATCCTCAATTGGCTTTTCTGTTTTTTCTGTAACTTTAAGATGGAGAAAAGAAACACCTAAATTCACAACAGTTGCAATAGCTGGTCTTTTTTGTTTTGTATTTGCATCTGCTGTCATTTTAATTACCAAACAACCTTTTTTTTCAACAAGCTATAATGCCTCGATGTTTTCTCTGCATGGTATTTTAGTCTGTCTGGGTTTAATTTTATATTCTATCGGCTCAAAAGCTATTCCAGCAGCAGAATTAACTCTATTATCATTGACGGAGGTAATAGGAGGTATTTTTTGGGTTTGGCTACCAGTATTTGGAATAAATGAAATTCCATCAACAAATACTATAATTGGTGGTTTTTTTCTTTTTGTATCAATAGTTTATTATAGTTTAATTATGAGATGGAATAAAAGATTTATAGCTTTAAATTGAAATCAGATTAAATGAACAATCAAAAAAAAATAGTTAATAGTTGGAATGAATGGGATCCTTTAAAACATGTTATAATTGGAAGAGCTGATGGATGCTGTATTCCAGCACCAGAACCTGCACTAGACGCGAAAGTTCCAGAGGATTCGGATATGAAAGGCGAATACGGCCCTCGCACCAAAGAGACAGTAGATAAAGCTAATGAACTTTTAGATAATTTTGCAAATTTATTAAAAAAAAGAGGAATAAAAGTTGATAGGCCTTTGCCTATTGATCATAGCCAGAAAATATCAACACCAGATTGGGAAGTTGATAGTATGTTTGGATGTATGCCTGCTCGAGATGTTATTTTAACAGTTGGTAACGAAATGTTAGAAGCTACAATGAGTTATAGATGCAGATGGTTTGAATATTTAAATTATAGGCCATTAATTGAGAAATATTTTGCAGAAGATGAAAATATGAGGCACGAAAGTGCCCCAAAACCAAGACTTACAGACTTAGATTATAGAAAAGATTATTTGTCAGATAAAATTGGTGTTCAAAAAAGATTAGAATGGACCGAAAAAAAATTCTTTGTAACAACAGAAAAAGAACCTTTGTTTGATGCAGCTGACATTTTAAGATTTGGTAAGGATTTAGTTGTGCAACATGGTTTTACTACTAATCTGAAAGGGATAGATTGGTTAAAGAGACATTTCAAAGATCATAGAATTCATGCTGTAAACTTTCCAGGTGATCCCTATCCAATTCATATTGATGCAACTTTTACACCAATAAGAGAAGGTTTAATTATCAATAATCCACAAAGACCACTTCCAAAAGATCAGAGGAAGTTATTTGAAAATAATAATTGGGAAATACTTGATGCAGCACAACCCGCACATAATAAACCACCTCCACTTTGCTATTCCTCAGTCTGGTTATCAATGAATATTTTAGTATTAGATCAAAAAACGGTTTGCGTAGAAAAAAGTGAAAAATATCAAGCTGAACAATTAGACAAGATTGGAATGGAAGTTATACCAGTTGATTTAAGAGATGCCTATGCTTTTGGAGGAGGTCTCCATTGTTGCACTGCAGATGTTTATAGAGAAGGTGAATTAAAAGATTATTTTCCAAATCAATAAAATTATTCTGGATTTTTTTTTAAAAAATCAATGAAATCTCTCACCTCATTAAATTTTTCATCAGGTATATCTTTATAACTTAAATCAAATTTATTTTTTACGCATAAAGCTATATGGGCATAAGGGTTTCTTCCTCTTGGATGGTTTGGGTGATCTGGAAGCTGTCCTAATAAATAATCACCGGCATCTTGTATCATTTTCCATAATTTGTTAGCATTTTCTTTATTCATTTTCTCATAGATATTATATTGTTATAAAAGATAAGTAAATTATGTCTAAAGTTTTAAAACTAGGTATCACAGATAAAAACAACAAAGAGATTGAGGAAGTAAATTCAATTAAAGTTGTTGCCAATAAGGGTATAGTAGGAGACAGACATTTTGATGAATTTAATGATCCATATTCTCAACTCTCATTAATAGAATCCGAAAATATAGACTACTATAACATCAAGTATGGATTAAATATTCCTTATGTTAGTTTTAGAAGAAATATTGTAACAAAAGGTGTTAAATTAAATGATTTGATAGGTAAAAAATTTAAAATTGGCAACGTAGAGGTTGAAGGTATTGATTTGTGTAGACCTTGTAGACATCTTAATGAAATTCTGGATCAACAAAACATATTAAGAGAATTTTTAAGAAGAGGTGGTCTTAGATGTCAGATATTGAATACCTCAGATATAACTATTGGTGATGAGATAAATATAAATTATTAGTTTTTCTAATTTTCTTTTGTTTTATCTACTTCAAATTTTTCTAGTCCTGTAGAAAAACTTCTCTCAACTGGATTTTGCTTTTCTTCAAAAGATTTTATTTTTTCCAATTCTTTTTCTCTAAGTCTTTGCTCTCTTAGATTTTCTCTATGCTCTTTAGCTTTTTGATCTCGATCAAATTTTTCTTCCCATTCCTTAATTTTAATATATTCTAATTGTTTTTGTTTCTCTTCCTCTTCCTTAATGAGTTTTAAAGCTCTTTCTTTTCTTCTCTTTTCTTTTAATTCATAGTTTTTTTGCTCTTCTTCTCTTACTTTTAAATCTATATCTTTTCTATTTTGCTCTTCTTCTTTAAATTTTAATTCTTTTTCTTTATTTCTTAAATCATTGGTAACCAGTATTAGATTCTCATCTTTTTTGATTAATCTTTCATTTTCAATTTTTAATTTTTCTTCTTTAATTTTTAAATCTTTCTCTTTTAATCTTAATTCATCTTCTTTAGATCTGAGTTTATTATCCTCTTTTTTAAGTTTTTCCTCTAAAAATTTTAATTCTTTTTTTTCTCTTATAATTTCATTATTTTCTTGTAGTTTTTTTAATTTAATTTCTTTAATTTTTTTTATTTCTTGATTTTTTTTGAAATTAACAAACGCGTTACTTAAAGACTTAGTGGTGATAGTTGCAATTTTTGCAAAACTATTATTATTAGCACCGCTTTTTCTGCTTTTTGTTTTAATGTTTCTTCTTTTAACCATATTTATAAAAATGCATTTGAGCAAAGAATTGAAAGTTATTCAATAATTAGTATAAAAATAAATTTGATCTGTGACTATTTTGAGTTTCAACCTAGGGGTGATTATTAAATCAAAATTTTCAATATTTATCATATTTTTTTTGCATTAATATATTCAAAACATTATTAAACTTTAGTGAAAAATTTAAAAAAATTAATAATTGCGTGTGACGGAGAGTCAGCTAGTGGTAAGAGCACTGCTGCAAAATCAGTTTCTAAAAAATATGGTTTGCTTCTAATTAATTCAGGACTTCTATATAGGTATAGCAGCAAATTAGTTTTAAAAAATAAACCAAAAAACTTAATTTATTTTCTTAGAAAAAAATTCAAGGGTCTATCATATAAAAAAATTTCTAAACAAAATTTACATTCTCAGGAGATAAGTGAGCATGTTGCTATTCTTGCAAAAAATAAAAATGTAAGACAAATAATTAATAAATTCCAAAAAAAAATAATTAAAGATAATAAAAAAATTTGTGTTGAGGGCAGAGATATTGCTAGTAAAATTCTTTCAAAAAATCCAAAATATGACATAGCCTTCTACTTTAAATGTAATCTTAATAAAGCTAGCTATAGAAGATGGCTTGATATTAAAAAAAAAGTACCCCTAAAAAATGTTAAAAGATCATTAAGTATGAGAACTCAAATGGATAAAAAAAGAAAAAATAGCCCACTTAGAAAAGTAAAAGATGCTATTTTAATAAGAACTGACAAATTATCAAAAAAACAAGTTTTAAACAAAATGTCTAAACATATTGAAAGCTTATATTAATTTCTAATTTCTTCTTTAGCATGCAAAGGTTCCTCAATCGGTTCTGTTGTGGGATTTAGCTCAATACCTGCTGGTGTTATGGTTTGGGGCATTGCAACAAACTGGGAGTCAGGGTTTTCAACTGTCTCTCTGACTCTCATTCTATAAATTCCAAAAATACCAATAATTGAATGAAAGATAAATAAAAACATAAAGAAACCATTCGATCCCACTAAGTCCATAAATATTGAGCATAAAAATGGTCCACTCATAGCACCTAAACCAAAAGTAAATTGCAAACCTGCACCTGCAGCTACAAACTTATCTTTTGATATATAATCATTTGTGTGAGCTAAAATTAATGAAAACATTGGCAAACTACAAAAAGAAAATAGAATAAAAAAAATGTAGAATAAAGTTTTACTTGTAGCGAGACCATCAGGTAAATACATTTGTCTTGAAACAATTATTGCAAATATTGAAAAAATTGCAGCACCAAAAGTGCTGAAAACAATTACTTTTCTTCTATCATAAATATCAGATAGTTTTCCTATAGGAAACTGAGCTACAGCACCGGATATTGCTAAAAGAAATGTTACTATTGATATTTCCAATATAGAAAAATTCATTGAAACTGCATAGACTGCAACTAAAGTAAACAGTGCTGATTGTATTGTTCCATAAAATAATGAACTAACCATACCAAAAGGTGAAGCTTGGTATAAATCTTTTAAAGTCATAGCTTTAATTTTCTTAAATGTAGGAGGTTTTTTTTTAGTTAACAAGATTGGAATTAAAGCTAAAGATGTAATTACAGAAATTAGTATAAAGGGCTGGAAATTTAGTGGGGTGCTAAAATTTAGTAAAAACATTCCTATACCCATAGATCCGTATAGAATAACCATATAAACTGATAGAACACTTCCTCTATTTTTGTTACTTGATCTATCATTTAGCCAGCTTTCAGCCACTGTATAAATACACACCATACATACTCCAGTTAGTACTCTTAAGCAAAACCATATAAATGGATTTATTAAAATTGAATGAATTAATATTACTAGTGAAGCTAAGGATGCAAACGCAGCAAAAACTCTTATGTGACCAACACGCGAAATTATATTCGGAATTGTAGCAGCTCCAATAAAGTATCCAACAAAATATCCGGACATCATAAAACCAGTAGCAGTTAAGCTAAACTCTTCTTGAACTGCCCGCACTCCTAAAAGAGAGCCTTGAAAACCATAGGCCATCATAATACAGCCCATACCTAAAAAAAGAGCCCAAGAATTTTTTATAATCTTATTCATTAAAACTATCGTAGTTATTCGGGGTGTATTATTAAATCAAGTCTTAATTATGACAGCTTATGAATTTTTAAGTTTTAAAAAAGAATGAATTGCTATAGTCGTTATGATTATCAAACCCCCTTGGAGCGTTTCAATACTTGGTTGCTCTCTGATTATTAACCACACCCAAATTGGGCCAATGATAGTTTCAAGCAAAAAAAATAAATTTACTTCAGCTGCAGGAATAAATCTTGGAGCTATAGTCACTAGAACGAATGGGATTGCCACACAAAGAATACACATTATAGGCACAATCAGCAGGTCAGAATCTACTAGTAAAAAACTCTCAATAAAAAATAGTGCAAAAATTGCTACAAATAACTTGCCAACTACAGCTGCAGGTACTAAATTTTTTGATTTTGCAGATCTTATAGTTACTGCACCTACCGCAAGGCCAATTGCAGTAACAAAACCTAAGAGGTCTCCATAAAAATTTCCTAATTTTAAAGAGTCAAAAAATATATAAATTACCGCTAAAAAAGTGATGAATATAGATATCCAGGTTTTTTTATCAGGAAGTTCTTTTAAAAAAATTCCTCCTAAAATTGCAGATAACATTGGTGCTGTAGCAATCATCACAAGTGTATTAGCAACATTTGTATTTTGAATTGAAACTACAAAAGTGATATTTGTTATGCTAAATGTTCCAACATAAATAAGTCCATGGTAGCCACTATTTAAAAGGATTTTAAAAAAATTTAATTTATAAATTAATAACATTGTAAAAAAGACGGAGGCAAAAGGAATGATACCCCTATAAAAAACTAGTCCCCAGGTATCTAAATTTGAAAGTCTTATAAATAAAGAATCTGGAGTAATGAACATCACCGCAACAAAAGCAAGCAATGAACCTTTTTGTTGATCAGTTAAATCCTTCATGCTTTCAATTCTTTCCAAAAAGTTTTTGCTAAGTTTTTCTTTGATAAAACAAAAAAAGATTTTAATCCAGTAGGTGATGTTACGTTAATGTCACCATTTATCTTTTGATCGATAAAATCTATTCCTGCAAAAAATATATTTTCTTTTTTAAGATCTTTACCTATTAATTTTGATATTTTTATCTCTTTTTTAGTCAAGCTTGTATTTTTTGGCTTTGCACCTTTACTAAGATTACTTAAAAAAGATCCTTTTTTTGGAACTCTTGAAATTGCACCAGCAATTTTACCATTTATTATAAATACTCTCTTATCACCGTCGATAATTTTTGGTAAATAAGTTTGACACATTATATGATTATGTTTCTTAAGTAATCCTTTAATAATATCAATCTTAAATTTTTTTAATAAATAAATATCATTTCCACCATGTGAGTGAATAGGCTTTATTACTATTTCTTTATGTATTTTTAAAAAATTTTTTATATCACTTACGCTTTTAGTGAAAATAGTACTCGGCATAAATTTTCTAAATTTTAAGGAATAAAGTTTCTCAGAAATATTTCTTATAGCCTTAGGATCATTAACAATCTTGACTTTTTTTCTTATAATATCAAGCATATAAGTAGTTGTGATATATTCAATATTGAAAGGAGGGTCCTGTCTAATTAAAATAAATTTACATTTAGAGAGATCAAGAGCTTGTTTTTTTAATATTTTAAAAAATTTTCTTTTTTTTGAATTTAATTTTATAAAAGCACCTACGGCAATAACTTTTGAATGAATAATAGCCAAATTTTTTGGCTCATAGTAAAATATTTTATAATTTTTTTTTTGAATTTCATTTGCTAAGAAAATACTTGTATCAGTTAATGAATTTAATGATTTAAGTTTATTTCCTTGAATTGCTACAATTTTATTTATCATATAGTTCACGTAAATCTTCATTCTTTGAAAATTTATTAATCATATGATCAGCATTTGTAGTTTTATTATCAATTACTTTCTGTAAGTGATTTAAAAAAAGAGTTTCGTTTTGACCGTTTTTATTATTGATGTCTCTTTTGTCTAAGCCTTTTTTTGATAAATTTAATAATATTGAGGACCAATAAAGCAAATCTTTACCCATTAATTGTGTATTAAATCCTTTGGCTGGGGCATCTAAATAAGCATTTATAATTTTTTCTTTTTCCCATTTTGAAATAATTTCATAAACTTCATCTAAATTTCCATACAAAATTCCAACAAAAAATGCAGGGCCTGCACATAGGCAATCCCACCCACAAGTATCCATTGATCTAATTTCTATATATTTCTTTAGCCTATTTTCAGTAAATATAGTGCTTAAATGGATAGCTAAATCATTTTCAGTAGGTAATCTATTATTTATTTCCCCAATTTTACCATTCATAAAATCTTTAAATAAATATTTTCTACCAGAAATGTACTTTTCATTTTGCTGAATGAATAAAATTGGAAATTTCATAACAAAATCAGCATATTTTTCAAAATTACATTCCTCAAAAAATAATTTTGGTAGGCCACCTCGAGCTGTGTTTTGCCAAACTTTTGATCGATAAGATAAATAGTTACTGTTTTTTTTTTCTAAAATTGAAGAATTAGCAAATAAAGCAATTGAAATGGGAACAATAGAATTAACAATTTTAAACTTTTTTATAAAATCATCCTCAGAATTGTAATCAATATTTAATTGTGTTCCACATGTTCTGTACATCATATCTAGACTTAATTCTCCCTCAAGAGGCATATCTTTAGTCATAAGTTTATATCTTTTCTTTGGATTATTCGGTATCTCATTTAATGTTGAAATAGGGTCAAAACCTGCACTAACAATATTTATATTAAGTTTTTTTGTAACTTGTTTTAACTCAAACAAATAATCTTGTGACTCAGCACATGCTTCATGAATATGGGTTAATTGTTCACCTGATAATTCAATTTGATTTCCTGGCTCTAAAGTAATATTTTTTCCATCCTTATTTAAACCAACTATATTTTCACCTTCACAAATTGGATTCCAACCAAACTCAGTTAAGGCTAAAAACATTTTTTTTATTTTTGAATAATCAATTCTTTTATCATTTTCATTATCAAATAAAAATTTTTCATGTTCTATTCCAATTTTAAAATTTTCATTTTGTTTCGTCCCTTTTTTAAAATATTCAATTATTTGTTCTTTATTAAAAATCATTAATATAAAATAATTATTCTGTTAAAAATTTAAAGTGAAGAATAGGGTTTCCTTGAAAAAATTTTCTTAATAATTGGTTTAAAAAAATCTAGAGGTAAAGATTTAAACTTAGGATCAAATGAATTTTGATCATATTTTTCACAGAAATCTACTGTTGCCTGATAATATTTATGATCTTTGTATTTATCTCTTTTATTTCTATCTCCATTTAAGTGATGAGCATAATAAAACATTTGAAATTCCCCATGTTTTTCAATTATCCAATGTGTTTTCTCTGAAACATATGGCTTAAGTATTGCAGCAGCATATTCAGAGTGATTCATAGGAGCTAATTCATCACCTATATCGTGAAGTAATGTAGCAACAATCATTTCATCACTTTCACCATTATTGTAAGCCCTAGTTGCACTCTGAAGTGAGTGCTCTAATCTTGAAATTTGATAACCCTCTAGTGTTTCTGTCAATCCAGACATAAATTTAATAATTCTATCAGCAGTTTTATTTGCAAAATCTTTTTCATGTTTATCTAAAAGAAGATAATCATCTTTAGTTCCTTTTTTCATTTCTGTAAAACTTACTTTTTTCATAACTAGTTATTTGATGCAGTACTTAGTAAAGACAATTGAGTAATTTTGCTATCACCAAGTTCATCGATTGGTTTAACTGGATAATCTCCTGTAAAATAATGATCTGTTAATTGTGGATAATTTTGATTTCTATTATCAAAACCAATAGCTTTATACATCCCATTTATAGATAAAAATTTTAAAGATTTAGCACCTATATAATCACATATCTCTTTATTAGATTTATTTGCTGCAAGTAATTCTTTTTTTGTTGGAGTGTCAACTCCATAAAAATCAGGATACCTTATTTCAGGGCAAGCAATTTTTACGTGTACTTCTTTTGCACCAGCATCATATAACATTTTTACAATTTTATGAGAAGTTGTTCCTCTTACTAAAGAGTCATCAATTAAAATTATCTTTTTATCTTTAATAGCTGATCTGTTTGCATTTAATTTTAGTTTAACTCCTAAACTTCTAATTTTTTGACTGGGCTCAATAAATGTTCTTCCAACATAATGATTACGCACTATTCCTAATTCAAAGTTCATACCAAGAGCTTGTGCAAAACCTAGAGCAGCTGCATTTCCAGAGTCTGGAACTGGAACAACGATGTCAGCTTTTATATCATTTTCTTTTGCTAGCTCTGCTCCTAAATTTTTTCTGTGTTCATATGCGGTCTTTCCATCAAGTATACTATCTGGTCTTGCAAAATATATGTATTCAAAAACACATGGTCTTACTTTTTTTATTGGAAAAGGTTTAATACTTTTAAGCTCATCATTTTCTATTAAAACAATTTCTCCATTTTCAACTTCTCTAATAAATTTAGCACCAATTATATCTAGAGCACATGTTTCAGATGCTAAAACATAACTATTTTTTAATTTGCCAATTATTAAAGGTCTTATCCCAAATGGGTCTCTTACACCAATTAAAGAATTTTGGGTCAGCATAACTATGGCATAACCTCCTTGGATATGAAAAATAGCATCAACAATTTTATCTATTGTTTTTGCTCTTTTAGATTTAGCAATTAATTGAACAATAGTCTCTGTGTCAGAAGTAGTGTAAAAAATTGCCCCGTCCTCTACCAACTTATTTCTAAGGGAAATTGAATTTGTTAAATTTCCATTATGAGCTACACCAATACCCCCAGCATTCGTATCTGCAAAAAAGGGTTGAATATTTCTTAAAGTATTTTCACCAGTGGTGCTATATCTATTATGGCCAATTGCATAATTTCCCTCTAATTTTTTTAAAATTTTTTCTTTACTAAAATTATCTCCAACTAGTCCAAACCTTTTTTCTGAAAAATATTGCTTTCCATTAAACGACACTATTCCACATCCTTCCTGTCCTCGATGTTGAAGAGCATGTAGACCTAGAGCAGTTAACGCTGATGCATCTTTAGCGTTACTTATACCAAAGACTCCACATTCCTCTTTAAGCCTTGGGTTAAAGCTCTTCAATTTTTTCTTTAGAATCTTGATATGTTTTTTCATTTGGAAACTCTTTTAATAAATAATTACTACCTTTTTTCAAATATGGAAAGGCGTATGATTTATCTAAATTTATTGGCCATTTATCATAATTATACACTATATGGACCCCTGAAAAAATACATATGCATATGATATATGCTCTAATAAAACCAAAAAAGAATCCAAACATAGTATCGAGACCTCCAATTCCTGTGTATCTTACAGCCTTACTTATACCTTTATTAATCATAAGAATTAAAAATAATATTATGATAAAAATTGTTATACCCAGTCCAATATCCAAAACATATTCATTGTCTATTACATTTTCTAAAAAGGGTTTAGTTCTTGGGAAAATAATTAATGTTAAGATATAAGCAAGCAACCACTTTGCCATTGAAAGAATGCTTAACACAAAACCATTCTTGTAGCATTTAATTAGGGAAAAAACTGTAAAAATTATATATAGAAGATCAATTACTGAAATACTTTCATAAAAATCTTTAATAAGATTATCCATTAGATTATTCTCCAAAAGGTCTTATCAATAATATTAATGCTGGAAGTAATGTTAACACAGAAGTCATTGCTAACAACATTGCCAATCCAGTAAAGACTCCAAAATAAATTGTAGGTATAAATTTTGATAAAATTAAGATTGAAAAACCAAATACAATAGTTATAGAAGTATTTAAAATTGCTTTACCAACAGTTGAATGACACAAAACTAAAGATTTATTATAATCTTGTAAATTTTCAAATTCTTCTTTAAATCTATATATATAGTGAATACTATTGTCTACTGCTATGCCAATAGTAATTGCAGCAATCGTTATTGTCATCATATCTAATGGAATGCCCAATAAACCAATTATACCTAAGATAAAAAAAGCAGCAATAAAATTTGGAACAACACCAATTAAAGATAATTTAATATTTCTAAAAAGAACTAAAAACATTGCAAAAATTCCTATCATCACTAAACCAAGTGTAAGTATTTGTGATTTAAAAAGACTTTGAAGTAAATTATTAAACAAAATTAGAACACCAGCAAGCCTGAACTCTTCTTCTTTTAATCCAAATTCATTTTTTAAATCATTATTAATCTTTTTAATTAATTCATTTCTTCTCAGATCCTCTTGTGAGTCAATTATTCTAAGATTAATTCTTGCTTCATTTTCAGAAATAGAAATATAAGGATCTACTATTTCTGTCTTAATACTCTCAGGTATTTTTGAATAAAGAACACCCATTTCAAGAGTACCAAGAGGTTTATTGTTATTTAGCATTGTTGCCACATCTATAATTGAAGAAAATGAAAGGACCTTCCCAACTTGAGGCAAACTATCAAGATAATTATGGACTGTCGAAATTCTATCAATCTTATCTTTAGTGAACCAATATTTTTCATCGTTTGAACTTCCCTCATCCTCCCATTCTTCAAATTCATCTTCTTCATCTGATTTTAATTTTTCTTTTTTTGGGAATTTAAGAATTACCTCTAGGGGAGTTGTACCTCCTAATTTTTCATCAATGAGCTTCATACCTTTATAAATTTCGGTTTTTTTACTGAAATAATTTATAAAGCTATTTTCTACTTCAAGTCGACTAATTCCAATTAAACTTAATAATATAATTATACCAGTAAGAGTAAAAATAGTTCTGTGATTATTTTGAGAGATTTTGGCAAATAAAGAGGTAATGGTTGACTCTTTTTGTTTAACTAAAGATGTATTCTCTTTTGGTAAAAAATTAATTAAAGTTGGTAACAGTGTAAAAGTTATTAAAAAAGAAGTTATTAATCCCAAAGTCATCATCCAACCAAAATCAATAATTGGTTTTATTTCGCTAAATATGAGAGATAGAAATGCTATAATTGTTGTTAAAGCAGTATATAAAATTGGCCAAAACATTTTCTTAGTAGTCATGGAAATTAATTCAAAAATATTTTTATCAGTATGATTTTCTCTTAATTGTAAAAATCTCGTACTCATATGGATATTCATTGCCATTGTAAGTATCAACATCAAAGCAATAAAATTTGATGATATGACAGTAACTTTCCAGCCTAATAAGCCTAAAATTCCCATCATGATAATTACAGAAAAAAAACAACTGCTTATTGGAACAATTATCCAAATTAATTTTCTAAAAACAAACCATAACGTTGCGATTATAAATAAAAGAACACCTATACCAAAAACAATGATGTCACTTTTAATAAATGTCATCATGTCATCTGCAATCATAGGTATACCCCCCAGGTGTATTTTTCCTATGTCATCATAACTTTCAATGACTTCTCTAATTTCAAGAATATTTTTATGATTTTGTTTTTTTATTTTATCCTTAAAAATTTCAATCTCATGTTTTGTTTTTGTTTCGAGATTTTTTAATTCAATATTTTCTTTAATATTAACGATAATTCCGCTTGTTTTACCATCCTCACTAATTACAAAATTTCTAAATACGGGACTACTTTTTATTTCATTAAAACCTCTATCTCGATCAATATCTTCGTCTTTAAGAGTTTTAAAATTTGTTAATCGTTCTTGCAAAGGCACATCAGAACTATTAAGCAAAGGAACATCTAATAAAGTAATTACACTATGAACCCAATCTAAACTTTGAATTTTATATTTGAGACTTAAAAGATTATTAATTGAAGTATCTGAAACCATTCCTTCATTAGGAGTGTATGTAAGAATTAAAAAATCTTTTGAACCATATCTATTTGATATTTCTTGAAGATATTTAAGATCAGGATCACCATCAATTAATAAAGTTTCAGATGAAGCATCTAACCTAAAATTTTTTGCATGATAACCAAAACTTACCAGACAAATAAGCAGAACAATAAGAATTGATTTGGGATTTTTGAGTACAATATTTTGATAAAATTGGTCAAACATCTACACTCTTTTATATGAAAATTTAGTTGTTTTGAGTATCCTTAAATTTAGTAAACATTGCCTCAAACTCTAGCATAACGTTTCCTGTGGGACCATGTCTTTGTTTTCCTATAATAATTTCTGCTGTATTTGAAACTTCATTCATTTTTGCTTGCCATTCTGCATGTTCTACAGTTGCAGGTCTAGGTTCCTGTTTTTCCAGATAATAAGCTTCTCTATACACAAACATTACAACATCAGCATCTTGTTCAATTGACCCAGATTCTCTTAGGTCAGATAATAATGGTTTCTTTTGATCTCTCTGTTCTACAGCTCTAGATAATTGTGATAAAGCCAGAACAGGTACGGACAACTCTTTTGCTATTGCTTTTAAACCTTGAGTGATTTCTGAAATTTCCTGTACTCTTCCATCTTTATTATTAAATGTGCCCCTCATTAATTGAATATAGTCAACAACAATCATATCTAAACCGTGTAATCTTTTTATTCTACGTGCTCTGTTACTCATAGCAGCAATACTTATTGCTGGAGTTTCATCTATGAATAATGGTAATTCAGAAATATTTTTTGAAGTTTCTATAAATTTGTCAAACTGATCATCAGAAATTTTTCCTCTTCTAATATCATTAGATTTAATTCTAGATTGTTCAGCTAAAATTCTAGTTGACAATTGTTCTGATGACATCTCCAAAGAAAAAAAAGCAATAGATGATTTTTTTCCACTATCTAATAATTTTTGAGCTGCATTAAACGCAATGTTAGTTGCAAGTGCAGTTTTACCCATTGAAGGTCGACCAGCTATAATTACTAAATCAGATTTATGTAGACCCCCAAGTCTATCATCTAAATCTCTAAGACCTGTTGGTACGCCAACAATTCCTTCCTCATTTTTATAAGCTGCTGAAGCCATCTCAATAGTTTGCTTCATAGCTTCATCAAACTTAATAAGCGATGAGCTAAAAGATCCTTTTTCAGCAAGATCAAATAATAATTTTTCAGATTTCTCAATAATATTTTGACCACTTACATTTAAATCATTTATTTTAGCTATATCTATCGTATCTTCTGAAATTTTTATTAATTCCCGTCTTATAAACATGTCATATATTATTTTTGAGTATTCAGTTGCTTGTCTAGTTGAAGTAGAAAATTTAGTCACTTTCACTAAATAATCAGGAATATTTAATTCATCTTTTTCTTTCTCAAAAAAATTTTTGAGAGTAATCGGATTTGCCAACATCCCCTTGTAGATTAAATTCTCTATAGCATTGAATATTTTTTGGTGCATTGGATCGTAGAAATTTACACTAGAGACAATGGTATTTATTTCATCAAAAATTTCATTTGCTACCAATATAGATCCTATGACCGCTTGTTCAGCCTCAACATTATTTGGAAGCTCTTTAAATTTATCTTGAACAACACTCAAATTATTTTCCATAGGTTTAATTTACATGAAAATTTGTTTATGCAAATTTATAAAAAGAGTTGGGGAGAAAATTGTATAATTACTGAATATTATCGGCAGTTTCTACAATAATATTTATTTCTGCATCAACTTCAGAGTGTAAAAAAATTTTTACTTTAAATTTTCCTAAAGCTTTAATCTCTTTTACCGGTTGAATCATTGATGGTTTAATATCTACTTTATCAATTTCTTTAATAAGTTTAGAAATTTCTGTTGGTTTAACAGATCCGTATAATTCATTATTTTCTGTGCTTAGCTTACTAACTTTATATTCTTTTTTATTTATTTTTTCATAAATATTTTTAGCGTCTTTTTTTCTCTCATTATCCTTTTTGGAAAGCTCTGTTTTGATTTTTTCTACTTGGGAAATATTTTCCTTTGATGCATAAAGAGCTTTTTTATTTGATATTAAAAAATTTCTAGCAAATCCTCTTTTTACATCAATAATTTCACCTATTGATCCTATTTTTTTTATATTTTCTAGTAATATTACTTTCATTTATAGCAGTGCTAAATTTCTAGCTCTTTTAATTGATAGTGATAATTCTCTTTGTTTCTTTTGACTTATATTTGTTATCCTTGATGGTAAAATTTTACCATTCTCAGAAATATACTTTTTTAATAGCTTAATATTTTTATAGTCAATTTTTGGAGCTCCTTTAACTGATAGAGGGCAATTTTTTTTAAACTTGTATTTATTTGGCTGAAAAATACTTAATTTCGCAAAATTACTTTGCTTTCCTTTTTTATTTGAGCTCTGTCTTTTGGGCATATCTAATTTTTAGTGCTTTCTTTTTTTTCAATATCATCTTTTTTTAAAAAATAATTTGTATCAAGATCAAATTTTTTTACTTTAATTGTGAGATATCTAAGAAGCTTTTTATCAATTGCTTCGTTCTTTTCCAATTCTTCAATTACACTTCCGTTACCTTTTATTTTGAAATGAATATAGCTACCTTTTTTATTCTTTTTAATAAGATATGATAAATTAAGAAGACCCCAATTTTCTGTTTTAACGACCTCACCATCATTTTTTTCTACAATTTTCGAATATTTATCAGTTAATTGTTTTATTTCACTTGGAGAAGTGTCTTGCCTGGCAATAATTGTATGTTCGTATAAATTCATTTAAGTTCTTTAATAAAAAATGAGGATATACTATTATAAACCTTCAATTACAATAG
>MDTD01120283.1_pt1 | contig 16327 bp, 14 predicted proteins | sample 811221 | NCBI WGS metagenome assembly MDTD01 (sample SAMN05326646, study PRJNA326480) | marine metagenome | isolation source: seawater | place: Pacific Ocean: South West | collected 2011 | reverse complement strand
TTCCAAATAACGATTTTTCCACTACCGAAACAGGATCTTATAGCTGCATTATGCGCATTTTCCCCACTCATATTATCGTTCTCTTTACTGCATTTTCCTTGGCCACTCATGCTGTTAGCTTTGCACCAGAAGGTGCAAGTTTAGGGAATTGGACTCAGGATCTGGAAGCGGCAAAAGTTCTGGCCAAAGAAAAAAATCTACCCTTATTCCTCAACTTCACCGGTTCCGATTGGTGTGGATGGTGCATCCGTACGGATGAGTCCGTCTTTGAAAAAGAGGAGTGGAAGGATTTTGCGAAGGAAAAACTGGTTTTGGTAGCTATCGATTTCCCACAGGACAAAAGCAAGGTGCCTGCAGATTTCCGCAATCGCAATCAACAGCTGCAGGAAGAATTTGGTGTCAGTGGATATCCAACTTTTGTCTTATTGGGATCAGATGGAAATACAAAACTGGGGAGTTTTGGCACCTCTCAGGAGGCAACACCAGAAACTTTTATCAAACAGATCCGGGATATTCTGAAATATTCTCCAGACTCCATCGCTGCTCTCAGTAAGAAAATGGGTGAAAAAGGCATGCTTTACACTGCAGCCGTGAAATCAATGAAGCAGCAGCAGTCCGACTTTGAAAGCTGGATGGAAAGCATGCGTGGTAAGCAGCAGGTCACGGATGATGACAAAGAGAAATTCCAGCGCATGCAAAATGATATTCTGGAAGCCACAAATAAGGTTGAGGACTTGGAAGCAGGATATGTCGCTTCCGTTCTGCCAGACGAAAAATCAAAGCAGTTTATCGCTGCACGCAAGGCCGTTACAGAGCTTCGAGCCGAACTGGTTGCATGGTTGAGTTCCAATCCTTCGGAGAACGAGGAGAACCTTAAGAAATTTACCAAAATGCGCGACGACCTGAATGCCAAACGAGCTGAAGCAGATCAGTTGGCACAGGAAGTACTGGACATCTAACAGGAGCATTGAGGAGTTATGGCCAGACTTACTGACAACGAATTTATGGAAATGCTCGAGCATTACCGGCATGAATTTTATCGCTATGTGCTCCGAAATGTCTGGAACCCGGATACTGCCGAAGATGTGATGAGCAGTGCAATTCTGGCTGCCTATAAGCAATTGGATAAGTTCCAGAAAGGAACGAATTTCAGGGCCTGGATGTACCGGATTCTGACCAACAAGTGTTTTGTGGCCAATCGTGAAACCCAGCGCTCCAGTATTGATCTTGATTCCATTGACGAATCACTTTTCACTGCTGATGAAGAAAACCTGAAGCGCGCTTATGCCGATCCAAAGTCGTTCCTGGCAGAATGTGGTGATGAGCTGAACAAGGCAATGCGCCAGCTAAGTACCGCAGAACGATCCTGCCTGTTGCTTCTCACTATGGAAAAATACTCCTACAAAGAGATCGCCAGCATTCTGGATATGCCAGTTGGGACTGTGATGACACATTTGGCGAGAGGTCGCGCAAAGCTAAGGCGTCTGCTGGTGGAATACGCAAAGAGTGAAGGGATCCTGTCTGACTCCAAATATCAGAAGTACAGTCAGAATCAGGATGAAGATAGTTCTGGTATACGGAGGATCTCATGAGCTCTTTAGATGATAAAAAACAAAAATCCAGTAAAGCATGTTGCCGTGCGCTAACCCGACAGGCCTACATTGATGATCAGCTACCGCTTGAGTGCCTGATCGAATTTGAGGAAGGCCTGACTCGTGAGGACAAGGCTGGCATTGAAGAAGAGCGAGCTTTTGAGCTGGCATTGGCAGAAACTTTACGGGAAGATGATCCTTGCCCAGAAAACTTCTGGGCAAGACTTCGTAAGCAGGTTGAAGCAGAATCTGGCGTAGATGGGTCAAAGGTGGCAACTGAAACCGAAGCTAAACCAAAGCTCGTGCAATTTCCTGTGATCCGCCGTTTTGTAGCCGGTGCAGCCGCCGCAATCCTGCTTGGATTTCTCGCTTATTCCTTCCTGCGCCCCCCGACTGCAAATATCCGACCACAGTTTGCATTAGCTGGCATGATTGAGAATGCGCAGCAGGACCTTTCTATTCCTGGAGACTACGCAAAAGTTGTCAGTGGCCTTTCCGCCAACGGCTTTCATCTGAAAATGTTGTCGCCTGACGACCATAACAAAGTTGCAAAGCATCAAATAGAATTGGTGGGAATGAAAACCTTGCACTATGACGGCCAGTTGGTCGCGGAGTTATGTTTTTTGTGCTGCGGTCAGCCTGTGACAATATTTATCGCCAGGAAAGATGCCAACGTTTCACTGGATGCCTGTGGGCTTTGCGAAGACTCGGGCCCATGGAATGTTGCCACCAAAACAGTTGATAATTATCGTCTTGTAGGTGTCAGCCAGCATGGTCCGCGAGAAGTACTTGATCTCTTTTCCTGATGCATTCTGGTTTCTTACCTGTCTTTAGACCCTATTCCCCTCATTTTTGAGTAAACCATGTCGACTTCTCCACGCTTCACCAACCATCTGGTGAATGCAACCAGCCCCTATCTTCTCCAGCACCAGTACAACCCTGTGGACTGGTATCAATGGGGTGACGAAGCCCTTGAAAAAGCCCGACAGGAAAGCAAGCCCATATTCCTGTCAATTGGCTATGCAGCTTGCCATTGGTGTCATGTCATGGAGCATGAATCCTTTGAAAATGAAGCAATCGGTGAGTTCTTGAACGACCATTTTATTTCCATCAAGGTTGATCGGGAAGAGCGTCCAGATCTCGATGAGATTTACATGACCGCGGTGCAGATGATGACAGGCAGTGGCGGTTGGCCCATGACTGTGTTTCTGACTCCTGACCTGAAACCATTTTATGGTGGTACTTATTTCCCTCCAGAAGATCGCTGGGGGCGCCCGGGATTTGGCACTTTGATTTCAAGGATTGCCGAAATCTGGGAGTCGGAGCGTGACGACATTCTCCATTCCGCATCACAGCTTACCAAAGCAATCGTGAATAGCTCGCAAACCCTTCCTGCCTTATCGAATACATCAGAGTCTGGCCCTGACCAGCGAATTCTCGATCTCGCCTTTGAGCATCTGCAGAAAAGCTACGATGCAAAATATGGCGGATTTGGCAGTGCACCAAAGTTCCCCCCTTCACAGGTTATCCAGTTTTTGCTCCGCTATCATCATCATACTGGAAGCAAAGTCGCTCTGGAGATGGCCACCAACACACTTGCGAAAATGGCTGATGGCGGCATGTATGATCAACTTGGTGGAGGTTTTCATCGCTATTCTGTAGATGAAAAATGGTTAGTCCCCCATTTCGAAAAGATGCTATATGACAATGCTTTGCTCATTCCCGCCTATGTGGAAGCATGGCAAGTTACCCGCGACTCCAGCTTCAAATGTGTCGTGGATGAGACCCTTCAATACATCCACGCGCAGATGACTTCAAAACTCGGTGGGTTTTTCTCCACAGAAGATGCCGATAGCGAAGGCGAAGAAGGCAAGTTTTACATCTGGTTATACAGCGAAATTCAAGACATTCTCGGCAAAGACGATGCTGAGGTTTTCTGCGCCTATTATGGCGTAAAGCCCGAAGGCAATTTTTCGTCGCATGAGACCTATCATCTGCACCAGAACATTCTGCATCATCGCGTTTCAGCAAAACTTTTTGCTGCCAGCAGGGATATGACCGAAGACGCATTTCTCTCCTGGTTGGATGTACAAAAGCAAAAGCTCATGTCCGTGCGGTCAGTGCGGATCAGGCCAGGTTTGGATGACAAGATTCTCTCTGGCTGGAACGGACTGATGATCACTGCATGTGCAAAGGCCGCTCAGGCATGTGGAAACGAACTTTACACAAAAATGGCTTCCCAAGCTGCGCATTTCGTCCTTGAGTACATGGTTGATGGTGATGGGGCTCTTCTGCACACCTATCGGAAAGGGGTTAGCCATATCCCTGCGTATCTTGAGGATTATGCATTTTTCATCAATGCTCTGGTTGATTTATATGAACTCACATTAGATGCCTCCTGGCTCAAGGAAGCATTACGTTTTGCCGAGGATATGATTATCCAATTCAAAGATCCGAATGCGCCAGGTTTCTTCTTCACTGGTGAACGACACAAAGACCTGATCGTGCGGACGAAGCCCATTTACGATGGTGCAACGCCATCTGGAAATTCCATGGCGACTTGTGCACTGCTTCGGCTGGGAGCAATAGCCGGAAAAGACGACTGGTTGAAAATGGCTCGAGATGTTCTGACTGCCAGTGTATCTGCAGTACAGCAATCACCGAGGGCATATGCGCAGCTACTACTGGCATACGATTGGGAACGATATGGCCCGGTCGAAATTGCCTTGATTGGGGATCAGATTCCACAGACTTTGTTGCACCAAACCGCTTGCGCCCATTATTTGCCGAATCGGATTCTGGTCGCGGAATCCGATTCGGACTTAAATCTCCCCCTGCTTGCAGAGCGCCCGACAAAAGACGGAAAACCGACAGCTTATGTCTGCCATCAGGGAACCTGCCATCCACCAATCGTGGATAACTCCAAACTTACAGATTTACTGCAATCCATGACATCAATAAAAGGTGAGAACCGTGAGTAATACTATCAGCGAACAGGTCAGTGACTATTACGGCAAAGTGCTGCAGTCAAAAAATGGCCTCAAAACCAGTGCCTGCTGCCTCCCCGGAAGTATGCCGAAGCATCTTCAGGCGATACTCGAAGACATTGCCGATGAGATTCAGGACAAATTCTATGGCTGTGGTTCACCAATCCCCCCGGCTATCGAAGGTGCCACCATACTTGATCTCGGTTGCGGGACCGGGCGGGATGTTTATATGCTGGCAAAGCTGGTTGGCCCGGAAGGTCAGGTGATTGGCGTGGACATGACAGACGAACAGCTTGCTGTTGCACGCAAGTATGAAGATGAGCAGGCAAAGCGCTTTGGTTATCAGAAGCCAAACACCTGCTTCGTTAAGGGTTACATCGAAGACCTTTCTACCGCCGATATCGCCGATAATTCTGTAGATGTCGTGATCAGCAATTGCGTCATTAATCTCTCTCCTCGAAAAGAACAGGTATTCAAAGAGATCGTGCGTGTCCTGAAACCGGGTGGAGAACTCTATTTCTCAGATGTCTTTGCTGATCGCAGAATTCCCCAGGAGTTAAAGGAAGATCCGGTGCTCTATGGTGAATGCCTGAGTGGTGCGATGTACACGGAAGATTTTCGACGCATGTTGAGCAAATTCGGCATCCATGATTTCCGCATGGTCAAGCAGAGCCCGATAACACTGGAAGACCCTGAGGTTATCGAGAAAATCGGCATGGTCAATTTTGCCAGCATCACCGTCAGAGCGTACAAAATCGCCCTTGAGGATGCATCCGAGGATTATGGTCAGGACGCCTGTTACCTGGGAACGATTCCATATCATGAGGATATTTTCTCCCTGGATGATGATTTTGTTTTTCCCGCCGGTGAACCGGTTCCAGTATGCGGCAACACCGCCGACATGATCCTCAACTCCAGGCTTGCTGAGCATTTTAAGATTTCTGGGGACAAGTCTGTCCATCTCGGGCTCTTTGAATTTGACGACGTTGAAGAAGGCTGTTGCGGTGAAGAAAGCAGTGGTTGCTGTGGCAGCCACTCCCACGAGGAATCAACTGGTTGCTGTGATAGTCATGCTCAAACCACCAAAGCCTCTTCATCTGGTTGCTGTTCAGGATCGGACTGCTGCTGATGGCTGTTACCGTGGCCGGGACCTCTACGCATCGCGTCATGGCGTTGATCCACCATACGGAGACGCTCCATGAATTGCTCCTTGAGCGAAACGATCTTTGGTTCGAGGTTGGTGATTGTGTCGCTGTCTATGATTTGCAGGGAGAGTCACGGCCATACAGCATTGCATCCGGTCTGAATGAATCGGTCATTCGTCTGCTCTTCCGACAATTGCCGGAAGGTCGATTAACGTCCCATATGGCAAATCTCAAAGCAGGAGATTCACTCATCCTGAGTGCGCCATTTGGTTGGTTCAGGCCAGGGGGCGAGCAGGGAAATGCCGTCTTTGTGGCAACCGGTACAGGCATTGCACCCTTTTTCGCCTACTGCCGGAGCTACCCCTCTGCACGCCCACAACTTTATTATGGGGTGAGAGAACGGACCGAAATCCTGGGTTTGGATGTCCTTCAGAAATTGGGAACCAATTTGCATCTTTGCCTTTCTGGTGAACCTCCGGCATCGCCGCATGAGCATCAGGGCAGGGTGACTGATCACCTGCAGGATGCGCATCTGGATCTGTCCGCCCACTATTATCTGTGCGGTTTGGACCTGATGATTTCAGAAGTAAGTTCTTTACTTGAGGAGCGAGGAGTTCCTGTTGATCAGATTCATCAGGAGGTTTTTTTCTATGCCTGATACCATTCCAGTTGAAGCGCATCATACCGAAAGGTGGCTCAGAACCAGCAAAGGCGACCTGAGAGGATATATCCAACCTGTACGTCTTGAAGAGCTATGGTTTCATACCGGGACCAACTGCAATCTTCGCTGCCCGTTCTGTCTGGAAGGTTCGGTTCCCGGCAATAACCGGCTTGAGTTTATGCTGGCAGAGGAAGCTAGGCGCTTCATGGACGAAGCCATGACTTTGGGTGTTGAGCGGTTTTCATTCACCGGAGGCGAACCGTTTGTCAATCCACATCTGCTGGAGATTCTCAACGAAGCCCTGGAGCGGCGACCATGCCTGGTTCTGACCAATGGCACCGAGCCTCTTCTTAATCGGATTGGAAAGATCAAGCTGCTCTTGACCAAGCCACATCCCCTAAGTTTTCGCATCAGTCTGGATTTCCCGGACGCAGTGACGCATGACGAAAGTCGTGGCAGGGGAAATTTCCAGAAAAGTATACGGTGTCTGAAAGAGCTGCATCGTCTGGGATTCGGTATTTCGATTGCGCGACTCATGCGCGCAAACGAGGACAAAGACGCAGTGGAAGCAGCATACCGCAAATTGTTTGTTTCTCACGATCTGCCAGAGAACCTGCGCATTGTGGCATTTCCGGATTTTCTGCCCCCTGATTCAGAAAGGCACGGCCCGGAAATTACCGAATCCTGCATGAGGACGTATCTCACGGCGGAGCAGCGGGAGGCCTTCATGTGTTCCTACAGCAAAATGATTGTCAAGCAGGACGGTCGCTGTGGCATCTATGCCTGTACGCTTGTCGACGATGATGCTGCCTATAACCTTGGCAGCACCCTGGCCGAATCCATGACCAGGGCGATACGGCTGGGTCATCAACGTTGTTTTTCCTGCTTTGCCTATGGAGCCTCCTGTAGCGAATCCCACTGATCCGCGTCGCGTTGTCAGGACATGCTCGACCAGTCAAAAACGATCCCGAGCGGTGGATTGTTGTTGGTGGCAAGCCGTTGAAAGATGCTGGATGTCTCCATTGGTGAGACAATTTCTGAGATCAGTGGACGGGTCTGCAGTTTGCCTGCACGCACCAGTTTCAGGAAAGTGCGGTAATCGTCGTGTTCGGTCCAGCGACCGGGCGCAGATTCCAGTCTGGCTCTCGTAAAGGTATGTGCCCCGATCAAGGTGATACCGCGCCGATGGATATACTTGTAGTAATCGATCGGCGTATCCGAAATGCGGGTACACCCCAGCAGCGAGATACGGCCTTCCCAGGCGATGTACTCCAACGCTTGTTGCAAAGCCGCAGTCGAACCTGTTACCTCAACTACCGTGTCAGGACCGGTGCCGTTGGTAATCTTCTTTATTTTCTCCACCGCGTTCTTGTCATCAGGAGCAAAAGCTGCGGTTGCTCCCAGCTCCAATGCAAGGTCACGACGAGTTGGATCAAAGTCCATCGCCAGTACGGGTAACGCACCTGACAAACTGGCAAACTGCACTGCGAAAGCACCAAGAAGACCCATGCCGGCGATCATTGCAGATTCACCCAGTTCCAGCTTTAGTTTACGTATCCCCAGCAGCGGAAACGAAGCAATATGTGCAAATGCTGCATCCAGCAGATCAATGGAATCGTCCTCAATCTTCAGGATTTGGTGCGCTGACTTGATGGTGTGCGAACGATGCCCTCCCCAGGGAATAACCACCCGATCGCCAACCGCCACGCCTGAAACCTCTTCACCTTTTGCAATAACGACACCGGCTCCGCTGTATCCTGGATAATGAGGAAAACCATGCTCGGCAGTGACCGTATTTGGCAACTGCAGCAGATTGGCTCTTTCGGTACCGGCACTGATCACGGTATATCTGTTTTCCAGCAAGACCTCTCCCGCTTTGAGCTTCGGCACCTCAAACGGTTTGACTACGGCCTTGCCAATAGATGTGAATTCAACCAGTTGACCAGTCATGGCGATTCCCTTACTTAGGTTGGAGTCTGATCTCTCAATATACTGAAGGGAATCTGCTGAACCAACCGGGTCTTGATGGATGTTACTGAAATCATCGCTGAAAGTGTCCTGCTGTTTCAGGAACAGATTGGGTCACACGAAAAGTTGCAAACTTTAAACTCTTCAGCGAGCAATTGATATCAGATTTTCAGGGATGATACCGACTTACATGTCAGCGTAGCCGACGCTGTCACGGATGATGAGATTGTAGGGCAGAATTGTTTTTTGAGGGTAGGGTGATTCAGTCTGATGGTGTTCCAGAATGTCTGCGACTACCTCGGCAAGAGCGGTATGGTCCTGCGTAATCGTTGTTTGTGGAGGCGTGGCATAGCAGGAATAGAATTTGTATTCGGAAGCGATAAGGGCAATATCGTTCGGAATGCGCTTGTTAAAAAGCGAAAGGGCGTATGCCGCAATGATCCCCGCATTACCTCCGGGACAGAAGAGTCCGTCAATTTCTTGTTGCAGCAATTTGCCGATGCGCTCCACGTAATGGTCGTCCGCAGCAAGATGGATCAAAGGGTTATATGCCGGAAGTCCATGGGACTTCAGCGCCGCAATGACCGCGTTTCGGCGTTCATCCGCATTTCCCGTCCCCGGTTCGCCGTGGATAATGCAACCGATTTTGCGACAGCCCCGTTCATGCAGATGTCCGATTGCCAGTTCCATTCCTTGTGTTTCATCGGAGCGGACCGAATAGATACTCTTATTGCCGTTTGGCGTGTCACGATCGACAAAGATTAAGGGTGCTGTATGCAGCCTCGGCCAGTTGCGGAAATCATCAGGTTCGGCTCCTATTGCGATCGCACCACAGAACTGCACGCTGGAAAGTCGGTCAAGATTGTCTTGAGGCAGGATCTCGATTCTGAACTTCCGACCGGGAAGAACCTGCGTAAGAGCCATCATTACCATTTCAAGACAATTGCGGATCGGATAGATCGCATCACCTGGCAGGATAATGACCACATTGCGTTGTCGACCTGACAAACGGGGTTGGTAATCATGATGCTTGGCAATGGCCAGCACGCGATCACGTACTTCGTCACTGACATTCGGATGGTGTCCGAACACTCGGGATACGGTGGCTGGTGAAACCCCGGCCTTTTTGGCAATTTCTCTGACGGTCATCAAGCGCCCTGCTTTTAGGATAGACGGCTGTTTCTGAAACATGGAGGATGTCTCTGAGAATGCAAGTGACTTTCATTGATGATTTCAGAAATATGCCTTTGCCTGCGGTTGTTGATCCTTTCTGAATATCCTATAGTCTTAAAACCGCCAACTATTTGCATGGAGATTCAGTATTATGCAGGCCATCAGATTCGGCATTATCGGTTTGGGCAGAATCGGTAATACCCATGCGTATCATTTTACCAACGAACCATCGAAGTATAACCTGGTCGCCGTCTGTGGCCGTGATCTTGAGCGGACGGAGACATTCAGGAAAAAGTATGACTGTGCCGGATACAGCAGCTATGCCGACTTTCTCTCACACTCGGAAATGGAACTTGTCATCATCTGTACCCGCTCACTGGATCATGCGGATGATGCGGTTCAGGCATTGGCTGCGGGCAAATACGTCCTGCTGGAAAAACCGATCGCTGTCACCAAGGCGGATCGTCTCAAGCTTGAAGACGCCGATAAAGCGTATCCTGGCAAACTCTTCTTCCTCCACAATCATCGCTTCGAACCTGCTTTTGAGTCTATTTGTGCCGTCATCGCAAGCGGTGTCCTGGGCAACATTCAGGTCGCCAAGCTCTGTCGACACCATACATTCCGTCGTCGGGCAGACTGGCAGATGCTTCTGGATTGTGGCGGTGGCCAGCTCAGTTGCTGGGGACCGCACCTTATTGATCAGGCCCTGCAGTTGATCGAGTCACCGGTGCAGGAGGTCTGGAGTTACCTCAAGCGAATAGTCACACCGGGTGATGCGGATGATCATATGCGAGTCATCATCAAAGGTGAGAATGGTCGTGTCGCCGAACTCGAAGTCAGCGATGCCGTTGCCATCAAAGGGCCATATTTTTCCATTTACGGAGATCGGGGCACACTTCTCTGTGACGATGAACGAGAATTGAAACTCAGATATATCGATCCTGACTATGTCCTGCCCGAACTGACTGCCAGTGCCGGGCAGCCGCCACAGTCCGGAGGCCATGGGCAGGACGAAGTTTTCCCATGGATCGAAAAGAGCATCTGTGTGGATACGCCCCATAACATGTGGGCAGAGGTGGAGATTGCACTCGTCCGGCATCTTTATGATGCCATCCGTCTGGATATCCCTTTCCCCATCAGGAATGCCGATGCCTTTGAGGTTGTGCGGGTGACCGAGATCGTCAAGGAACAGAACAGTCAATTTAACTGGAAGATGTAAGATGAGCAGAATCAAAGTAGGCCAGATAGGTGTTTGCCACGAGCATGCTGAAGGGAAAATGAACGCTCTTCGTCTCTTACCTGATCTTTTCGAGATTGTCGGTGTGGTTGATGATCGTTCATCGACAGCACCAAAGCGTGCAGGTGATAATCTCTCTGCCTACGAGGGCCTGCCGTGGCTGACCGAGGATGAACTCTTTCAGACGCCGGGGCTTCAGGCCGTTCTGGTGGAAACGCCAAATGATGATCTCGTCCCGACAGCCATGCGATGTCTGGAGCAGAATCTCCCCATTCACATGGATAAACCCGGCGGTGATGATCTGAACCGCTTCGCTCAACTGCGCAAGGGATACGCAGACCGAGGGCTGCCGTTTCAGATGGGCTACATGTTTCGTGCAAATCCGGCCATGCTCTGGTGTCTGGATGCAGTCCGAAACGGTTGGCTGGGTCAGATCTTTGAGATTCAGGCATGCATGAGCCACAATTATGGTGGCGATTCCTATCAGGACTATATCGGCAGCATGAAGGGAGGAATTATGTTCAATCTCGGCTGCCATGTGATTGATGTTATCGTCGGGATGCTCGGACGGCCCGATGGCGTGACTCCGTTTCTGAAATCGGCACCAGGATATCCGGCGTCGGTCCAGAATCACTGTCTGGCCATTCTGGACTATCCCCACGCTACAGCAACTGTCAGAGCATGTAGTCTGGAGGTGAATGGCCACAGCAACCGCCGTCTGAAAATCTGTGGTACTAATGGAACGGTTGAGCTTTGCCCACTGGAACGCTTTGATGGGCAACCCATGACCATGCGTTTAAGCCTGAAGGACGCCATCCCCGGCTATTCATCAGGAACCCACGCGCTCGACTTCGGAATCAGGAAGGATCGCTATACCGATCAGTTGGAAGAATTTGCCGGAATTATAGAAGGCAGGCTTCCGGATCGGACCAGTTTCGAACATGACTATCTGGTGCAGGATGTCCTGTTGAGTGCCTCTGGCTACACCCCATGGAAATAAGGAGACAGACGATGGACTTTTCCGGAAAAACAGCAATTATCACTGGAGCCGCTTCCGGTATGGGGCTTCTGTGCGGTCAGGTACTGGCCTTGCAGGGGGCGAATGTCGTCCTGACCGATGTCAACCTGAAGGCTGCCGAAGACTCTGCCAACGAGATTGTTGATCGCGGCGGCAGTGCCATCGGTTTGGAGGTGGATGTGAGTGATTACACCCAGATCGAAATGGCCGTTAAAAAAACAATTGAGACCTATGGACGCATTGATATCCTGATCAACAGCGCCGGCGGATCACCATCCCGGATCTTCAATCGTAGTGAGCCATTCCGGGATCGGGATATCCGTCTGCTGGAATGGGGGATCGATGTCAATCTGAAAGGTCCTCTCTACTTCAGTCGGGCTGTGATCGGCACCATGATTGAGCAGAAAAGCGGTGTCATCATCAACATCGGATCGATAGACGGTGTCACTGGTTCGCACTCCATCGAATACAGTACAGCAAAAAGCGGGCTTATCGGCCTGACCAAATCGTTGGCACTCTATGGCGCTCCCCATGGTGTGCGCTCATGCTGCATTTCTCCCGGTCCGGTACTGACCCGTCCCGGCATGGCAGCCATGAAAACGCCTCTGGGGAGAGCCGCAGAACCGCAGGAAGTGGTTGACTTCATTATCTATCTCTGTTCGGATAAGGCTGCCTTCATTACCGGATCGCACCACCTGATTGACGGCGGCAGAAGCTGTGGTGCACCATGACTGAACATTCTGGCGGAACAAACAAAATCTGGCGTGTCGCCATCGCAAGAGACACCGCTGTTCCATCGCTCGGATTGCATGGGTTGCACGTCGCATGTTGCGGTCTGCCAAATGTGAAAGTGGTCGGATTCTTTGATTCGAAGGCAGACGACCTCACAACCATCATGGCTGCGACTGGAGCCGGGCGTCACTATCGTGACTACATCCAGATGCTTGATGAGGAAACACCTGATCTTGTCATCCTCTGCTCGCGCCACCCCAATGACCATTTCCCGCAGATCAGAGAAGCCGCCAACCGGGGCATCCACATCTACTGCGAAAAACCGATGACGGTCAACCTTGAAGAAGCAGATGCGGTCATTGCCCTCATGCAAAAGACTGGCATCAGATGCTGTATGGCACATCCTGCCCGCTATGCATCCACCTTCCTGACCATGAAAAAGATGATCGACGATGGGACCATTGGCAGACCACTGACCATACATGGTCGTGGCAAGTCCGATCACCGTGGCGGGGGTGAGGATATGATGGTGCTCGGGACTCATATTCTGGACCTGCAGTCCTTTTTCTTTGGCAACCCAAAAAGCGTATATGCCGAGATCCATGAGAACGGTCAGCCGATTCATCGTGGTCAACTCAGCAAAACGGTTGAACCGATCGGACCGACTGCTGGCGATCATATCTTTGCGTCATTTCTCTTTCCCAATGATGTGCGTGGCATCTTTGAAAGCCGTCGTGGACTGGTCAGCCCCGGCCAATCGACGCAGATGGGAGTCTGTGTGATTGGCACAACTGGAACGCTTTCCCTTCGTTTCGATGATCACAGGGATGCGGACCTGCTGATCAGTCGCTCGCCATTGCCACCCGATGCTGATGCCCACTATGAAAAGGTTGATGTACCGCAGTGTTCGACACGAGCAGGTGCAGCCCCTTTGGACGAGTCTCTGCTCGGACGACAGACACCACGAGCAAGGCTCTTTCTGGAAGCAAACCGGAATGCGATTCTCGATCTGATCCGATCCATTGATGAAGATAGACAGCCTGTCTCTAATCCATACAATGCTCGCTTGGCACTGGAGATTATCTATGGGGTCTACGAGTCTCATCTTTCAGCCAGAACCATTCACTTCCCATTGACCCGTCGGGAACACCCTTTACTTACAACTCATAATGATGAAGGCGGATAATTACCATGTATGCCATACTGATTGATGCCGAGAAAAACCTTGTCTGGACTGAGGTCCCCGATCCTGTCGCCGGACCGGATGAACTGATTATCGATATCCATGCAGCCGCGCTCAATCGGGCTGATCTCATGCAGCGGGAGGGCACATATCCCCCGCCGCCCGGTTGGCCGGAATGGATGGGACTTGAAGCCGCCGGTATTGTCAGTGAAGCACCATCTGACTGTCGCTTCAAACCGGGAGATAGAGTCTGTGCCTTGCTTGGCGGCGGAGGTTACGCAGAGCGGGTCAAAGTACCGGTGGATATGGTCCTGCCGATACCCGATGGACTTTCCATGGTAGAAGCTGCGGCGATACCCGAAGCCTTTGCTACATCCTATCTGAACCTCTGTCTTGAAGGTGAGATGAAAAGCGGTGATACCGTCTTTATTCAGGCTGGTGCCAGCGGGCTCGGTATGGCGGCCATCCAGTTGGCAAAGGCGATGAACGCCAAAGTGGTGACGACGGTTGGTTCAGAGGAGAAAGAAGCATTTGTCCGGCAGCTTGGTGCAGATATCATCATCAACCGCAAACGGCAGGACATTGCTGAGATTCTTGCCAGTCATCCGGTCGATGTGGCCATGGACTGTGTTGCTGGAAAGAACCTTGGTCCTTGTCTGAAAACCATGAAACTCGGTGGCCGCTGGATCATTATCGCCACGTTGGGCGGCTCCATCAGTGAGCTGAATATGACTGACTTCTTTGTCCGGGGAATCAAGCTTATCGGCAGTACCCTGCGCAACCGACCATCAAGCATGAAAGCCAGGATACTCTCGGGACTGGAAACTCAGCTCTGGAGCAGTTTTGCTGATGGACGTATCAAGCCCATCATCTACAGAACATTACCGATCACGAAGGTAGAAGAGGCCCATCAGATCCTGCAACAGCAGGAAAACCTCGGAAAAGTTGTCCTTCAGGTCCAGTAGTTTTTCCTAGTTGCCCATGATGGCTTTTAACAGGTCGATGGTCCGGGAGATGGCACCGCGGTTTTCTTCAACCGTTTTACGTGACGCTTTACCATAACGCTCCCGATCTTCAGGGGTGGTGCAGAGCTTGCTCAGGGCTTCAATAAGCTCACCTTCGTTTGCGACCTCAATGCCGGCATCGTTGGCCTTGAAGATCTCAACCACCTGTCGAAAATTCTGCATGTTTTCACCCCAGACAATGGGCTTGCCGAAGATCGCCGGTTCGATAATGTTGTGGCCCCCGGTCTGACCCGCCAAAGATTTTCCCATATAGACCATATCCGCGCAAGCCAGAAAGTGGACCAGCTCTCCGGTCGTATTCACAATCAGAATCTGACGATCAACCGGTTCATCAGATTCCCTTTCGCGAAGTTCCGTCAACGTGATATAGCTGAGATCGGCTGCATCCAGGATGCGCATGACATCTGCGGCCCGTTCCGCATGTCTGGGGACAAGCACTAAGCGCAAGTTCGGAGACTCATTAAGCAAAGTGCGATATACCCGGGTCATCATATCCTCTTCTCCCGGATGCGTAGACGCCGCCAACAGAATCAATCGATCGGAATCAGGAAAAACCGTGTCAAAAAGTGGTGAAAGGTCATCACTTTTCTGATCCGGCAACTGATCAAACTTCATCGTGTTGCAGATGTGAATCTTATCATAATCTTCGCCCACAATCTGTCGGATACGATCCGCGTCATCTTCGGTCTGAGTCGCAATCAGGTTAAACTTCTGGAAGATGGGAGCAAAGAGACCTTCCCATTTTTTGTAGCCATGAAATGAACGGTCTGACATCCGGGTATTGACCAGACCAAGCGGAATCTGATGTCGGTGCGCGTAAGTAATCATGGTCGGCCAGACTTCCACTTCAAAGATAACGAATGCTGATGGATCTACGGCATTAAAGCTGCTGGCAACCAGCGGATACCAATCGATGGGGCAATAAATCGGAACACATCCCTCCGGCACACGATCACGGGCAATCTGCTGGCCTGTAGCAGTGGTGGTGGAAAGGACGAAATCCTGAGTCGGGTCCTGACGCTTCCAGGCATAAATGAAGCTGAGTGCAGCGACTGTTTCCCCGACGCTGACAGCATGTATCCACACCGGTTTGGTCAGGCGTGCCAGATCAGAGCGTTTTTCGCCAGAGAAACGGCCAAAGCGTTCTCCAAATCCCTGTTTCCAATTTCCGCGCTGGCTTAATTTTCGGAAATAAATCGGAGAGTAGAGAACGAAAATTATCGGTACCAGAAGATTATAAATAAATATTGCGATTGCACTCACGAATAACTGGCCGATGGGTATTGAGTTTACATGCAGTTGAGGTAAATCCATCACTGGATTTATGACGAACGACTGATGATGATCAGTAACCTGTGCCACCAAAATTGTTCATTGCACGAGCTGATGGCGTGGGTATAGTAACCCGCGATAGTGAAATGTAAACAGGTGATGCAACCATGGCACCTATTGAATACCCGATTAAGGAGATCTGATGCGCCACGTTAAAGCCGCTCAAGCCATATTCGACCTGGAACTGGAAGGTCTGCGAGCTGTTCGCGACAGTCTGGGAGAGGCTTTTGACGAGTTGGTCGAACTCTGCCTGAAGACACGGGCCAAGGAAGGC
>MDTD01168514.1_pt1 | contig 16331 bp, 15 predicted proteins | sample 811221 | NCBI WGS metagenome assembly MDTD01 (sample SAMN05326646, study PRJNA326480) | marine metagenome | isolation source: seawater | place: Pacific Ocean: South West | collected 2011 | reverse complement strand
CCATGAACTCCCCCAGACTTGAAAAAGAGCAAGGGTAATGAGTTTTTTTCAGGTTGGTTGGTCTCCTGTTATGAAAAATTATTCTAAAATTCTTGCATTAAAATACAGACCACAAACTTTTAAACAACTAATAGGTCAAGATGAAATATCTAACTCAATTTATAATGCAATAAAAAATAAAATTACTGCAAATGCATATTTGTTCACGGGGATAAGAGGAATTGGAAAAACTACATTCGCAAGAATTGTTGCTAAAGCTTTAAATTGTGAAAGTGCGATCAATAATATGTGTGAAAATAATTGCAGTAACTGTTTAGATATTACCAATTCAAATCATATCGATGTTCTCGAAATGGATGCAGCTAGCAAAACTGGTGTAGACGATGTTAGGGAGCTTATAGAATTTTCAAGATACCCTCCTACTGTAGCAAAGTTTAAAATTTTTATTATTGACGAAGTTCATATGTTAAGTAAACAAGCCTTTAACGCATTGCTTAAAACACTAGAAGAGCCCCCTGAATACTTAAAATTTATTTTTGCTACTACAGAGGTAAAGAAAATACCTATTACGGTAATTTCAAGATGTCAAAGATATGATTTATCAAGAATTAATTCTGAGGAACTATTTAATTACTTAAAAAATATAACAATAAAAGAAAAAAGGTCTGTGGAAGATAGTGCAATTAAATTAATAGTTAAAATATCAGAGGGTTCCGTAAGGGATGCATTGTCTTTACTTGATAGAGCAACTATTTCAAACAGTGGTGAGACATTGACATTTGAAAGTGTTCAAAAAATTTTTGGATATGTAGATAGAAGTTCATATATAGATTTATTACAAATTATTTTTTTAGGTGATGAGAAAAAAATAATTAATCACTATAGAAAATTGTATAATTCAGGAGTTGAACCAAATCTTTTTTTAAATGATTTCATGGAGATATTATATTATGTCAAAAATATTTCTTTCATAGAAAATGCAGGTACTAATTTTTCATTAAATGACAGCGATTTCAAAAAAATTACCTCTTTGTCACAAAAGCTTGAACCAAGCGATATATTATTATTTTGGGAATTTACTTTAAAAACTCTCAAAGAAATAAATTTAGTGGGTAATCCTAACATATTAATTGAAATGTTTCTTATTCAACTAACATACTTAAAAAAAAAAAATATAATAAAAACCAATAACAAAAATTACAATAATAATTCTCCTTTAGAGAAATTAGATGAAAAAATAGTAAAAAATAATAATGCAATTAATCAAATTAAAAATTTTAAACAAGAGGAAGAAAAAATAGAAAAAACAAATAATAAGGAAATTAAAAATTTAGAGGACTTAATAGAAATGTGTTTAGATAAAAAAGAAATGCAACTAAAGTATGATTTAGAAAATAATGTAAATTTAGTCTCTTTCTCTAATATGAATATAGAAATTGCATTTAATGAAAAATTAAATAAAAATTTTGTAAAAGATTTGTCTGAAAAGCTATATCATTGGACTAAAAACCGTTGGCTAATATCTTTCTCAAAAGAAAAAGGGTCTATCAGTGAAAAAGAAAAACTTATGAAACTCAAAGAAGAAATAATTGAGAAATATAAAAAATCTAGTGATTATAAAAATTTGCAGGAAGTAATTCCAGATATTGAATTAATTGATATTAAGAAAAAAGAAGATGACTGACTTTAATAAAATTCTTGAAAAAGCAAAGGAGATTGAAAAAAAAATGAGAGAAAGTCAGGAGAATTTAAAAAAAATTGAAGTTAATGGAGTATCAGGAGGTGAAGCAGTCACAGTTTTGTTAAATGGTGAAGGAGAAATGACTAAAATTTTACTGAGTGATGAAGTACTTAAAGAGGATAAAGAAATAATCCAAGATTTAATAATTGCTGCACATAATGATGCAAAAAACAAGTTAAAATCAAAAACTTCAGAAGAGATATCCAAAGCAACTGGGGGATTAGGAATGCCAGGGTTTAAGTGGCCTTTATAACTAAATGCAAAATCTTCCTGAAATAGATAACTTAATTAAACTTATATCCAAACTTCCAGGTCTAGGACCAAAGTCGGCAAAAAGAATAATTTTAAAAATGATTAACAATCGACAAGAACTATTAAAACCTTTAGCAAATAATCTAAGTGAGGTATTTAAGAATATTGAACGTTGTAAAATTTGTGGAACATTAAAATCTAATAATAATGCCTGTAGTAACTGTGAGGATAAAAGTAAAAAATTTACTAAAGTATGTGTAGTCGAAAATATTTCAGATCAATGGGCTATAGAAAGTTCCTCAATTTTTCAAGGTTATTTTCATATTCTTGGTGGAACAATTTCAGATACTAACAACGGCAACAATAGAGAGAACTTACTTATTAATTCTCTTATCGAGAGAATAAAGAACGATGATATTGATGAAGTCATTTTAGCTACCAGTGCTACTGTTGAAGGACAAACTACTGCATTTTATATTCAAGACAGTCTAAGAAATACTAAGGTAAAAGTTTCAAAATTAGCACAAGGCTTGCCAGTTGGTGGAGAAATAGAAAATTCAGATGATGGAACACTCATTTCTGCCTTTAAAAACAGAAAAGATTTAGATAATTCTTAGATTAACTTTTTTTAATTAACCTGTTTAAATGTAATAAGGGCTCTGTGTAACCTGATGGTTGAGATTTACCATGAAATATTAATTCGCATGCAGCTTTAAAAGAAATTGATTTATCATAAAATGGAGACATATTTTGATAATCTGGATCCCCTTTATTTTGATCATCAACTATCTTGGCCATTTTTTTAAGTATCTCTAAAACCTGTCTATTAGAGCAAATACCATGATGTAACCAGTTAGCTATATGTTGCGAAGATATTCTTAGTGTTGCTCTATCCTCCATTAACCCAACATTATTTATATCAGGTACCTTAGAACATCCTATCCCTTGATCAACCCATCTTACTACATAGCCTAATATTGTTTGAGCTGAGTTACATAATTCATTGTTAATTTCTTCTTTACTCCAATTTGGTCTATCTGCTATTGGGATATTTAACAAATTATCAGTATAATTTTTTTTATTATTTTCTAAGTTTTTATGTTTTTCAAAAATGTTCAACCTATGATAATGCATTGCATGTAAAGAGGCTGCCGTAGGTGACGGAACCCATGCGCAATTTGCACCAGCCTCAAGATGTGATATCTTCTGGATCATCATATCTTTCATCTTGTCTGGCATAGCCCACATACCTTTCCCTATTTGAGCAACACCCGAAAATCCGCATTTTAATCCAACATCAACATTATTGTCTTCATAAGCAGTTATCCATTTTGATTTTTTCATGTCACCTTTTTTAATCATTGGACCTGCTTCCATTGATGTATGCATTTCGTCCCCAGTTCTATCTAAAAAACCTGTATTTATGAAAAAAACTCTACTCTTTAAGGTTCTAATGCATTCTTTTAGGTTAACTGATGTTCTTCTTTCTTCATCCATTATTCCACATTTGATTGTATTCTTTTCAAGCTTTAATACCTCCTCAACTCTTGTGAATAATTTATCTGCAAAAGCAGTCTCTTCTGGTCCATGCATTTTTGGTTTAACAATATATATTGAACCTGTTCTTGAATTACCTTTCTTTTTTAAATCGTGAATTGCTGCAGCAGTTGTAATAAATGCATCCATGATGCCCTCTGGGATTTCAGAACCATCTTCTAAAATAATTGCTGAATTTGTCATAAGATGACCAACATTTCTATTTAAGAGTAAGCTTCTGCCATGCAATTTTTCTTTCTTGCCATCTTTTGAAATGTAACTTCTATCTGGATTGAGTTTTCTTTCTAACGTTTTTCCATCTTTCTCAAAGACAGATTTAAGAGTCCCTTTCATTAACCCCAACCAATTTCTATAACATAATATTTTATCTTCAGAGTCAACTGCAGCAACACTATCTTCATTATCACATATTGTGGATATTGCTGATTCTATAATTATGTCACTTATGCCAGCAGCATCTTGTACAGCACTGAATGCTTTAGGATTTATTATTATTTCAATTTTTAATTTATTATTTTCTAAAATTATTGTGTTTGGATTATTTGTTTCTCCTCTATAACCAATAAATTTATTCTTATCTACTAACTCGAAATCTTTATTATCTTTTAAAATTTTTAGGTTATTATCCTCAATTTTAAAACCATTTATATCCTTCCAATGTATTTTATTGATTGGAAAGTGGTCATTAAGAAAATTTCGAGCATATTTAATTACTTCTTGTCCTCTTAAGGGATCATACTTTTGACTACCTGTTTCTTCTGATTCTATTATATCAGTTCCATATAAACTATCATAAAGACTTACCCATCTAGCATTAGCGGCATTCAATGTGTACCTAGAATTCATTATGGGAACAACAAGTTGAGGTCCTGCAATACTTGAAATTTCTTTATCAAGGTTTTTTGTATCTATAATAAAGTCATCTCCTTCCTCTTTTAAATACTCTATTTTTTTCAAAAAATTTTTATACTCCTCATGGTTAAATTTTTCGTTTCTATTTTTTTTTAACCATAAGTCTATTTCAGATTGAATAGTTTCACGAATTTCTAATAATTTTTTGTTAATTGGTGACAATTCATTAATACTTTTATCGAATCCATCCCAGAATTCTTTTTCACTAATTTCTAATCCCGGAAGAAGCTCGTTTTTAATAAAATCAGATAAATTTCTAGAAACTGACAATGTATTAATTTTAATAAATGAATTGCTCATAATTTTTTATAATTTTTGAGACAGTTGTATATGACAATCGATAAATTATGTCATCACTTTATTTAAAAAATGTTATTTTTGATCTAATGCAGAATATTATTGTTATAATTTGATCATTTTATCGCCCAAAAATAATATATAGTAGAGTGATGAAAAACTATTTAAATTTTGAGACTGATATTAAAAACTTAGAAATAGAATTGGATAAATTAAAAGATCCTTATAATCAGGATGGTCTCTCAGAAGTAGATACAAATAAAATAACAGATTTACAAAATGAAATAGATAAAAAACTTAAGAGTGTATATTCTAGCTTAGATCCATGGCAAACAACCTTAGTTGCAAGACATGAAGATAGACCTAAATCAAAATATTTTATTGATAACCTATTTGATGATTTTATTTCACTTTCAGGTGATAGATTTTATGGGGAAGATAAATCTGTAATATGTGGTTTTGGAAAGTTCAATTCTAAATCAGTTTTAGTAATAGGACAGGAAAAGGGTGAAAATTTAGATTCAAGAATAGAGAGAAATTTTGGGATGATGAGACCAGAAGGTTATAGAAAAACAATAAGGTTAATGAAACTTGCTGATAGGTTTAAGATACCAATTATTAATTTTGTTGATACACCAGGTGCGTATCCAGGGGTAGGTGCTGAAGAAAGAGGACAAGCAGAAGCAATTGCGAAGTCAATTGAATGTTCTATGCAACTGACCGTTCCAACATTGTCAATAATTATAGGTGAAGGGGGTTCTGGTGGAGCAATTGCATTAGCTTCATCTAGTAAAGTATTGATGTTAGAAAATGCAATTTATTCTGTAATTTCTCCTGAAGGATGTGCAACTATTCTCTGGAGGGATCCAACAAAAACTTTAGAAGCTGCAAAAGCAATGAAGCTTTCAGCTAAAGATCTTTTAAGACTTGAAATTATTGATGAAATAATACCTGAGCCTTTAGGAGGCGCACATAGAGATAAAGATTTGATTTTAGATAATGTGCGTAGTGCTATTGATAGAAATTTAAGTAAGTTTCTTACATTAAATGAAGATGAAATTTTAAATCAAAGAAAAAATAAGTTTTTAGATATAGGAAGAAATAAAGGTTTTAAAACTAATTCCGCGGACCAAGATAAGCTTACTGCTAGATTTGATTTTAATCATAATTTAATTTCAAAATTTAAACAAAATAAAAAAAAATTTACTTCTTTAGTAGTAATAATTATTTTTTTACTTCTGTTAATTTTTTTAAATTAAATTGAACCACAACAGTGTTTATATTTTTTTCCTGTTCCACATGGACAAAGTTCATTTCTTCCAATTTTACTTTTTGTTATAGCTTCTAAATTTTCCTTAATTTTATTTACGGAATTATCTTTTTCTTCTTCTTCTTTTTGTATTATCCTTAAATTCAGAAGCATTGTTATGAGATCACTTTTTAATTTATTTAATAAATTTTCGAATAATATAAATGCTTCTTTTTTATATTCTACTAAAGGATCTCTCTGACCATATGATCTTAAGCCGATTACCTGTCTTAATTGCTCAAGATATTGAATATGTGACTTCCAGTTTTGATCAATTATTTGAACCAATATCCTTTTTTCAATTTCGCTCGCTTGTTCGCTTCCTAGTAGCTGATTTCTCTCTTCTCGGTTTTTTATAAATTTATTTTTGATAATATTTTCCATTTCTTTACCGCTACTATTTATAATTTTTTCTATTTCATTATTTTGAAATGATTTACCTAAAATCTGTTTCAAACTATTTGGAAATTCATTTGAATTTGGTGATTTTTCATGAATTAATTTTAATTCTCTTAAATTTTTAATAATTTCATCTAAAAAAATATCGGAATAATTTATTTTTTCTTGATCGTTTATTACGTTTTTACGCTGTTCAAAAATCACATGTCTTTGATCATTTAAAACATTGTCAAATTTTATTAAAGTTTTTCTAATATCAAAGTTTCTTGCTTCAACTTTTTGCTGAGCTCTTTCTATAGCTTTATTTATCCATGGATGATCAATACTTTCTCCATCTTTTAATCCAAGCTTTTCTAGCATAGAATTCATTGTCTCAGATCCAAATAATCTCATAAGATCATCATCTAAACTTACAAAGAACATTGAACTCCCTTCATCTCCTTGTCTACCTGAACGTCCTCTTGCCTGATTATCAACTCTTCTGCTTTCCATTCTTTCAGTTCCTATAACAAAAAGTCCACCTAATTTTTTGACGTCATCCTTTTCTAATTGGTCAAATCCACCTAATTTAATGTCTACACCACGACCAGATATACTTGTAGTAATTATTATGGAATTAGTCTTTCCAGCATTAGCAATTATTTCTGCTTCTTTCTCATGATTTTTAGCATTTAAAACAATGTGATTAATGTTTTCTTTTTTTAGCAAGTTTGAGTAATGCTCAGATTTATTTATACTCGAAGTAAAAACTAAAAGCGGTTGACCTGTGTTATTACATTCTTTAATTTTAGCTACTATAGCTTTATCTTTTTCCTCTATTGTTCTAAAAATTTTATCATTAAAATCATTTCTTATCATTTCTTTATTGGTAGGAATCTGTAAAACTGGTAAATTATAAATCTCAAAAAATTCAGCTGACTCAGTCAAAGCAGTCCCGGTACAACCTGCAAGTTTTTTATATAATTTAAAAAAATTTTGATAGGTTATTGATGCAAGCGTCTGGTTTTCGGCTTTAACTTCAATTTTTTCTTTAGCTTCTAAACTTTGGTGAAGCCCATCTCCAAATCTTCTACCTGGTAACTGTCTACCAGTTTGCTCATCGATGATTATAATTTCGTTCTCTTTAACAATGTAATCTCTACCATTCTCAAATAAATAGTTTGCTCTCAAGGCCTGATTAACATGATGAACTAAATGTAAGTTTTCTGGATCATAAAAATTATTATTTTTTAAGATACCAGCATTGGAAAATATTTTTTCTACATTATCAATCCCTTCATTTGTCAAAAGTATATTTTTATCTTTTTCATCTAAATCAAAATCAGTTTTTTTTAAATTCTTTATTAATTTATCTACCGCTATATATTGCATTGTTTTATCCTCTGCAGCTCCTGAAATCACTAAAGGTGTTCTAGCCTCGTCAATTAAACATGAATCAATTTCATCAACAATCGCAAAGTTATGTTCTCTTAAAACCATTTCAGATTTTAAATATTTCATATTATCTCTTAAAAAATCAAAACCTAACTCACTGTTAGTAGCATAAGTTATATCTTTGTTATAATTTTCTTTACGCTCTTCATCTGTTTGATTTGAGTTTATATATCCGCAAGTCAAACCTAGAAAGTTATAAATCTTGCCCATGTTTATGCTGTCTCTTTTTGCCAAGTAATCATTAACGGTAACTATATGCACTCCTTTTTTTTCTAGTGCGTTTAGGTATGCTGAAAGAACTATAGTAAGTGTTTTACCTTCACCAGTTTTCATCTCCGCAATTTTATTTTCATGCAAGGCAATTCCACCAATTAGTTGAACATCAAAATGTCTCTCATTATTGATCCTTTTTGATGCTTCCCTTACTAACGCAAATGCTTCAGGCAATAAATTATCCAATTTTTCTCCATTTTTTAATCTGGTAATAAATTCATTAGTTTTTTGAGGAAAATTTTCATTCTCAAATTTGCTAATATCTGTCTCTAGTAGATTAATTTCTTTTACAATTTTCTGAATTCTATCTAACTCTTTTTGATTTCCACTTTTTATAAACTTACTTATAATATTTAATGGGTTAAGCATATTTTTGATGTATTAATAATTATAAATTATATAGTTATTTATTTAAAAAATTAAATAGCATGGATTTTGGTATTAACAACTTTTTTGACAAAAAATATAAAGACTCAAAAATAGGACATTTTCAAGACCTTGAACATATTGATGGACTATCTATTTCTACTATTAGCTGCGGTTTATACGAAAAAAAAAAGAGATGATTTAGTTTTATTTTATTTTAGAGATGGTGCTGCTTATGCCAATGTATATACACAATCTAGATTAGTGTCGGAAAATATAAAATGGAACAAAAACATAAACGATAAAAAAGTTTTTGGAATTTTAATTAATACAAGAAATGCTAATGCATTGACTGGTAAAAATGGATATAATTCACTTAGAAAAATTTCTTTGAATTTATCAAAACTATTAACATCAAAGCAAATTTCAGACGAAGATAAACCAAAGGAAGTAAAACCAAGTCAAATATTGTTTGCTTGCACTGGAACTATTGGTGAAAAATTTCCAGAAAATAAGATCCTTAGTAATATTAATAATTTAGTTGAAAAAATAAAATATAATCAAAACAAATTAATTTGGATCAAAGCTGCCCTAGGCATAATGACAACAGATACTAAGCCAAAATTATCTATGGCAGAATGCAAAATAGGTGGATCATTAGTAAAAATTTATGGTGTAGCGAAAGGCTCTGGTATGATTTTTCCAAATATGGCAACTACTTTAGGATTTATTTTCACGGATGCAAATATATCATCTACAATTTTAAAAAAAATACTTAGTCAAAATATTAAAACAACATTTAATGCTGTTACTTGTGATGGGGATACTAGCACAAATGACATGGTATCTATTTTCTCAACCGGCAAAGCTAATAATAAAGAGATAAAAAGTTTTAAAGATCCAAAATTAAAACAATTTATAAAAAGTGTTCATCTGGTAATGCTTAATTTAGCAAAAAGAGTTGCAAGTGATGGAGAGGGTGCGACTAAATTTATAACAATTAAATGTATTAACTCCAAAACAGAGAAAGATGCAAAAAATATATGTTTTTCAATTGCTAATTCACCATTAGTTAAAACCGCAGTTTTTGGACAAGACCCTAACTGGGGAAGAATTGTAATGGCAATTGGCAAAAGTGGAGCTCAAGTTAGAGAAGAAAAATTATCTCTTTTTATGGGCTCTAATATTATCCTTAATAAAGGTAAATTGGATAAAAACTATAGTGAAAATGTTTTTGCAGAATATATGAAAAATGAGAAAATTGATATTACTGTTGATCTATCTTTAGGAAGTAAAAATTTTACTGCATACACCATGGATCTATCAAAGGAATATATTGAAATAAATTCAGATTACAGATCTTAAGTATTGAAATATTATTAAATAATACTAAATAATTTAAATGATTAAATACCTTTTAAACTGTAAAAATTGTAAATTAGAATTTGAGAGTTGGTTTGCGAGTTCCAAAGAATTTGATAAATTAAAAAAATTAAAGCTTCTCAATTGTCAGGATTGTAATTCACAAAAAATAGAAAAGTCGCTCATGAAGCCAAATTTGGCAAATGCTAGTTTTAAAAATGATAAATACAATAAAAATAATAAAAATCTTAAGAAAAAATTAAAAGAATATCAGAAATTCGTAAGAGAAAACTTTGAGTATGTAGGTGAGAACTTTACATACGAAGCAAGATCAATTCATTATAATAAAAATAAAAATAAAAAAAATATTTATGGCAAAGCATCAATTGATGATATTAAAGAGCTTAAAGAAGAGGGAATAGAGACGTCATCAATTCCTTGGATCGAAGATAAAGAAAATTAATTTTTTTTGTACTTTGTAATGTAATTTATGGATTTGTCTTCTGATAATTTCCACTTATTTGATAAAGGATTGAACTTAACACCGTCAATTTTTTTTAATCTCAACGAAGTCAGATTACAAATTTTTTCTAGTTCTTCAGGTTTAACGAATTTGTTCCAATCATGAGTCCCAATTGGTAACCATCTTAAGATGTACTCCGCCCCGATAATAGCAAAAATATACGATTTTAAAGTTTGATTAAGGGTTGCAATAAACATAATACCATGATCGTTTAGAAATTTTGAAGAAACATTCATGAAACTTTGTACATCATCGACATGTTCAACTATTTCCATATTAAGAATTACATCAAATTTTTTTTTATACAAAAAGTTTTCAGGAGAAGAATGATAATATTCAATATTCAAATTGCTTCGTTTTAAATGATGCTTTGCTACATCAATATTTTTTTTAGAAGCATCAATGCCTACTACATTTGCTCCAAGCCTTGCCAGAGGCTCTGAAAGCAATCCTCCTCCACATCCAATATCAAGAATGGATATTCCATTAAGAGGCTTTTGATTATTAGATATATTAAAATCTTCAATAATATTATTTTTAATATATTTAATTCTTATTGGATTAAATTTATGAAGAGGTTTAAATTTACCATTAGGATCCCACCATTCTTCAGCAATTTTATTAAATTTTTCAATTTCTTCTTTATTAATAGTGTTATTATTCATTCTGTATTGACTTTACAAATTAGATGTATTTTATCAATATAATTAAATTTGTAAATTAAACTACCAATGAAAATTATAGTATTAAAATTTGGCGGCACATCTGTTGGCTCAATCTCAAGAATAAAAAAAGTTGCTAAAATAATTAAAAATTATTCAAAAAAATATAAAGTAATAGTCTTATCTTCAGCAATGAGTGGCACTACTAATAAGTTAATAGGTATGTCTAAACAAATCAGTAAAAATTTTTTAGATGATGAATACGATGTATTAGTTTCGGCTGGAGAACAGATTTCATGCTCTTTATTAGCAGGTCAATTATCAAAATTGAAAATTAAATCAAGATCTTGGATGGCATGGCAAATTCCAATTTTGACGGAAGGACCACATAAATATTCAAGAATAAAATATATTTACAAAAAACCAATTTTAAAATTTTTAAAAGAAGGAGGCATACCTATAATCTCTGGTTTTCAGGGCATAAATAAAAATTTTAAAATTACAACAATTGGTAGAGGTGGAACTGATGCAAGTGCAATAATGTTTGCTAAGTTTTTTAAAGCTGATCGATGTGTTATATATACTGATGTAGAAGGAGTTTATACTACTGATCCAAATAAATTAAAAAGTGCAAAAAAAATTAAGGTCATTTCATATGAAGAAATGCTAGAAATGGCCTCTTTAGGATCAAAAGTTATGCAACCACATTCCATACAAGATGCAAGATTAAATAGAATTGATATTGAGGTCAAATCATCTTTTGTAAATAAAGGAGGAACATTAATAACAAAAAGAAAAAATATATTAAATAATAAAATTATCACAGGCATCTCATCCACTAGCAATGATGCAAAAGTTACTCTACTAGGTGTGAAAGATAGACCAGGAATAGCAGCTTCAATTTTTAAACCATTATCTCAAAATGCAATCAATGTTGATATGGTTGTTCAAAACATATCTTCTAATGGAAAAGAAACAGATCTTACTTTTACTATAAAATCTTCAGAATTGAATAAAACAAAAAAAATAATAATATCTAATAAAAATATAAGTTTCAAAAGAATGACTTTTGATCAAAATGTTTCAAAAGTTTCAATCATAGGTGTTGGTATGGTAACTACGCCAGGAGTAACATTCAGAATGTTCCAAGCACTTGCAAAACAAGATATTAATATTCAGGTTATTTCAACATCTGAAATAAAAATCTCTGTTTTAATTAAAAGTAAACATGTTTCAAAAGCAGTAAAATCTTTACATTCAGAATTTAATTTAAATAAATGAAAACAGATATTAGACCATTTAGAAATATTAGCAGAAAAAAAACTAAGGTAATAAATGTTGGAAGAATTAAAGTTGGTGGTGATAATCCAATTACTGTACAGACTATGACTAATACTTTAACCACTGATCATAAAGCTACGATTGAACAAATTAATAAGGTAACAGAGGCAGGCGCAGACATTGTGAGAGTTTCTTGTCCGGATGACAAATCTACAGAGTCTTTAAAAACAATAATTAAAAACATTGATGTACCAATAGTTGCTGACATTCATTTTCATTACAAAAGAGCAATTGAGGCTGCAGAAAATGGTGCAGATTGTTTACGTATAAATCCTGGAAACATTGGACATAAAGACAGAATAGCTGAAGTTATTTCTGCTGCTAAAAATAATAATTGTTCAATTAGAATTGGAGTAAATGCTGGATCTTTAGAAAAAGATATTCTAGAAAAATATAAAGAGCCGTGTCCCGAAGCTCTAGTAGAGAGTGCTCTCAGAAACATCAAAATTATTGAGGATATGGATTTTTCTAATTTTAAAATAAGTGTGAAATCCTCAGACGTTTTTTTATCAATTGCAGCCTATAAATTGCTATCGAATAAAACTGATTATCCATTGCATCTTGGAATTACGGAGGCAGGTAGCTATTTGCCTGGTAGCATAAAAACCTCAATAGGTTTTGGAAGCTTACTATTAGATGGCATTGGTGATACAGTAAGAGTTTCATTATCGGATGATCCAATTGAGGAAATTAAAGTAGGTAATGAAATCTTGAAATCTTTGGGTCTTAGAAATAGAGGAGTTAAGATAATATCTTGTCCCTCATGTGCTAGACAAGCTTTTCAAGTGATTGATACAGTTAAAAAATTAGAAAAAAAATTATCACATATTAAAGAACCTATAACTCTATCAATAATTGGTTGTGTTGTTAATGGTCCAGGAGAGGCTAAACAAACGCAGATAGGTATTACTGGCGGAGGTAAAGATAATCATATGCTTTATCTTAATGGTATAGATACCGAAAAAGTAGCAACAAAAGATATGATCGATAAGATTGTGTCACTAGTCGAAAAAAAAGTTGCTAATTTAAAAAGTAAATAAATGCTTCCACAAGAAAAAGTAAAAAATTTAATAGATAGACATATTGAGCTTGAGAAAGAACTTTCGCAGGGAAAAATTGATAAAAATAAGTATGCTGAAATTTCTAAAGAATATTCAGATTTGAGTGAAATAATTAAGCAAGCTAAGGAATATTTGAACTTTCAAAATGAAATAGAAGAATTAAATAATATAATCAATGATAAAAATTCAGACTCTGAAATCAAAGAATTTGCAAATACAGAATTAGAAAACTTAAAAAAAAATTTTATTTCAAACGAAAAAAAAATAAAACTATTTTTACTTCCAAAGGATCAGGCAGATAGTAGAAATGCAATTATAGAAATAAGAGCAGGAACAGGTGGTCTTGAAGCAAGCCTCTTTGCTTCTGATTTATATAAGATGTATGAAAAAGTATGTCAGAAAAAAAGATGGAATATAGAAATCATATCAATATCTAAAAGTGATGCTGGTGGACTTAAAGAAGTAATAGCTATTATAAAAGGAAAAAATATTTATTCTTCTTTAAAGTATGAAAGTGGAGTTCATAGAGTGCAAAGAGTCCCAGATACTGAGACACAAGGTAGGGTCCATACATCTGCTGCGACTGTAGCAGTCTTACCTGAGGCAGAGGATTTAGATATAAAATTAGATGAAAAAGATATTAGGATTGATGTTTTTAGAAGTAGCGGACCTGGTGGACAAAGTGTTAATACAACTGACTCGGCTGTGAGAATAACACACATACCTACTGGAATAGTTGTAAGTCAGCAAGACGAAAAATCTCAAATAAGAAATAAAGAAAAAGGGATGAAAATTTTGAGATCGAGAATTTATGATTTTGAAAGACAAAAAATTGATCAAGAAAGATCAAGAGATAGAAAAAATAAGATTGGGTCTGGTGATAGATCTGAAAGGATTAGAACTTACAATTTTCCTCAAGGCAGAATAACAGATCATCGAATTAATCTAACACTTCATAAGTTAGAAGAATTTATGGAAGGTGAGGTATTTGATGAAATGGTTGAAAGTCTAATTTTACAAGCCCAACAAGATGAGTTAAATAAAATAAAGCAATGAACTATCTAGAGGCTTTAAATTATGGAAATAAATTATTAAAGCTAAATAATATTAAAACTTATAATTTAGATTCAGAATTGCTTCTATCTAAAGTTTTAAATTATAGTAGAGAAAAAATATTAATTAACTTAGATGATAAATTAGAAAGAAAAAAATTTAGTAGATTTAAAAAATTAATTTTTAGAAGAAAAAAAAATGAACCTATTGCTCATATTTTAAATAATAAAGAATTTTGGAATTATAATTTTAAAGTTAATAAAGAAGTTTTAGTACCAAGGCCCGAAACTGAAATAATTGTAAGAGAAGTTTTAAATCTAACAAATATTAATTCATCAAAACATATTCTAGATGTTGGCACCGGTTCAGGATGTATTTTATTATCCATTTTAAATGAAAGACCAAAATGTTTGGGTACTGCTTTGGATATAAGCAAAAAAGCCATAAAAATAGCTATATCTAATGCAAAAATACATCAGTTAGAAAATAAAATTAAATTCCTTAATATCGATGTTGACAAATTTAATTATTATAAATATGATTTTGTAGTATCTAATCCTCCTTACATTAAAAACATCGATTTTAAGAGATTAGAAAAAGATGTTCAATTATATGAGCCAAAAGTGGCATTAAATGGTGGTTTAGACGGATTGAGTGAAATTAAGAAAATAATAAAAAAAAGTAAATTTTTTTTAAAAAAAAACGGAAAACTAATACTTGAAATAGGTAAAAATCAAATGACAGATGTAACCAAAATTTTAAAAAATAGCAATTTTTACATAAATGATATTTACAAAGATATTCAATCTTATCCGAGAGTAATAAGTTCTACTAAATTATTTTAATGAATAATTATCGCAACAATAGAAAAAACAGATTTAAGTCAAATGGTGAGAGAAATTTTAGAAAAAGACAACTAAATGGTCATAAAAGTCAAAATGATTTCAACAATAATTCGGAATTTAGGCATAGAAGTCCAGGAAGAAATAACCAAAATGCTGCAAAATTAATTGAAAAGTATACCAATTTAGCTCGGGAGGCATTATCCTCTGGAGATAAAATACTTTCTGAAAATTATTTACAACATGCAGATCATTTTTCTAGAATTTTAAGTCTTCAAGAAATAAATAAAAACCAGGCTGAAAATAATAATGTTATTGAGCAAAATTTTAAAAAAGATTTAGAACCTGTAAAAACAGACCAAGATAAAAATAATAAATTAACTTCAGCAAATAAAATAGACTAATTCATCTTTGTAATAAGATTTGATTTAAGAACATCAATTTTTATTTTTGACACTTCGAATTTTTTTCTATTTTCACCTTTTAATATTTTACCAGATGGCAACTTTAATTTTTGTGAGTTTATTTTTTTTCCATTTTCTATTACCTCATAATGTAAATGAGGACCTGTGGACATTCCAGTCGAACCAACATAACCTATTATTTGGCCCTGTTTAACTCTAACACCTTTTTTAATCCCTCTTCCAAATTTCGACATGTGAGCATAAACAGTTTGGTATATGCTATTATGTTTTATTTTTACACAATTACCACCTCCGCCACACCAGCCGGCTTTAGTTACTTTACCATCACCTGATGCCATTATCGGTGTCCCTTTAGGAGCAGCAAAATCTGTACCTGTATGCATTTTGGTGTATCCTAAAATAGGATGCTTTCTTTTTCCGTATGAAGATGATAATCTTGCACCATTTATCGGAGTTTTCATGAGTGTTTTTTTAATACTTTTTCCATTCTCATCAAAATAATCTATTTTATCTTTTTCATAT
>MDTD01059141.1_pt1 | contig 16332 bp, 7 predicted proteins | sample 811221 | NCBI WGS metagenome assembly MDTD01 (sample SAMN05326646, study PRJNA326480) | marine metagenome | isolation source: seawater | place: Pacific Ocean: South West | collected 2011 | reverse complement strand
GAACAAGGAACTTAAGCCTGCTTGGGGCGCATTAGTACTGGCTTGGGAACAAGCTGGGAATCCGCGCTGACGCTTGGTTTTTTTGTCTTTTGTTTTGTCTTGTCTCTCGGTGCGGTGTTTCCGACGCGCCATCGAGTCGTTTCGAGCGCTCGCGCGCGCGCGCGGGGCCGTGCGCGAGGGTTTATTTTATTGTCACAACCACACACACACATCGTACAATCTCCGTATTACACCCATATAAAATTCACATACTACTACAGTACGTCCATCACCTCCCGTCGATCGACCCCTCGACCGATCGCTCGCGCTCAACACCAAAACACCGCGCGCGCGCGACCGATCGCGCGTCGGTCCGCGAGCGTCGATCGCTCGGTCGCTCGGTCGCTCGGTCGCGATCGTCGAGGCGAATCGGTGCGGCGCGAGATGGACGCGGAGGCGCGCGGTGGTGACGCTCGGGCGCGATCGTCGGCGTCGGCGTCGTCGTACGGGACGCACGCGACGGGACGAACGATGATGATGATGCCGCCGACGACGACGCGCGCGATGGCGTCGGACGGTGGTGCGACGCGGGAGACGGGGCGAACGGGGGGAGGAGTTGACGTCGCGCGCGACGCGGAGCGCGCGGCGTTGATGCCGTGGCGAGGGGACCGCGCGAGCGGTGGGGGCGAGGGTGACGGATTCGAAGACGCGGGCGACGAGTCGACGCGAGGACGAGGCGGCGCGACGCGAGGTGCGGGGGCGTGGCGCGCGGCGCGAGCGGTGGCGTTGGTGGCGTGCGCGTTCGCGGTGGGCGTGGCCACGGGGACGACGTCGAGTCGGACGATGGCGGCGAGAGATTTAGCGGAGGCGCGCGTGGAGGCGGCGGTGGCGCACGCGCGGCGCGAGGCGACGCCGGCGCTCGGATTGTCGCAGTACGAGCGGGATAGAATTCGTGGAGAGAGGGCGATGAGCAGAGCGTTGCGTCGGGCGCCGAGGCATCCGCCGAGTCTTGGTGCGCTGGCGAATAAGACGGCCGCGCCGTTGCCGCAAAAGCGAAACGCGACAGCCGTCGTTCCGCCGCGAGGCGTGAAGGACGCGATGAAAGAATCGGCGGCGAGCATCGACCTTCACGAGGAGGATGACGCCACGTACGACGAACTTTTGGCGCAAGAGCCACCGGAGCGGCCGATCATCAAGGGGGTGAAAGTGAATCTAGAAAAGACGCGCGAAGAACTCATCGAATCGGAGAACGAGGATGAGAACTCGCTGGGGTACTATAGATTTCCGACGAGCGCCAACGGCAAACTCGCCTTTGTCAGTGAGTCGAACATTTGGATCACTTCGGTGCAAGGCGGCACGGCGTCGCGATTGTCGTCGACGTACAGTCGTGAGGGTATTCCGGTGCTCTCTCCGAAGGGTGATTACGTCGCGTTTCTCGCGCTGACGTACGATGGATACGACGTTTTTGTCACGCCGACGAGGGGAGGCGTCGCCGAGCAAATCACTTTTGGTGGAGAGGCTCAAGATCTTGCCGGTTGGCCGGCGGAAAATGAACTTTTGATCATTTCCACCGGTTTTTCGCGAACGAATAACCCGCAACTGGTGCGCGTGAATCCGGACACAAAGGAGTCCGCGCCGCTGCCGTTCGACAGAGCGATTGAGGCGACGAAAGACGGCATGGGCTGTTATGTCTTCGTGCCGCTTCGTCAAACGAGCGCCACGAAGAGGTACGAGGGGGGTGAACAATCGAGGCTTTGGCGATGGTGTAAGAAGGATCGCGAAGCGTCAGAGCTCACGCCGCAGGATGGCTGGGGACTGAGAGGCGCGTGGAGTCCGTCGGTGTCGAGACTGCCCAGTCTCAAGGATTACGTCTTCTTCATCAGCGACAAGACGGGCGTTGCTAACCTCTGGTCGATGAAGACGGATGGTTCGGCGCAGACACAGCTCACGAATGAGTGCTTGTTTGACATCAAAGAGTTCACCATCGATCAAGAAGCCATCACGTACCGACGAGGAGGCGGGTTGTACCATCGTCGAATTCTGTTCGCTGACGGTGTTCTCACCCTGCGAAAAGAGGTGCCTCTCAATTTTGAACTCGTGAGCGAATTCCGCAAGACGATGCCGGCGGAGATTCAAGATCCGTACGCGAGCATCAGCGAGTTTGTGTTGACGAGCGACGGAGCGTTCGCCGGCTTTGTCATTCGTGGTCAAATCTACTACTCGGCGCTCGTGCCGTTTTTAGGCGCGCGCGTGGAGAAAGTCTCCGCGTACAACGGTGCCGTGCGTTACAAGCACATTCAGTTCGTCCGCGATTCCAGTCAAGATGGCCAACCGAAATTACTGGCGCTCTCCGACGCGTCTGGCGAGTACGAGTACGTCTTGTTCGAGCGTCAGCGCGAGGGCGGACATTGGAAAGAGACGCAAATCACGACGGGAGGTAAAATCAAGGGTGCCATGGAGTACAGCTCAATCTCTCCGGATAATTCGGCGCTTCTCCTCGCGGATACGAACGGTAACATGAAACTCGTCAACTTGACCGAGACGGCAGTGAACACGAACAAGTACCGCACCACCATCCCGACTCAAGTTTCGGCCAAGCTGGCGAAACGGGACGGGAAAATTCAGGCGAAAGGTGTTGCTAAGGGTGCGCGTAAGTTTGAAACGATGAACGACGAGGCGCCAAAGTTGGGTGTGGACGACGCGCTGAGTGGCGAGCGTCGAGCCGAGCGTCGGCGACAAGCGCGCGCCGCGGCGCGCAAGGCGGCGCGAGTCGAGCACCGTCGCAGCTTCCGTCACCTCGCCTCGATCGGTCTTCGACAAGAGAAAGCCGGCAAGGGTCCCACGGTTGCGCACATCAATGGATTGGCAGAAGTCGACACCATGTTGACTGGATTCCGTCCGGAGGGTGTGTACGATTTCTCTTGGAGTCCGGATAGTAACTTCGTCGCCTTTGCCAAGGATGAGGAGAACGATTTCACATCCATCAATGTTTTGAACATCACCTCGGGGGAGACGCTGAGAATCACGACGCCGAGCTACAACGCCCACAGCCCGAAATTCTCACCGGATGGCTTGTACTTGTACTATTTGAGCGATCAACGAATCGCGTCTTCGGCGAATTCGCCGTACGGAAGCCGAGGCGCCGAGCCTACGTTTGACGAGACGTCGCGACTGATGTGCGTGCCTCTTCGCTCCGGGATGACGTGTCCGTTCTTCATCGGCGATGAGTTGAACGCTGAAGGCAGCGTCTTCGACGCGCAGTTTGGTAAAGCGCTGCCCACGGTTATTTCGATGCACCGCATCGAGCAACGCGCTCAACTGGTTCCGGAACTGCCCGACGCGCACTACATCGGATTTGATTTGATTGGAGACGGCAGCGGCGTCCTCTTCAAAATCATCGACGATGATCAAGTTGTCGTCGCTGCGTACGGCATGTACACCCGGACAATCGTGCCTTTATATCCCGATCCCATGGGCGTCGTCGTGAGCGGCGACATGCAAATCTTCACACTCATCACGGAGCAAGGGGTGGCGCTCCTGTCGTCCAAGAGCGTGCTTCAACCTGGAATCGGGCAAGAGCAGGCGCTTTCGGGAGCGGAAGTTTGGAAATTACCCGACGCGTTCAGCGTGACGGTGAATCCTCGCGAGGAGTGGTTGCAAATGTACGAAGAAGCGATGCGCAACATGCGAGATGCCTTTTACGATCCCAACTTGCACGGCGTCGATTGGAAATCCGTCACCGACAGGTACCGACCGTTGGTGTACAAAATCTCGTCCAAGAGCGAACTCAGGGACATCTTGTCGCAAGCGTTCGGCGAACTCTCCGCGTTGCACGTCTTTGTGCAAGTCAAGGCGGAGGATCCAGTGTTGCCACTTGGAACGCCGTCCGCCTGCCTGGGCGCCGACTTCAAAACGGTTTCGGCGGGGTTGAAGATTTCGTACATTCACGACAGCTCGGGTATTTTGGACGCTCCGAACTCAGCGTTAAGTCAAACCACCAGCAGTTCGCACGTGCATTTGCTTCCCGGGGACGTCATCACGAAGATTGACGGCGTCCTCGTCAACTCGACGTCGTTGCCGCTCTCTCAATTGCTTCGCGGAAAGGCTGGCATGCAAGTCTTACTCGAGGTCGTCAAGGCGCCGCGTTCGCCAGAGGAACGACGCGACGAAGAGGATTTGCAAAAGCTCAAAGAGCTTCGTCAGATGCAGCAAATGATGAGTGGTGGCTTTGGAATGAGCAAGGCGTCGCTCGGGACGGTGAATGCGAACGACGCGATGCAGTCGAAACCAATTTTGGATCGACACGTCGCCAAGTTGGTTCGCAAGCACAGCAAGAAGATTTCACCCCTCGACGGCGACGACGACGACAACGACGCCGTCGGTGCGCTCGACGCGGAGGTTGTCGATCTCGGCATGGCGTCTGGAACCGTGGGCGCGGGTTTGGCGAAAGCTATGCTCAAAGACCTCAAGCCCGAAAAGAAGACGACGGAATTAATCGTCGTCACCCCGTTGACTCTGAAGGAGTGCGAGATGCTCCAAGCCGCCGACGTCGTCGTTCAGAGACGCGAATACGTCAAGAACAGAACCGACGACAAGGTTGCGTACGTCTATTTAGAAGACATGGAGCAAATGGGAAAAGGCTCGAGCAATTCCTTTGACGATTTCGCGGCGCAATTTTACCCGAACGTCCGCAAGAGTGGCTTGATCATCGACGTGCGCAAAAACGCCGGCGGCAACATAGACACGTGGTTATTGGAGCGACTTCGCCGCGTCGCGTGGATGTTCGACACCGAGCGCAGCGGCCCCGGCGACACCACCATGCAGTACACGTTTAGAGGCAAGGTGGTGGTGCTCATCGACGAACAGACGAGCAGCGACGCGGAGATGTTTGCCCTGGGCATCCAACAGTTGGGCATCGGTCCGGTGATCGGTGAGCGCACGTGGGGCGGCGCCATCGGGTACAGCGGCCATCCCGAGCTTCGACTCGTGGACGGTTCGGGTTTCACCATTCCCTCCTACGGACCGTACCTCAAGGATGACTGGGCCATCGAACAAAAGGGCGTCACCCCCGACGTGCGCGTCTCCAATTTACCAGTCTCCACCTTTAGAGGTGCGGACGCTCAGCTCGACGCCGGCATCAACAGAGTCTTACACATGATCGAAAACGCCGAACAGACGGAGTTCGATCTACCGACGGCGCCCAAGTACCCCAACCGCGCGTTCGATTCGGCGTCTTGCGCCGCGCGCAAATCCACTCCCAAGCCAAAGGACTCCCGAGGCTAGACCACCATTACACCATCATTAAAACTCGCGCATACACTCACACACATAGAATACCGACCATTGTGATTTTAGTTGAACCGAGGACACGCGTCGCCGCGCCGCCCCTGTGTCGCGTTTCTCTTCGTCGTCGTCCCCCACTTTTCGACACCGTCAGTCGTCATGGCGTCTCGAGACGTGATCGCCCCCTCCCCTCCCGACTCCACCCCCGTCGTCGCCATAGACGTCGAGTGCGTCGCCACGGGCACGACCCACAACGATCGCGCCGTCGCCCAGATCGCCATCGTCGACGCTCGCACCGAGCGCGTCGTGCTCGACGTGTACGTCAAGCCGACGATGCCGGTGACGAGTTATCTCACCCCGCTCACCGGAATCACGGAGACGCTCCTGAACGAACGCGGGGTGAGTTTCGACGAGGCACTGGGCATGGTGCGCGCGGTGCTCTCGCCCGGCCACGTCGTCGTCGGACAGGGCGTGCTCAAAGACATGGATTGGTTGCGACTCGAGCGCGGGACGGATTACGGCGATTTGATCGATTTAGCGGGGATATGGAGGGTGTGGAACGATAGGTTCAAGTCGTGGAGCGTGTTTTCGCAGGATCATCTCGTGCGCACGCTGTTGGGGACGTCGGTGGACGAGGCGCACGACGCCGTCGGCGATTGCGTGAAGAGCTCGCGCGCGTGGCTGTTGTATGAACGCGTCAAACACTCGCCGGACGAGCTCGCGGCGGCGCGCGCGAAATTACTCGCCGTGCCACCGGAGCCCAGTTTCGCCAAGAGGTTTCCCTCGTTCGAGGGCGTGTGTCAGGGGAATCGTCGCACCTGCTCGTGCGGGGCGCCATTTTTTAGCTAGTCGCGCCGTTTTGTAGCTAGTCGCGCCGTAGCCGTGGTCGCTTTTTTGATTGAAAATGTCTTTTGACGCGTCATCTTCCCGTTCAAAAGTCTCACGCGCGGTTCGCCGCTCGCGCGCGGTTCGCCGCGCGCCTTATGACACCCGGGTCATAATCGGATACCAAAGGCGCACCGCACGGTACGCCGATGAAATCGAGCCTTACGTCCGGCGTGACGACAAAGTCTCCACACAGTACGACAAACTCTTGGACGTGCACGCAGACGGCGCCACTTACGGCGTGGCGCTCTGACGAGGGTTTTTTGTTTTTAATCGCAATTCTATCGTTGAGGGGCCCAAAAACTGTAGTTTCAGTTTTCTCGATTCGCCGCGCTCGTTACACTCGATTCGCCGGAGAACTTGACCTCACCGAGAGGCGTGTCGTCTGGAACCACGTTGATGAGGAGACGACTTCTGTGCGCGGGAAGTTGCTCAACCTCCACCTGCACTGTAAGCCTATCGAATACCTTGTACGATTTCCCGCGGTGAGACACCGTCATCGCGTCTTCGTCGAGCGTCGGCGCGCCCGCGTCGCCGTCGAATAAAACGGGTCCCTCTATGCCAAATTTAGGAACGAAAACGACCAAACCGTTCGCTCGTACTTTGAACACTCGCGCCTCGGCAATAATCTTACGCTTTCGAAAAAAGACCAACGTGTGAAGCTCCACCGATGCTCGACCGGCTTGCTGAGAATTGCGATGGCGAACGTTGCACACGTCGGCGATGGACTTGACTCGTTCAGAATCTTCGAGAGATTTGTGTCGCGGGCATAAGCCGATCGCTGCGCTCAAAAGTCTATGCACGATGACATCGGCGTATCGACGAATAGGTGAGGTAAAATGCGTGTACAGGGGCATCGCCAAACCGTAGTGCATGCGTTCGGGACCGGCGTATTGCCCAGAGCTACAATACACGGCTTGAGACATGCACCGCGTCGCCTGCAGGCGCAGTAGCGTGTTGAAATACGCGTCTTGCGGACGAACGGCGGCGTCGAGACTCGTGGCCAAGGTGCGGTTTGATTGAGAGTCGATCTCAACACCGCACGCCTTGGCCGCTTTGAGCAAGGGTTCAAACATTTTCTGCTCTGGAATGGGGTGCCGTCTCAACATCGCCGCCGCGGGATACGCCTCGAGAATGCGCTCGGCGGTGCTGATGTTCGCGAGCAACATCATCTCTTCGACCATTTGATTCGTCTCTCGAGTGACGTACATACCGACGTCCAGCGGGTCGCTCGATTGTTGGTCCATCTCGAAACGCACCTCAGGCGACGCGAGCGTCAATGCCCCGTTGTCCATGCGCCGTTTGCGCAACTTTCTGGCGATGTCTCGCAAACGTCTCAGACTCAGGGCTAATTCATCCGTCTTCGTCGGGTCGTCTATCATCGTTTGCGCTTGCTCGTACGTCATCGCCGCCGCGCTCTTGATGACACTCTTCGTGAAACGAGGCTTCACATTTTCGTCCGGTAACATTGTGGATTTGTCGACGATCCAAAACGCCGAAAAAGCCAAGCGCTCCTGTCCACCGACCAAGGAACATATGTCCGTCGTGAGCGCGCTCGGAAGCATATCTAATCGTCTCTGCACTAAATACGTCGTCGTGCCTCGGCGCGCCGCCTCTTCGTCCATGGCGGTGTCCGGAAACAAAAACGAAGTCACGTCGGCGATGTGAACGCCGATTTCAATTCGCCCGTCGTCGAGTTCCCTCGCGCTCAACGCGTCGTCGATGTCCTTACATCCCGGTGGATCGACGCTACACACCAACAGTTCGCGCAAGTCTTCGCGCGCGGGCTCCCGAAGGTGATCTTCGGTGACTTTCCAGGGAAGGGCGGGCACGCACGCGTAGACAGCGGGCGCGAAGGGTCGATCGTCGACGTCGTTCTCCAACAACAGCGCCTGCGTCTCGGCGTCGACGCTCCCGATCAACCCGAGCGATTTCACGTAGTGTCCCTCCGGGTACATGCTGTCGACGGGCCAATCGTCGATGACGACGACTATGCGCTGATCGAGCAAGCCCTCGAGCTGACGCGTCTGAATGCGAATCTTTGGAAACCGCCTGTCACTGGGAACGCACAGCACGCGCGAGGCAAATCCACCACCCGCAGCCTTGGGACCGGTTCCGTCTTTCCCCATGTCGATCGACGCCGCGTATCCGCGTTCGCGCCAGTTTCGACGAATGACTCCGACGACTTTACCGGTGGGAACGACGCCGGACGCGGACGCCGACGCGACGGCATCCGTCTCCTCCGCCGTCTGCGGCGCCAAACCGCCTGGACCGTCCGCAGTCTTGTAAGACTCCGTCTCTTTCTCCTCCTCCGTCACTGTATCCGACACAAGCCTAGATCCCGGGTGCACCCACTCCGATTCCGGAAGAATCTCTACCGCGACCAAATCGCCGTCGATGGCTCGATTCATCGCCGCGCGTCCGCTCAACAGCACCGAGTCGCCCGTCGCCTCGTTCAACACGTGCGCCTCGAACGGGTTATACCGAGACGTTCGAAGCCCACCTTTGATGAACTTACCCGTCGCCAATCCATCCTTCACCACGTTGGCGTCGAGATACTCAGTGAACACACCGCTGGCCGTCGACGACGCTCCGCCCTTGGTTCGCTTGGACGCGCGTTCGTCCGGAATCTCCGCGCCGCCTCCGGGAACGACCAAATCCATCAAACTCGCCTCTTTCGAGATCGATCCGATCCATTCTGCCACACTCATAACGTCTATTCCCTCCTCTTTCGCTTTCCTCGCGTTCCCGCGATCGTTCGTCACCAACGCCACGCGTTCGCACGCCGTCGGCGGAATCGCGCGGCGATAAAACGCCGCCGCCACGCGAATCGCCCTATCGTTCCTATCGTTCGCGCTCTCCCCGACCACGTCCTCCGCGTACGTCTCCGCGTGATTTTCATTGCTAAACACGTAAAATCTCTTCGATTCATCCTTACACAGCGCTCGCAATCGCTCGTAACTCGTCTTGCTCTTGTGCCGCGTCTCCTCCATCACCGTCGCGCACACCACCACGTCCGTCACCCTACCGTCCGCGAGCGCGTCCATCTGATGCAACGCGACGTTGGAATCGATCAAAACGATCGTTCGCTCGTTTCCATCCCCGCGACGCGTCGGTCGCAATCGATTCGACGTCGACGGCGGACCTCGATACCGCGCCTCCACCGCCTCGTGGTCGTAACCGACGTACACGTCGTCGCGAAGGTACCGCTCGCGACGCACTTTTTGCACGGCGCGACCGCGCTTGGACGTTTTAACAAAGGTTTTATTCGCCCGCCGCATCGCTTTTTTCGGCGCCGTTCGCGCGCGTCGGCGTGCGCGGGACGCGCGCGCTTGCCGTCCGGGGACAATCCGCCTCCATTTCTGGGACAGATAGGGACTCACGACTGGTCATGACTCAAGAACACGACCCCGCCGCCGAAGGTTTTTCGAGCCGATCGGTCGCCGACGTCGGGACGTCACCGAGCGACGCGCGTCGAGCGACATGGCGAGCGCGAGCGCGCGAGAGAGCGTGAAACAATTCGTCACATGTCTTCACAGACACCTTCGCGAGAAGAATGGTGCGCGGTGACGGCGAGCGATCTCGACGCGAGGGTCGGCGCGCGAGGCTGAGGTTTTGGGCGCGCGGGACGGATGCGACGCGAACGACGCGCTCGGTGCGAGGATGGACGCACGAACGATGACGCGCGATGAGAGACGCGCGGACCGATGGACTGACGGGCGCGCGCGCGGTGGGTTCGAACGAACAGTGTACGAGACGCTCACCATGTACGAGCGGTCTTTTCCGGCGATCGGCGAGCGCTTCTTCAAGCGAAGCGCGTGGCCGACGCCGGAGGAGGTGAGCGCGCACGCGAACGGTGATGCGACGTTTAAGATGCTTTACGGAGAGATGTACTACCGACACCTGCATCAAGCGACGACGCCGACGGCGGAGGAACGACGGGGGGCGTGGGAAAACTACGCGGCGGTCTTCGAGGCGTTGGCGACGGGAGAGGCGAACATGCAGTTGCCCAACCTGTGGTTGTACGACATGGTGGACGAATTCGTGTACCAATATCAATCGTTCGCGCAGTTCAAGGGGAGCCCGAAGCGCACGCCGGAGGAGGTGAGCGCGATCAAAGCGCTTGACGCCAAGGTTTGGGATCGAGCGGGCGTGGCGGGTCTATTGAAGTTGTTGGTGGAGAAAAGCGGCATCGTGCAGGTGCTCGCGCGCGAGCGTGCGGGTGAAAATTCCTTCGCGGCGAACGAGGGGTACTCGGCCACGTCGAGCAACGTCTTGCCGACGCTCGGTTATTGCGCTCAAATCGGTCTTTGCCGCTTGCACGTGCTCGCGGGCGATTACGAAGGCGCGCTCGCGGCGCTCGACGCCATCGATTTGGACAAGGAGGGCTTGTTCAAGAAGATTTCGGGTGCGTACGTCACGACGGCGTACCACGTCGGGTTCTCTTACTTCATGCTCGGTCGATACACGGATGCCATCCGTCACTTGAATGCGGGCATTCAATACATCGACCGTCTCAAGTTTGGCGCAACGCGCCCGCACGCGTTGCCGCTCTTGCTGAAGAGACAGGATCAAATGTACGCGCTGACGGCCATCATCATGGTGCTCGTCCCGGGACAACAGCACTTGGTGGATGAATCCGTTTCGTTGGGTTTGCACCAAAAGTATAGCGCTAAGATGAACCGCATGGCGGAGGGAACCCTCCCGGTTTTTGACGAACTCTTCTCGTACTGCTGCCCCAAATTCATCGGGGACGGCGATAACCACAGTGCGTACACCGTGCAGTACAAGCTATTCCTCGAAGTGGTCGCGGCGCACGCCATCATTCCCAAGCTTCGGGGATACTTTGAAATGTACGCCTCCATCAAGGTGGATAAGCTCGCCTCCCTCCTCGAGGTGTCCGTGGATGATTTGAAGGCGAGCTTCAAGGCGTTCGAAGAGGGTTACACGGTTAAGGAGTGGCGCGGAGGCGCGAGCGCATTGGACGGTGAGAGCACGTATTGCGGTGATATGCGTATCGTTTTAGAGGGTGATGTGGTCAGAGCGGAGGAGTTGAAGAGAGCGAAGAGCGCCAAGGAGTTCCTCGAGCGCGTGAACAACAAGTTGGAAATGTCGCTCGAGGACTTAGCGTCGGCGAAACCGTTGCTCGTGAAGACATCGGCCATCGTCGGCTAAACCTAGAACGTGTTTGTGATATTGATGATGCTTTTACAAGTAATGAAAAAGCGCCGACCCGCGCTTTACGTTTTCCTTTGTATCAACGCTCTGTTTTGTTCTTGACCTACACAAAAATGCAACGAATGTACAATGCCCTGTTTCCTTTTGTTCCACGTGATTGTTCAAGATGATCATTCTCTCATTTACCGAAACCCGGCGGGGGCCCGCGGTGAGGCGTGGGAAGCGAACCGTCCGTCTTGACGTCCCCGTTCAGACTTTGCTGACTCGCGCTGCGCACGTTCGCACCCGGTAACAGCGTGCGAAGGAGTGACTCTCCCCCCTTGAGACCTGCCGCACCGTGTGGAACCGGGCACTGACCCGGAGATTGGGCTTCAAGTGCGAAACCGAATCGAGAAGCGCGCGGTTGCTCCGCCGGCGACGTCGGTTGCGACGCGCCGGCGTGCTCGCGAAGAACGGCGCTCGGATCGAAATCGAGGCTCGAATTGAAAGCGTCTGTGAACAGCGCGTCCGGAAAAGAATCACCCACTGACACCGCCAACGCCTGTGCGGCCTCCGCGCTCGCCGTCGCCGCAGATTTCGGCGCGGGACGAGCGGGTACCGTGACGCCCGCAATCTTACGCGGCTGCGGCAACGCGAAACCATTCTTGGTCTTCGGCGCGGCGGACGGCGAACCAGAGTTCGGCGCGCTGCTCGGCGCGCTCGCTTTCGAGCCAGTTCCCGAGGTGGGTCCTCCGAACACGCCCAACGAGCTCGTGTTCGCCGTCTGTCCCCAGCCTCCCGAGCCGGGCCGCACCGGGCACACCCCGGCGGCTCTGGGCGTCGGCACGCGTGGCGCCGGAATGGACGGTTTCGCCGTCTGCGTGGTCGTATCTGGCGGAGGCACCGACGGCAACGGCGCGCGCATCGGCGGCGGTGGTCCAGCCGGCGGCGGAGGCGCCGCCACCGGTGCGGTTTTGCTACCGCCGCTTCCTAGACTCGGCCAGGCGCTCGCCACCGGCACGCCCACGCCGACGGCGTTCGGCGGCGGCGGTCCAGCCGGCGGCGGTGGCGTCGACATCCTCGGAGGAGGTACGCGCACGGCCGGCGTCAACGGCGCCGGAATAGAAGTTAAGCTAGAAGCTCGCTCCAAGGTTGGGGCTCGCTCCGTCGTCGACGTCCCCGACGCGGCTCTCGTCGCCTCTTGAAAACTCTGTTGCTTGGTCCCCTGACCCTTGGAACCGTAGTGCGCCAGCATCTCCTCCTTAGTGAATGAATCGTTATCCCGCCCTATGTCGTGTAAATACAAGCAATCTGGATTGTTGCACGGTTGATACTTGAGGAACGCGTTGCAATACTTTGTCGTTCCGAAGCACGCCCTCAAAATCCTACCGTCCAACGGCGTCCCGTCCACGTGTTGAATGCATTTCATCGCGTCGCTCTCCTCGTAAAACGTCACGTACGCGCTCCCCGTATTTTCTGCATCCCTACCCGCGTACGTCGAACTCCCGTTACGATTGACTGACACCTGAAGTTTGAGAATCTTCCCGTACTTGCCGAAAAAATCATTCTTTCGCAACACGTCCTCTTTGCAACACCTCGAACTCAACCCGACGACGTACACCAAATTTCGCTGTATCACCCGCACGTTCTGTAAATGTTTTCTAGAGCTCGCGCTCGCCCCACCGCCCGCCTTGGCGCTCACCGCGCCTCCGACCGCGCCCTCTCGCGTCCCCGCCGCCCTCGGCTCCCGCTTCTTCTGCTTTTGCGCCGCCAGCTCCTCCTCCGGCACCTCATCGAACGTGATCGCCCCCTCATCGTACTCGGTGCGACACGCCGGGCACTTTCCTTTCGCATCGTCTTTACTCGCCAGTTCCATCAACTGATGCCAACACCACGCGCAGATCTGATACCCGCACGGACACGGCCTGAACCTTCGATCCGTCGCGTCCAACTCGTTGCAACACAGCGGACACAGTTCCATCGTCTCCGCCCCGCGCGCGTCGTGCGCGACGTCAGATGACGCCATGCCACCTCCCGCGCGTCTCTCGGCCGCCACCGCGCGCCTCCGCGAGCGCTCGTCGACGCGAGCGTCGTCGACCGACCGTCACCCCGACGCGGGCGCCTTCGCTCGCGCGCGATCCGCGCGAACGCCGCGATCCGCGCTCGAGTCGACGCTCGACTCGGCGGTGCGTCGACGTCTCGTCCTCACCCTCGCGTCGTCCCGTCGCCCGGTCGACGCCTCCCGCTCGCGCGCGCGAGCCTGCCGTCGGCGAGGCCTCGACGGGGGCTCGGGCGGGAGAATATCGAGTGGGTAGGGGTCTCGAGTCGTGAACGGTTACACTGCGTCAACCGTCGACGCGAGGGCGCGCGGAGGACGATTCGGGTGTCTTACATCATCGCGTTCGGTGGAAATCGTCGACGACGGCGACGCACGCGCGGGATGGGACGTCGGCGTCGGGGGGGACGTTTTCGCCCGCGTAGGAGACGCTCGGGAGGATTTCGCAACGCGGCGGGTCCCGGCGACCGTATTTCGGGTCTCGCGCCACCTTGCCGCCGGCGTCGGTGATCCAACGCGCGTGGAGTCGTAGGATGAGGTCTCTGGCGGTGTCCGGGGAGTCTTTTCCCGCGCCTTCGGCGTTTTTCACCGGGGCGAAGTCTCGCTCGCGGTCGCCCTGGACGACGCAGACGGAGTCGGCGTACTTGTACGTGTCGAAGATGAAGGCTTCGAGTTTGATCCCGTTCGGCGCGGTCGGGGAGACGGTTGCGCCCGTCTCGACGTCCAGGTACGGAATCTTTTTTCTCGCGATGTGATGCGGGAGCTTGATGTCCAGACAACACCTCGATAAAAAGTCGAACGAGTAGTAGTGCAACGCGATGTTGGCGGCGTTAAACTTGAGCTCGCCCGTTTTCTTATCCTTGGCCGTGGCGAGAGATTCAGGAATCTCGCTGTACTCGACGACGTGATACTCTTTCTTACCCGTCGTCTCGTTGACTCGAGTCGCGAACACGCCCACGGGTTCGGTCGGGTACGCCTTGGCGATCACCTTGGCGCCCGCATCGCACTTTCTCTCGACGCAACAACCCACAAAGGTTGGATCACCCACTTGCACGAGCGCGTTATCGACGCAATACGCGTACACATGTTCAATCTTACGCCTCTTCATGTCGGCGATGACGCCCTCGCGCGCCAACGCGGCGTAAATACCACCGTTTCCGTCCGGCGCCTCGGACACCTCGTCGAAACTCTTCAAGATTATTTCCCCATCCTCGGTGAAGCACGGCAGCGTCCCTTGCTTAAAAAAAATAACGTCTCGAGCGTTGAGACCGAAATAGTCGTGCGACTTAAAAAACGCCACCGTTGCGTCGTGCGTGAACGGCGACGTCATGACGTACCACACCGGCGGTTTCGCCCCCGCCAGCTCGCCGAGCTTCGCCAGACGCGCACCCTGTAACTCAAATAACGATTTCCCACTCGGCAGACCGATGTCGTACATCCCCTTCGGATTACTCGACCCCAATCGTGTCCCCTGACCACCCGCCAGGAGCACAACCGCGAGTTTCCCTTCGCGCGCGACGGACGTCCCGAGCGCGCGCCACCGCTCGGCGTCGTCGCTTCCCGGGACGATCTCGCAATCCGCCTTGACGGGTTCCAAGACTCCCGACGTCGACGCCGTCGCCTCCTCTTTGCTTCGCGAGAACACGTCCACCGCGCGTTCGGCCTCGACCGCGCGCAGGGCGGCCGAGAGCGCCGCCGCGCGCGCGGCATCCGTCGTCGCCGCGCACGCGTCGAGCGCGCGCAAGATGGTGCGTTGGGGCGCTCCTGGAAGCGCCTCGTACCTCGCGCGCGTCGCGCGAGGAGACGGCGCGCTCTTACTTCCCGCGCATCCCATGATTAGACGAACGCGGTCGTCGAGATCGTCGCGCGCGCCGTCGTGTGCGGCGCCGGGAACGATCATCGTCGTTGGCGGCGGCGGCGGGTACGGCGACAGAATGCGTTTCATAATTTGTTTTATTCAGTTATTCATTCAAACGAATGATTCGCGAGACGGAGGGGTGGATTCGCGTTCAACGAGAATTTAGTCCTTCTTATCCATCCATGCCTTCAAGAGCACGGCGCCCATGGCGGTGCACATGGACGCGTTGGCGATGAGCATCGGCGTGTTAAAGTCGTCTCTCTGGTTGATGAACTCCGGAATGCTCAGACCCCAAAAGATGGCGGCGCCCGCGAGTTGATTCTTCGTCGCCTCACCGTCGAGCGCGTGCGCAATTTGCATAGCGCCGGTTCCGAGCATGACGGTACCCGCCCAGTTGGATTGCACCGTGTCGTGTTTATTGCGCTCGCCCTCCTTCCAATACAGTTTACCCATGGACTTGCCGAGGAATCGCGTCTGCACGCCGTAGGAGAGCTGCGCGAGAGAGAGAAAACGAGAGAACGAGGGCAATTTGTCAATCGTCAGTCCTCGTTTGAAACTCACGAGTCGAGCGTCGTCATCGCGTCGCCATCGCGTCGCCATCGCGTCGCCGCCGATCATGAGTCATGATCATGACTCATGACTCATCACGCGCGTTTCGCGCGCTCTTTCGCACGCACCGTGCCGACGCCGGAGGCCATCAAGAGTTTATCGATCGGCATGTTTCGGTGCGGTGCGGTGCGGTGCGGTTCGGTGCGGTGCGGTTCGCTCGAGCGGTCGGCGTGTGTCGGCGCGCGCGATTTCCTCAATTCCCACAATTCTGTTAAGAATATTCGAGCGCGCGTCACCCGTGGCTGCTGCGCTCGTTAACATACTATTTTGAGTGTTGGTGTACGATGTAGGTGGTAATTGGTTGTTTTATTTCTTAGGGTTTTGTGCTCGATGGGAACGCGCCCGTCGGTCGTCGACTCGGGTGAGTTTCGACCTCTGTCACAAAACTAGGGGCGGGTCATCCGACTCAGGCTTCGTTGGAACCTCCCTTGTCGTCCTTCTTATCCATCCACGCCTTCAAGAGCACGGCGGTCATGGCGGTGCACATGGACGCGTTGGCGATGAG
>MDTD01035172.1_pt1 | contig 16332 bp, 17 predicted proteins | sample 811221 | NCBI WGS metagenome assembly MDTD01 (sample SAMN05326646, study PRJNA326480) | marine metagenome | isolation source: seawater | place: Pacific Ocean: South West | collected 2011 | reverse complement strand
TTTGAGATTATTTAAATAGTTCTAAAATTCAACTTAATATCATGCAATTATAACTGTATTTTGCGCATAAAATTTAATAAACCATAGTTATGCTGGATAACAACTTAATTCAATCTACCTCATCTTGGCCTTTTGTAGAGGTTAGAAAGCTTTTAAAAGATAGAAAAGATTTAATAAAAAAAAAGAAAATAATAACTTTTCAAACAGGGTATGGGCCAAGCGGGCTTCCTCATATAGGAACTTTTGGTGAAGTAGCCAGAACCACAATGATGATTAATGCTCTAAACCATATTCAAAAAATTAAGCATGAATTAATTACTTTTTCAGATGATATGGACGGGTTAAGGAAGGTGCCTGATAATATACCAAATGATGAAATTCTAAAAAAAAACTTAGGTAAACCACTTACCTCAATAGCAGATCCCTTCAAAAAATTTAACAGCTTTGGAGAACATAATAACGAGATGTTAAAAAAATTTTTACTAAGATTTAATTTTGATTTTATTTTTAAAAGTTCTACCGAAAATTACAAAAAAGGAATATTTAATAATTCCTTGATGCAAGTTTTAGAAAAATATGAAGATATTATGAGTATAATTTTACCTACCTTAAGAGAAGAAAGACGAAAAACTTATAGTCCGTTTCTTCCTATATGTCCTAATACTGGTAAAGTATTGGAAATTCCCCTTTTAGAGATTGATAAAAAGTCAGGAAGAGTAATTTTTGATAATAACGGAAAAAAATTAGAAACGAATATATTGAATGGAAATTGTAAATTACAATGGAAAGTAGATTGGGCAATGCGTTGGTTTACTTTTGACGTTGACTTTGAAATGTATGGAAAAGATCTAACTGAAAGTGCAATTTTATCAAGCAAAATTTGTAGAGTTCTTGGAAAAAAACCTCCGAATGGCTTTGCTTATGAATTATTTCTAGATGAAAAAGGTGAAAAAATTTCTAAATCTAAAGGTAATGGAATTTCTATTGAACAATGGCTTCGATACGCTTCTCCTGAAAGTTTGTCTCTGTATATGTACCCGAATCCAAAAAGAGCTAAAAAACTTTATTCAGAGGTGGTTCCTAAAACGGTAGATGACTATCTTTCTCTTATTGAGAAATATCCTTCTCAAGATTTGAAAGAACAAATATTAAATCCTGTGTGGCATATTCATAATGGAAATCCTCCACAAGAGAAAATTGTAATGCCATTTTCAATGTTATTAAATTTAGTAGGCTCAAGCAATGCAGATAGTAAAGATGTTCTTTGGAAATTTATTAACAGATTTCATAAAGATATAAGTAAAAAAGAACATAAAATTTTAGACAGCCTCACTGAATATGCTATCAACTATTTTAAAGATAAAGTGGAACCAAATAAGAAATTTAAAAAACCAAACTCAAAAGAAAAAAAAGCCTTAGAAAATTTAGTAATAAAATTAAAAGGTTTGAATCAATCTTTAAAGCCCGAAGAAATTCAAACTTATATTTATACAGCTGGAAAAGAAAATGGATATGAAAAAAATTTGAGAGATTGGTTTAAACTAATATATGAAGTAGTGTTTGGAGAGGAGAATGGACCAAGAATGGGATTTTTTATAAGTTTTTTTGGACTAAATGAAACAATTAAGTTAATAAATGATAAATTAAAATAATGTTTTCAATTTTTAAACCATATATATTTTCTTTGGATCCCGAAGTGGCACACGATTTAGCAATTAAATCTCTCAAATTTAATGTTTTACCAAAGAGTATTTTTAAAGTTCCAGATGAAGAAATGCTCGAAACGACCTTACTAGATGAAAGGCTACCTAACCCAATTGGTCTAGCAGCAGGATTTGATAAAAGTGCTGAGGTATATAATTCTTTATTTAAACTCGGTTATGGTTTTGTTGAGGTGGGAACGATTACTCCTAAGAGACAATTAGGAAATCCTAAACCAAGAATTTTTAGGTTAGAAAAAGATCAAGCACTTATAAATCGCCTCGGTTTTAATAATCATGGTTCTGAAGTTGTTTATAGAAGAATAATAGAAAATCCACCAATGGGTTTTTTAGGAATAAATGTTGGCCCGAACAAAGACACCAAAGATAAAGAAGAAGATTACTATTTATGCTTATCTAAGCTTGCAACTAGTGCTGGATACCTTACGATCAATATTTCCTCTCCTAATACAGTGGGATTAAGGAATTTTCATGAGCATCAAGAATTAAATAAACTTTTAGCTGGAATAAACAAAATAAAAAAAGATAAAAATATTCTAAAACCATTAGTGATTAAACTTTCTCCAGATATAAAAGATGGTGAAATAAGCAAGATAATCGAGTTAATATTGAAGTATAAAATTGATGGGATAATATTATCTAATACCACAGATAGTAACCGTGAAAATTTGAACGATACTCAAAAAAATGAAAAAGGGGGATTATCCGGACAACCTTTAAAGGAATTATCTACTAATTTAATTAAAAGATTTTTTAGTGAAACGAAAGGAAAAATACAAATTATTGGTGTTGGTGGTATAGACTCAGGGGAGTCTGCATTCGAAAAAATAAGTGCGGGTGCTGATGCTGTTCAATTGTATACTGGTATGGTTTATAAAGGTCCAGGTGTTGTTAAAGAAATGAAAAAAGAGCTAATTTCAATTCTAAAAAAAGAAAAAATGAAAAACATTAGTGAAGCTGTTGGAATTAACGCTTGACCGCTATCATTACTAGAATTATATAGCTATAGGAAATTTATGTCTAAAAGATGCGAATTAACTGGAATATCACCTTTAAAAGGTCATAACGTAAGTCATGCAAAAAATAAGACTAAAAGAAGATTTTTACCTAATTTGAAAAAAGTGTCTTTCAGAAGTGATGTTCTTAAAAAAGATATTAAATTAAATGTAGCAAATGCAGCCTTAAGGACAGTAGATTTTAAAGGTGGCTTAGATAAATATCTAAAATCAGCAAAGCAATCAAAATTATCTAAAAAAGTAAAAAAATTAAAAGCCTCTATTTCAGCAAAGTTATAAAATGAACTTGTATTACAAACTATCGGTTTTGATGGGTATTATTGTTGTAATCTCAAATTACTTAGTTCAATTTCCCGTTCAATTTTTTAATTTAAATGAAATTTTAACTTATGGAGCCTTTACCTATCCTGTAACTTTTTTAATAACTGATTTAGCTAATCGTGCTTATGGAAAAATTATAGCTAGAAGAGTGGTATATGTTGGTTTTATTATTGGAATAATATTAACATTATTTGTTTCAACCAATTTTAGCGATATTATTTCAATAAGAATTGCAGTTGGTTCTGGATTAGCTTTTTTTATTGCGCAAAATTTAGACGTTCAAGTTTTTGATCGTTTAAGAAAAAAAATTTGGTTTATAGCACCTCTTACTTCTTCAATATTAGGGTCAATAACAGATACATTTTTGTTTTTTTCAATAGCTTTTTACGCTACAGGAATTTCTTGGGTAACATTAGCTTTTGGAGATCTAACTATTAAAATACTTATTACTTTAACAATGCTTATACCATTTAGACTTTTGTTAAATAAAATTAGAGATTATTCGGAAAATTCTATTTCAAAAGCTTAACTTTAGTGAAGAGTTTTTTTATTTTTTTCAACAAATAAATCAGTTAGTTCATTTATCATTACATCACCTAAATCTTGAACATCAGTAATTTTTACTGCTCTATTGTAGTATCTAGTAACGTCATGGCCAATTCCTATAGCTAATAACTCTACGTTAGATTTACTTTCAATCCATTTAACTGTTTTTTTTAAGTTCGTTTCTAGGTAATCGCTGGTGTTAGTTGAAAGAGTTGAGTCATCAACTGGGGCACCATCCGATATTACCATTAAAATTTTTCTGTCTTCTTTTCTTTTACTCATTTTAGTAAAAGCCCATTTCAAAGCCTCTCCGTCTATATTTTCTTTTAGTAAACCTTCTTTTAACATTAGACCCATATTATTTTTTGCTTGTCGCCACTGAGTATCAGCAGATTTATAAATTATATGCCTCAAATCATTTAGCCTTCCAGGTAAGTTTGGTTTATCATTTTTCATCCATTTTTCTCTTGAAGATCCACCTTTCCAATGTTTTGTTGTAAAACCTAAAATTTCAACTTTGACAGAACATCTTTCTAACGTTCTGGAGAGTATGTCAGCACATATTGCAGCAACTGAAATAGGTTTACCTCTCATTGAACCAGAGTTGTCAATCAATATTGTGACCAAAGTATCTTTAAATTCTATATCTTTCTCTTTTTTGAAAGATAAAGAATTAAAAGGATCCATGATAATTCTTGGAAGTTTGGATGTATCTAGTAAGCCTTCTTCTAAATCAAAACGCCAGGATCTATTTTGCTTTGCCAATAATTTTCTTTGTAATTTATTCGCCAACTTTGATATAAAATTTTTTAGTTGCAATAATTGTTGATCTAAATTCTTTCTAAGACGGGCTAGCTCGTCTGCGTTCTCAAGTTCCTCGGCCTTAATTATTTCGTCAAATTCCTCAGTATAGCTTTTATATTTAAGGTCACCAAAATTTGATTTTCCACCTCTCTTTAAATCTGGCCTTGTACTATTTTCAATTTCAATTTCTTCCTCTGCCTCATCGGAGTCTTTAGCCTCATTTTCTAAGTCAGGAACCCCAGTATCAATAGATAATTCCTCATTTTGTTGATCAATTTCCTTTGTATTTTGCTCTTCATTCTGAGGCTTAGATTGTTTTTCTTTCTCATTATTTTCGTCATCTCTTTTTTCTTCTTCCTCAAAATTTTCGTCTAATCTTAAATTATTAATAAGTTTTGAAATTAAAGAATTAAATTTTTCTTGATTTAAAGTAAGATTTTTAAGATTGTTTATATTGTCTTTAAATTGGTTATTAAGATCTTTTTTGTACGTTTTTAATTTTTTTTCTATTTGATTTTCGTTACTAAAGTCTAGTAGTTTAACTCTTAATAAATTTTCAAAAGCCTCTAAAATTTTATCTTCACTACTTTTAAGATCTAAAGATGATATCCTTTTCTCATAAAATTTTTCTATATTATTTTTAACACCTTTGAAATAACTTGTCCCGATTTTTTCACATCTTATTTTTTCAGAAATACGGTAAAGTTTTTTTGAAATATTTCCATTGGGTTCGTACTTTTTAAAAATATCCTTATTAGAGAATCTATAATTTAAAGATTTTGAGTCAGCGATTGCTCTTATTTCTTCATAATTTATTCTATTACTTAAATTTTCTAAATCTGGAAGTTTGATAGATTCTTTTTCAGACTTAGAAATATGATTGCCAAAAAATACCTCAATTTTTTGAGAATTAGATAAAGATCTAACAGTAGCACTAATCGCTATCTTAAAATTTTCGATTTTTTCTTTTTTATTTTCCACTTTTAAAGCGTGATATTAATTGAAGACTCAGGCAAGTCTTCACCAAAACATCTCTGGTAGTATTCTGAAATAATTTTTTTCTCTAAATCATCGCATTTATTTAAAAAAGTAATCCTAAAAGCATAACCTTTATCTTTGAAAATCTCTGCATTTTCTGCCCAATGCAAAACAGTTCTAGGACTCATTACGGTTGATATATCTCCGTTGATAAATCCTTTTCTTGTTAAATCAGCAACTTTAATCATATTGGATAATAATTCTTTACCGTCCTTATTATTAAAATTTTTATTTTTTGCTAATACTATTTCTAATTCTTTTTCAAAAGGTAAGTAATTTAATGTAGAAACAATATTCCACCTATCCATTTGACCTTGGTTAATTTGCTGTGTTCCGTGATAAAGTCCCGTGGTATCACCTAAACCAACCGTATTGGTTGTCGCAAATATTCTGAAAAAATCGTGCTGTTCCAGAATTTTGTTTTTATCTAATAGCGTAAAATTTCCCTCACTCTCTAAAACTCTTTGAATTACAAACATCACATCTGGTCTTCCAGCATCGTATTCATCAAATACTAATGCAACTGGATTTTGTATTGACCAAGGAAGTATCCCTTCCTTAAATTCAGTAATTTGTTTTCCATCTTTTAAAACAATTGCATCTTTACCTATCAAGTCAATTCTGCTTATGTGACTATCTAAATTAACTCTTACGCATGGCCAGTTCAATCTTGCGGCTACTTGCTCTATATGTGTAGATTTTCCTGTTCCATGATATCCTTGTATTAAGACTCTTTTATTAAAAGAGAACCCAGCTAATATTGCAAGAGTAGTATCCTTATCAAACTTGTAATCTGGGTCAAGCTTAGGAACATATTCATTTTTTTTTGAGAAAGAACCAACTTGCATGTCGCTATCAAAACCGAATGTTTGCTTAACAGAAATTTTTATATCTGGTTTTTGTAAAAGTTGCTCAGTACTCATTTCTTTCCTAAAGTTTTTTTTAGTTGGCTGTAAGCCAGTGTAATTTTTTTAAGTTTATCTTCAAATTTTTTGCTACCTTGGTTTTTATCAGGATGATATTTTTTTACAAGTTCTTTAAATTTTGAGTGTATTTCCTCCCATTTTACTTCTTCATTTAATTCTAATGCATTTAAAGCATCTTTATCAGTTTGTGATATTTTTGTTTTTTTGAAATCTTTAAAATTTGAACCGTTGAAAATATTTAGTTTATCATCTAAAGCGTTATTCCATAAAATATTAAAAAAATTTTCAGAGGAACCAAATTTTTTGGTAGATTTATGCCAAGTTAAATCTGATTTGATAAAAAATTCTATCTCGTGATCACTCATGTTTTTAAAATAATTCCAATTTTTATTAAATATTTTGATATGTTCTAGGCAAAGTAATCTGTATTTTTTACTGTTATCTTTCTCTACAGGTGCTCTATAAAGTCCAGGTTCATTACAATTTTCCCAGTCACAAATAATTTTCATAAATTAATTCTATATAGTAAAATTTTAATAATGAAAAATTATTTTAATGAGATAGAAAATAAATTAAAAAAACATATAGAGTTTGAAAAAATTAAAATTGTTGATAATTCTTACAAACATGTAAAACATAAATCTTTTTCACCAGGTAAGTTACATTTACAATTAATCATTAAATCTATTTATCTAAACTCAATACCAAGAATTAATGCACAACGACTGATAATGAAAATATTGAGAGATGATTTGAATACGAAAATTCATGCTCTAGAAATTAATATTGAGAAATAATCTTAAAATATTTTTTTATATTATTAATTGATATTTTATTTTTATTTGGAAGAGTTGTAGCTCCAATTTTTTTAAGAAGAATAAAATTAATCTTATCGTCATCATTTTTTTTATCGTTTTTTAGAAAAGGTATTAGCTTTAAAACTGATTTATAATCTAAATAATTTTTGTACGTATAAGACAAACCATTTTCATCGTAAATATCCTTGACTTCTTTAAGAGTTTGATTTTTACAAATTTTTTTAAAAATAGATAACTTTATAGCAAGAATCATTCCAGACAAAACAGCTTCACCATGTGTTAGTTTTTTTGAATAATTATTTTTAACTTCTATGGCATGTGCAAAGGTATGTCCAAAATTCAAAATCATTCTAATTTTCTTTTCATTAACATCTTTATTAACAATGAGCATCTTGATTTTACAACTTTTTTCAATTGCGTATTTTAATTCCTTTTTTCTTTTTGCTAAAATAAATTTTGAATTTTTCTTCAACCACTGAAATAATTTTTTGTCTTTAATAATTGAATGTTTTAATATTTCAGCAAAACCACAAATAATTTCTTTTTTAGGCAAAGATTCTAAAAATGAGGTATCTATTATTACTAATTTTGGTTGATAAAAAGAACCTATAAGATTCTTACCGAATTTTGAATTAACTCCAGTTTTTCCACCTACAGCAGAGTCTACTTGAGCTAACAAAGTAGTTGGAATATTAATAAAATTTATTCCTCTTTTAAAAATGCTCGCAGTAAAGCCTACTACGTCACCAACTATACCACCGCCTATACTAATTATTAAGTCAGACCGATTAAAATTTAAAAAAAGAAGTCTATCTAATAATATATTAACAGATTTCAAAGATTTATTTCTTTCATTTGATGTTATGGTTAGAAAATAAATATTGTAACTTCTTAAATTTTTCTTAATTATTTTTTTAAATTTTGAGGGAACATTTCTATCCATAATAAGCGCAACTTTCTTTGTTCCTGGACAAATCAAATCTATTTTTTTCGGTAAGATATTTAAAATATTGTGACCTAAAAATAATGAATATTTATTTATTGAATTATTAAATTTAATTTCCCGAGTTCTCATATAATTTAAATATTTCGTTTGTTATTTTATCTCGATTTAAAAAATTGCATTTTACTCTAAAATCAGCCTTACTATAAATTTTCATTCTTTGAGCATAAATTTTATTTACTGTCACTTCTAAATTTTTATTAAGTAATAGTGGCCTTTTTTTTGTTTTTTTTAGTCTTTTAATAAGAATATTAGGACTCACATCTATCCAAAAGCTAACGGATGAATTTTTTACAGCATTTCTTATAGATTTATTTAAAAAAGCACCCCCGCCTAATGAAATTACTGTCTCAGTATTTTTTAATTCTCTTAAGGTAATTTCTCTTTCCAATTTTCTAAAATACTCTTCGCTCTTATTTTTAAAAATTGAACTTATAGACCTGCCTTGATCTTTTTCAATCAAAGTATCAATATCTATAAATTCAAATGATAGCTTTTTTGCAAGACTTTTCCCTATCGTTGATTTACCAACACCCATCATTCCAGTTAAAACTAGGTTTTTTTTCAATTATCTAACCATTTTAAATTTGATTTATCACAAATATGTCTTATTTTTTCAGTTTAAATATATTTTTTGACTATGCAACTTAAATACAACCGACAACAGAGTTTTGGAAGCTCTATTATCAAATTTTTAATAAAACTGATTTTTGTATTAATTTTTTTAATAATAGCGATTTTCTTGATTGAAAAGATAAATTTTCCAAGCCCGAATAAAAACTTTAAAATTGATATCACTAATGAAATTAAGAAGCTTAAATAGAATTATAAGCTTAATAATTTTGACTTTTTCCTTTTCAGTATTAATAGCTGAAGAACAAATTGACATTTGGAACAAAGAAAAAAAAGAATTAGTTGAAAAAAATATTCCTACAAAAAAAAATTCTGCACCATCAAAACCAGAGACTGTTGAAATGGAAAAAATAAATAATAATATTGAAATAAAAGATGAATTATCAATTTCCTCTAATAGTCCAAATATATTTGGAATTTATGATCCAGCAGAAAATAATTTTGACCTTAATATGTGGTCGACAACAGAGGCAGAAGATGTCAGGTCAAGCCTAAAAAGAATTAAAAAAATCAAACTATCTCAAACTTCTAATGAAATTTTAGAAAATGTTCTTTTATCTTTTTCTTACCCACCACCAGGTATGCAGGATAAAGAATTTGTAAATTTGAAAGTAAACTGGCTAATCGATAACGAAAGAACAGATTTAATTCAAAACTTCTTAAAACAGAATGAGGATTTTCAAGGGAAAGATAGAGCTGTGCAATATTTAGTTGATAAAAGCATTGCTCAAGCAAATATTAAAGAAGGTTGTGAAAATATCAAATTTATTGACAGCACAGTAAAAGACGCCTACTTAGAAAAATTTAAAATTTATTGTTTAGTTTTTGATAACAAAAAATCACAAGCGCAACTTCTATTAGATCTTTTAAGAGAGCAAAAGCAATCAGATAACTTTTTTGACGACAAAATAAACTTTTTACTTGGAATTTCAAATAAGACTTCAGAAAAAATTAATGAAAAAAATTTACTTAATTTTTATTTATCCAGTGTCACAATTAAAGATTTTAAATATCAGCCTTCCAAAAAAACAAAAAAAGAAATTTGGATGTATTTAAATGCAGCTAATTTAATAAAACTAGAAGATACAAATGATAAAGAAAAATTAAAAGAATTAGAAATAGCAGCTGATGAAGGTCAAATAAGTGATAATATAATTTTTGATATTTACAAAAGAACTCCTTTTGAATTAAATGATCTTATTAACGCTAAAAATTTGTATCAGACTTATGAGGATAGTAAAGCTAGATCACTAATTTATCAAAAATATTTATTATCTGAAAATGTTAATTCAAAGTTAGAGTATCTTTTTCTGTTAGAAGAGCTTTTCAAAAAAGAAAAATTTAAGAATATTCACACAAAATTTTTAAGCGATGAGTTAAAAAAGATCGGTTTAGATAATATTCCTAAAAATTATCAAGAAATTGCAAAAAATCGAATTTTAATTAGTGAACAAATAAATTTAGGAAAAATTAGATATAACGATAAAATCTTACATCAATCAAAAATAATGAAATATTATTTAGAAAATGAAGCGGATAAAAAAATTCAAAAGGAAATTGACAAAATTTTCAAAAAAATTAGCAAAAATAGAAAATATTTTTATTCAGCAAAAGATTTAGCCTTAGTTGACACCTTAATAAAAGATGGTTTCAAAATTCCATCAAATTTTAATTATGATGAACTAGCTAGTAAATATGAAGTCCCTGAAAATTTGGTAACTTTAATTGAAAAAGAACAAAAAGCTTTTCTTGCACTCAAAATCGTTGAAATTATTGGCGAGGATGAGCCAAATCAACTAGATCCTGAAACAATTTACTTTATAACGAATTTACTTAATGAAATTAATTTAATTAAGATCAGGAATAAAGTTATAACTTCTGCTCTACCACTAAGAGTTTAATTCTAATATAATAATTAAATGGTTACTAAAAAAATTCTTACTGAACCTGATCCCATTTTGAGGAAAAAAAGTGAAGACTTGGAGAAAGTTGATGATGAATTAAGAAAATTAATGGATGAAATGTTACAAACAATGTATAAAGCTCCAGGTATTGGATTAGCTGCCGTTCAAATTGGTATTTTAAAAAAGATAATTGTTATTGATATTTCAAGAGATAATGAAAAAAAAAATCCTATATTTTTAATTAATCCAAAAATAACTTTTAGGTCGAAAAATAAATCAATTTATGAGGAGGGCTGTTTATCTCTACCGGGATATTTTGCAGAGGTCGAAAGACCAGCCGAGTGCAATATAGAGTATCTAGATTACTATGGTAAGAAAAAAGAATTAAAAGCTAAAGGGCTTTTGTCAACTTGCGCTCAACACGAGATTGATCATTTGAATGGAATTTTATTTATAGATTATTTATCAAAACTTAAGCGTGATATGATAATAAAGAAACTAACTAAAAATAAAAAAGAACTAAATAAAATTGTTTTATAAAATAAATGTCATTAAGATTAGTTTTCATGGGAACACCAGACTTTGCTGTACCAATTTTAAAAACGCTATATCAGTCAGGTCATAAGCTTTTGTGTGTTTACACCCAGCCACCCAAAAAAAGCAAAAGAGGGCAAAAAATTAATATATCTCCTATTCATAAATACTCAAATTCAATAAATATTGACGTAAGACATCCCACCACACTTGATAATAAAGAGGAAATAAAGTTTTTAAAAGATTTAAAACCAGATATTGTAATAGTGGTAGCTTATGGAAAAATCATTCCTTTAAGTTTTCTTAGTTTAGATAATATAAAATTTATAAACCTTCATGCCTCTTTGTTGCCTAAATGGAGGGGAGCGGCACCTATACAAAGATCAATTATTGAAATGGATAAAGAAACTGGAATTTCGATCATGAAAATAGTTTCAAAGCTGGATGCTGGACCTTATATGCTTCAGGAGAAAATTAAAATTGATAAACACGATAACTACATGACTTTATCTAAGAAATTAACAATTCTAGGATCAAAACTCATTCTAAAATCTCTTCAACAAATTATAAACAAAGATGAAGTTTTTATAGATCAAGATGAAAATGAAGCAACTTATGCAAAGAAAATCTCAAAAGAAGAAACTGAAATATCATGGAACTTGTCAGCAAAAAAACTTGTTGCGAAAATTAATGGTCTCAGTCCAAATCCTGGTGCCTGGTTTCGACATAAAGGTAAAAGATTAAAAATCATTGAGGCAACTGAGGTCAAGACCTCAGGCGAACCAGGAAAAGTTTTAGAGAAAGAATTAATTATAGCATGCAAAAAAAATTCAATCAAAGTTCTCTCAATTCAAAAAGAGGGTAAAAAGGTTTTAAGAATAAAAGATTTTTTAGCTGGTCACAAAATAAATATTGGTGAAAAATTAGTTTGAAAATTAATTATCAAATAATTATAGAGTATTTGGGATCTAATTATGTTGGATGGCAATTTCAAAAAAATGGTAAATCAATACAATCTGTAATCGAAAAAGCTTTATACAAAGTTTTTAAAAAAAAAATTAAAATTATTGGGTCAGGGAGAACTGATGCAGGTGTTAATGCCTGGGGGCAAAGTGCCAATTTTTACTTAAAACATAAAATAGAGGATTCTTTTAAGTTTTTGTCTGCAATTAATTTTCACTTAAGCACCCATCAAATATCAATTATTAGTTTAAAAAAAAGAAATTCAAGATTTCATGCAAGACATAGTGCGAAAAAAAGACAATATGAGTACATTATTTTAAATAGAGTCGCCAAGGCCTCAATCGATAAAGATAAAGTGTGGTTAATTAAAAAAAAACTAGATTATTCAAAAATGAAAACGGCTATAAAATTTTTTCTTGGAACACATAACTTTTCAGCTTTTAGGTCGTCATCTTGTACAGCTAAAAGTCCAATTAAATTTATAAGTTTTGCAAATATAAAAAAAAACAACAATAAGTATATTATCAAATTTGAGTCAAAATCATTTTTACAAAAGCAAGTTAGATCAATGGTTGGTTGCTTAAAATATGTTGGAGAGCAAAAGTGGAAGCCAGAAAAAATAAAAGAAATTATTAAACTAAAAAAAAGGCACCTTTGCGCCCCGCCAGCTCCAGCACAAGGTTTGTATCTTAAAAAAGTTTTTTATTAGAATTTTAATAATTTCAAATATTTTTGACTTACGTTTCTCCAATTCAAGGTTTTAGAGAGTTTTAAAGATTTTTTCGAATATTCACTACTTATTGATTTATTATTTATTAAACTGACTATTATTTTTATTAGTTCCGTATCTTTATTAAAGCTTAGCACGTTTGACCCAAAGTTTTGGGCAACTCTTTGAGAACATATTACAGGCAAACCGTAAGACATATAAGTTAATACTTTTCCTTGCACACCGGTAGCTATCTTCAAATTTGCTAATCCGCAAATAGAGTTTTTTACAAAATCTGATAAATTATTTTTAGGTCCCAAAATCTCAATGTTTGGGTAAGTTGATAAAAGTTTTTTATTCATTTTATTTATTTCTCCTATTATACAAAATTTTATCTTAGGATATTCAAGTCTCAATTTCGGGAAAATATTCTTAATAAAATCTTTACATGCCAAGAAGTTTGGTAAGTAGTTAATATTTCCAATAAATAGAATTTTCGAATTTTTTTTAGAAAATCTAAACTTTTTACTTATCTTTTCAACTGATTCATCTATTTGGAAAATCTTTTTTTTAAATTTTTTGTGAATTTTTTTTAAATCATTTTTTGAAAATAAAGTAATTTTGTCAAATCTATCTAAAATTTTTTTTTCCAATCTTCTTACAAACAAACTCTCTAAAAAATAAATATATTTGAGTGGATTGTAAACTCTTAAATAATTATAGGTTTGAAAATAATTGTCAGAATATAAATCTCCCATTTCAATTATTGTTTTTCCATAATAATTGTTTGGTAAATATTGACTTGATCTTATATGGTAGAAAAATAGATAATCGTAATTATTTGCATTATTCTGCAGAAATAGCTTCATTTCATTTGAATAAAATAGTCCAAAATGAATCGGCTTTAAACTTAAGAGAGAAATCAAACAATAAAGTATTTTTAAAAAATAGTTTGGTTGACCAAAGATTGTGAGATTGCTCTTTTGAAGTTCAGTTTTTCTTTTGCCTAAGCAACAAATATCTAGATTAAAATTTCTCTCTAATAAATTAATTATTTTTTTAGATCTTAAAACGTCACCTGAATACCTATTTGAATAAGGATTCCTCGTAGAAATAAATAATATTCTTTTCATCTTTTTGTTTTTTTAATTCTCCACCTCGATCCCTCACGAATAATATACCCAACACAATTTTTGGCTCCACATTTACAAGGAAATTGTTTGTAATCCTTATCATAGCTAAATCCATAATCGTAAGAAAGTTCCTCATTTTTACATATATCTTTAATGGCAAACACCCAAACTTTTAAACCTTCACCAGTTACTTCGCAGTTTGGTTCGCAAGAATGATTAATTAGTCTAGCAGTGTTAAATTTAAAGTCTCCGTCTAAATCATACCTTTTATTGAGATTGAACAAATAAATCGCTTTTCCATTGTCAAATTTTGGGTTCATCTCAGTTTGTTTCACTGTTATAATTTTGCCCTTGTACTCCAGTATCCTCGTACCTTTCTTAATATTTCGGTTTGCATATAAACCTTTATTATCTATTTTAGATTTTTTAATTTTGTATAATTTCACTTAAAATATTCTACTAAAAATTCATTATATATTTTTGTAAGTTTTTTTAAGTCAGATAAAGAAACACACTCATCAACTCTATGCATTGTCTTATTCACTAAGCCAAATTCAAGACATGGAGAAATCTTTCTTATAAATCTGGCATCCGATGTACCTCCAGTCGTAGATAATTTTGGATTAATTTTTGTTATTTTCTTAATAATTTTTTTTGCCATAAATATTATCTTTCCTGGTTTTGTTAAAAAAGCATCCCCATTAGCTATATAATCAATTTTATAATTACATTTGTTTTTTTTACTTATTTTTTTCACAATCAAGCTGACTTTTTTTTTTAAAGATTTAGATGTGTGTAAATTATTATATCTAATATTGAATTGAGCTAGTGATCTTGCTGGAATAATGTTATGAGCCCTATTGTCAACATTAATTGACGTAAACTCTAAATTAGAAGGTTGGAAACTTTTATTACCTTTATCAAGTTTATTTTCTTTAAGTTTTTTGCATATTGCAACCATTGTATTTATAGGGTTGTTAGACAGGTGAGGGTAAGCTACATGGCCTTGAGTCCCAGTGATTTCAATTTTTCCAGATAGACTTCCCCTTCTTCCAATTTTTATCATCTCTCCTAGCTTATTCGGATTTGTCGGTTCGCCTACAATACAAAAATCAATTTTCTCTCTCTTTTTTTTCAAGTAATCTACAACTTTTTTTGTACCATTTATTGCATACCCCTCTTCATCACCGGTAATTAAAAAACTAATTGATCCACTAAATTTTCTGTTTTTCTGTAAAAATCTACTTACAGCTGATACAAAGCATGCTATTGAACTTTTCATATCATTAGCACCTCTTCCGATTAAGTGATTTTTTTTAATCGAGGGTTTGAAAGGATTTACAGTCCAGTCTTTTATGTTTCCTGGTGGTACAACGTCGGTATGTCCAGCGTAGCATAAGTTTGGCCCCTTTTTTCCTATTCGAGCATACAGATTTTTAATTGGCTTACTTTTTTTATCTTTGAATTCTAGTATTTTACAATTAAAACCAAGTTTTTTTAATTTTTTACTTAAAAATTTAATTGCTCCCTCATCTTTAGGTGTGATACTTGGAAATCTTATTAAATCTTTGGATAATTGTAGTTCGTTAATTATGGCCATTAGTCTCTAAGCAAGTCATTAATAGAAGTTTTACTTCTAGTTTTTTCATCAACTTTTTTAACTATAACGGCACAATATAATGAGGGCCCGTCTGAATTTGATTTATTAGGTAAGCTACCAGGGACAACAACTGAGTATGCAGGAACTTTACCATAATGTATTTTACCTGAGTTCCTATCTACTATTTTTGTAGATGCACCAATGTAAACACCCATAGATAAAACTGCCCCTTCTTCAACTAAAACACCCTCTGCGATTTCTGATCGAGCACCAATAAAACAATTATCTTCAATAATTACTGGACCAGCTTGAAGTGGTTCTAGCACACCACCTATACCTGCACCTCCAGAAATATGACAATTTTTTCCAACTTGCGCACAAGAACCAACAGATGCCCAAGTATCGATCATTGTGCCTTCATCAACATAAGCCCCAAGATTTACAAAACTAGGCATCAAAACTACGTTTTTAGCAATGTAAGCTCCTCTTCTAACAACTCCATTAGGGACATGACGATATCCTGCTTTTTTCCAGTCTTTTTCTTTCCACTTCACAGTCTTTCCAGGCACTTTATCGTACCAAGTAGTGTAGGGACCTTTCATCATCTCCATCTTATTTATTCTAAAGCTTAACAATATAGCTTTTTTAATCCATTGGTTTACA
>MDTD01094676.1_pt1 | contig 16334 bp, 15 predicted proteins | sample 811221 | NCBI WGS metagenome assembly MDTD01 (sample SAMN05326646, study PRJNA326480) | marine metagenome | isolation source: seawater | place: Pacific Ocean: South West | collected 2011 | reverse complement strand
CAAACCAGCCATCATTATTGACCATATTTGGGTTGGCCATGTCACAGACGCCACTAAAACCTCATCACCCTTATTTAAGATTGGATTTAGTGGATTTGTTAATAGATAACTTAAAAGTAAATCAGCAGAAGAGCCGCTGTTTACCATTATAGATTCTTTACAAGATTGGTATTTTGAAAAGTTCTCTTCGAAGAGATTTGTTTTTTCAAACATAGAGGTTTTAAATGACGCCATAGAGTCTAATGCTTCCATAATTTCAGATTCATCATAAGTAGCTGACGCTAGGGGATACCAATACCTATCTGCTATTTCTTCGTTGATTCTGCTTCTTCTGAAAAGAACGGCTCTGAGGAAAGGTCTTATTCTTTTTAAAATAATTCTATAAATTATTTTTCTAAACAATTTTCTATCCCAATCGAATTAAAAGTTTTCTTAGTATAAAGCATATGTATTATAGTTGTTTTTATTCATGGGTAGCTTAAGAACATTCTTGGCGATTACTGTAGTTCTCTCCCATTCTTATGGTCACATTTTTGTTGGAGGTAGACTTGCAGTTCAGTCATTTTACGTAATATCGGGTTTTTTAATTTCTTATATTCTCTTGGAGGCTAGATCTTATGAAAATTTATATAAATTTTACTCTAATAGAATTCTCAGACTTTTCCCTGTCTATTATTTCATTGCCTTTATTACGCTAATTTATTTAATTTCTCAACAAATTTTTATAGGAGAAGTAGAATTTTTTAGGACTTTTAATGAATTAAATTTATTAGGTAAATTTTATTTGATATTTTCAAATATTTTTATTCTTGGTCAAGATTTAGCATTTTTTATGGGTTTTGAAGATGGTAATTTGATTTTTAAGACTAACTATTCTGATTCAAATCCAATTATATATACCGGATTGATTTCTCAAATTACTTGGACGATATCTCTAGAGATTCTCTTTTACCTAGTAGCACCATTTATCCTGAGAGACTTAAAGATTATGTTTGCTCTATTATTTCTTTCCATATTTTTAAGGGCTTTGTTAATTTATGATGGAATCGGCTTGACTGGAGGCTTTAACTATAGGTTTTTTCCTTTGGAGCTCGCTTTGTTTTTACTTGGAGCCTTTTCTCACCAAGTTATTAAACCTTGGGTAGAGAAAATCTTCGCAAAAAAAATCAACAGGTTGAGTTTATTTTTCACTATGTGTTTTCTCTTTTATTGTTCTTTATTCTCTTTTATTCCTGGAATCGTTTTTAATACATTGCTAGTTATTTTGCTTTTAATCATTGGATTACCCTTACTGTTTAATTTTCAAAATATATACCAATTTGACTCTTGGATTGGAAAATTTTCCTATCCTATTTATGTCTCACATTGGATCATTCTAGTAATTACAAAGGATTTATTTGTTGAAGAACCTATCATTAAGGCTTTTACAGTATTAATTCCAACACTTATATTGGCATTTCTAACAGAAAGTTTTGTAAGCTCACCAATTGAGAAAATAAGATTGAAAAATAAGAGATCTATCTCTCAATAAATTTTTTGATTTCTTCTACTATCTTTTCTTGGTCAGATTCAAGAAGATAGGGGTGCATGGGCAGTGATAGCACTTGTTTTGAAAATTTTTCAGTTTCTGTGCATGTTACTTTATATTTTTTGTAAGGTTTATGATGGTAAATTGGATGAGAGTAATATATTGAACTTGGAATCATGTTTTTTGTAAGAGAATTTTGCAAAAGATTCCTCTGGTCAGAGAAAATTGTATATTGAGCGTAAACTCCAAGACAGCCTTTTGTCTCTTTAACGTGACTAATTCCTATGTCTGCAAAAGAATTATTGTAGTTTTGAGCAATTTTTCTTCTAAGATCGACTTCATCAGGAAAAATTTTCATCTTTGCTAATAATATTGCTGCTTGCAAAGTATCAAGCCTTCCCTGGATTCCAATTCTACTGAATTTATTTTTATTTTCTTGACCATTTAACCTGATTTCTCTACAAACTTTTGCTAAAGAACTGTTGTTTGTGAAAATCGCGCCACCATCACCATAACAGCCCAGTGGCTTAGATGGGAAAAAGCTTGTACAACCAATTGTTGATAAGTTACATGATTTTTTACCATGATAAGTTGCTCCAAAGCTTTGGGCGGCATCTTCAATAACCGGGATTTTATATTTTTTTGCTACATTGTTGATTGAGTCCATTTTTGATGGTTGGCCAAACAAACTTACTGGCATTAAAGCTTTGGTTTTATCCGTAATAGACTTTTCTATTTTTGTATGGTCTATGTTGCAAGTGTCTGGATCGATATCCACAAAAACAGGAGTAGCTCCAAGCATTACTATTACTTCTGTTGTTGAAATCCAAGAAAAAGGTGAGGTTATAACTTCATCTCCTGGTTTAATTCCCAAACTCATTAGACTTATCAATAAAGCATCTGTTCCACTGGAAACAGTTATGCAATGCTTTGAGTTAACAAATTCGGCCAATTTTTCTTCTAGCTCCTCAACTTCAGGACCCATGACATACTTCCCATGAGAAAGGACTTTTTGTATTCGGCTATTGAGATCTTCTTTGATTATTTTTTGTTGAATTTTAAGATCAATAAAATTCATTTTTCGGGTTTTTGAGAAATTGAGTTTCCTTTTTTATCGACCCAGCCAATTCTTTTTGCAGGTATTCCGGCCACTAGGGAGAAAGGTTCAACATCTTTTGTAACAACTGCTCCAGCAGCTATGAAAGAGTATTCTCCTATTTCAACTCCGCAGACAATGGTTGCATTAGCTCCTATAGATGAACCTCTTCTAACTAAAGTTGTTTTATATTCATTTTTTCTTTCAATAGTAGCCCGAGGATTTATAACATTTGTAAACACCATACTAGGACCACAGAAAACATCATCCTCAATGATTACAGAATCATAAATGCTTACATTGTTTTGAACTTTTACGCAGTTACCAATGGTCACGTTGTTTGCAACATAAACATTTTGTCCAAATGAGCAATTTTGTCCAATAACTGCCTCTCCGCAAATATGGCTCCAGTGCCAAATTTTCGTGCCTTCTCCAATTGTAGCTCCGTCGTCTACTATTGCTGTGTCATGTACAAATGATTTTTTTTCTGTCATTTAAATTGTCTGTGTAAATTTGGTTCTTCTCTTAAAAAGTCTCCATTTAAATAGTGGTCCACTATTTGATCATTGTAGAATTTGTATACAAGTTCTAAATGCTCAGGCCTCCAATCTTTTCCAATCCATAGTTTTCCTGAAGTTTTATGAGATTTTTTTATTATCTTTTTACCATCAACTAGCATTTTTATTAAAATAATTATTTCTTTACCTAGTTTTTCAACCGCCCTGCATGAGAGATCATGTATTCCATCGCCTCTTACTAAATCAGCTACGCATTGATGGATAACATCTCCAGCATCAAGTTCTGTTGTTAAGTCATGAATAGTCATTCCTGTCATTTGAGGTTGTAACATATAACTTGGCCAAAACATTGTGATACCTCCCTTATACCATGGTGAAAGGCCTCCATGGATATTCCAAGCCTGTCCATCTACCGAATCAATTACCTCGCGAGAAAGAATTCCACATCCATAAGTTAAAAGAAGGTTTGGTTTAAGTGCTTTTATTTTCTCCAAAACTTCTTTGCTGTTTTGTTGTGATTTTTCGATCTCCATTAATGGTATATCAGGCCATAATGCTTCACCAAAAAACTTATTTTCACTTTCTTCTCTTTTCTTAAAGTGAAGTTCAAACAAGGCTTTAGCCTCAGTTTTTATATTTTCTGGAGATTGTGGAACTAAACTTTCCCTTTTTTGGCAAATAATGCCTTTTAATTTTCCTGTCTTATATAATTTTCTCGATACATACTGGTGCCTAGGATGGCTTCCAGTTAGAAGTAGAATTCTTAATTTATTTCTTACCATGCTGTCCAGCCACCATCAATAACCAAGTTTGATCCGGTCATATATGCTGATGCATCAGATACGAGAAAAAGAACAGCGCCTTGATAATCGTTTTCATGCGCTAATCTTCTCAGTGGAGTTAATCTTGAATAATTTTTTTTAAATTCTTCACTTTGTCCAGAATTTTCTACTCCACCAGGAGAAATTGTATTTACTCTTATGTTATTTTCTGCCCAATGGGTAGCAAGATATCTTGAAAAATTCAAAATAGCTGATTTAGTTACAGCATAAGATATAGGGCTATTAATACCTGAATCTCCGTAAACATACTTGTTTGGACTTACTATCCCATATGTAGATGCAGTATTTACAATTACCCCAGACTGCTGATTTTTCATGAAAGAACCTACATGCTTAGTTACTAAAAAAAGGCCGTTTAAATTTACATTTATGGTCTCTTTCCAAAGCTCAAAAGGATAGTCTTCAAAGGAAGAAAAAAAATCACTATTTGGTATAAGTAGTTCAGGATTTCCTTTGAAGTGAGCATGATTAACTAAAATATCAATTTTTTTAAAATTTTTTATACTTTCGGAAATTTTTTCGGCTACAGAATCTTCTTGAGTAATATCAATTTTTGAAAATAAAAGATTATTCTTTTTGTATTCTAATCTTAATTCACTAGCTTTTTCATTTTGATCTTCGCTTTGAATATCTATAATTTCAACAATTGCGCCAGCTTCCAATAGGATTTTTACAGTGTTTATTCCTATTTGACCTAGCCCACCAACTACTAAAGCAGTTTTTCCTTCTAAAGAAAAAATTGTGTCTTTGTATTTATTAATCCTTATCTCCCAAACATTTAAGCGTTTACAAACCTTTCTTTCAAAAGCTCTAAACTTTCTTTAGCAATCAATTCATGATTTTCTCTAAATTCTGGTTTTGATCCTGTATGTCTAAAATAGTCTTCGTTTTTTAAATTACACATCGTACCCTCACTTGAAATATTTAATATTTCCATTTCTTCCTTATAGAGATCTAAAAATTTATGATGAATATTATCAAAGAGTCTTATTTCTTGATCTATGGTCTTCTCATACCACCTTTGACGAGATTGTTTAATGGTAAATGCATCAAAACCAAGAAGATAAACTTTCTTAAAACCGAATAATAATGCGAGCGAAAGAGTTGCGCTGAAAGAGCCTGCAAAAGGGTCAATTTCTTGCTCAAAAAATTTGAAGAATTTTGTATTTTTTTTTAAAAGATATCTATGAGCAAAGGCTACATTTTTGTTCCTAATTGCAAGAAAGTTAGATAAGTTTAGGAAGAAGGTAATATTTTTTTTTATAGATATTATCTTTCTAAATTCATTCGTTATTATTCTGTGCTCCTTCAAGTATTGCAACTTCTTAGAGACTATCATCCAGTCCGGATAAAAAAGATATGGTTCAACTAGAGAATAATATTTCACATCAATTTTATCAAAATCTTTATGAAATGCTTGCATTCCACAACAGATTGATGGATATCCTCTCAATGCATTGTAATCAAATTCTTTTAAAGACGGACCATCACCAAGTATGTAACAAGTTTCTCCCTTGTGTCTGTCTTCGAACAAATTAAGATTAAAAATCATTTATTTAGTCTTTTTAAAAGTTCATTCTTTTCGAGTAATTGAGCTGCGTCTAAAACAAGATCAAAACTCAAATTTGTTTTTTCAGCAATATCTAAAATGTCATTTTTTCCATCGCAAAGATACATTAGCCAGTTTATGGCAGATAAAGTTCTCTCGCTGTTATCATCGTCATAATTTTCTTTGTTTAGATTCTGTTTAAGCTGTCCCCCAATACTAGGATATAAACCTCTTTTACCTAACATAGGCTCACACTTTGGATTTAACGATTTATAAGTGTAATTTCTTTCAAGTTTTGATATTGAAGATAGGTATAAATTTAATGTTTCAATCAGATTAATACTACTAATGAAATCAAGATTGTCTTTTGAAGTATGATAAAAATCATACTCAAAATATTTATCTTTACAAATTGAGGTCATAGGTATTCCAAAATATTGAGATGAATATTGTCTTTCATCGCTGCCTGCATCAGGATCAAAATCATATTCGATGAAGTCTACTCCTAAATCCTTAAAGGTTTTTAAGTTAACCCTATCCATAATGGAATTCTGTAAAAAAGATCTTTTTATACTATATTTTCCAGGGCCAGCCACAGTAGTTAAAACACTCCCTGCTTCAACTTTTTTCATTTTCTCCTCATTTGTTTTCAAATATGCGATAGCGCCTATCGTTTCAGGATGAATAGCAAAAATATAATTATTTTCTAAATCAAGTTTTTTTAACTCCCTTAATAAAAATGTCCACAAAATAATTCCACTTAAATTATCATTTGCCAAAGAGGGATGACAAGGATATGAGGTAAAGATATATGTTCTTTTCGGATTTCTACCTTTAATAGTATGTTCACCATAATTTAAAACGCCTTTTTTAAATTCTGAATCAATCAAAACTTCATAAGACTCATTCTTATCAAGTCTTTTAAAATCTTCACTAGACATACAAAATCCCCAATCCTCAGAATAATAGGCTGTCCTATATGGAATAGCATCTTTTAAGTCGGTAAGGGTATGAATTTTTTGTTTTAGCTCAAAATAATTTAAATTGGCATTTATTGGATTACTATAATTAACTACATGTAAATTATTATCTTTGAAATCTAAAATCTTATTTCCTTTTGAATCTCTAATAAAAGCATCTCTAATTGTCCACTCATCTGGTATTTTCCAATCATAATATTCTTTGCCAGATTTAAATTCTTTAATTTTAAAAGAGGTTATTTCGTTTAGTTTTTTTAGCGTAGTTCTTAGTCCTTCTCCAGTAAGACTTCTACATATAGGAAACAATTCTGACAATAATTTGTCACTTTCCAATACAAGTTTCTTCTTTTTTTTCTCTGAAAGACTAAACATCTTTCTCCACTAGACCTTTTGAAGAGTAAACAGGTCTGAAGTTCAGCCCTTTTTCAATAAATTCTATCGGAGTGTGAAATCTCTCTCCTAATTTTAGATTATTAAAAATCTTATTGTTATTTTCATCAGTAATCTCTTCGACAATAATTGCGCCATTAATACATGCTATATGAATATTTCCCTTATGTTTTTTATAAATAATTCCTCTTTGAAAAGGATGAAATTTTTTACTTTCTGAATAAAAAGCTTTCTTCAAAATAACTTTTTTATTTTTTAAGAAAGTTCTTGAACCGCTGTAAGGACTATCAAATGCATCTATAAATTTTTCAATTGATTTTGCATCCCAATTCCAATCAATGAATCCTTGTATTTCAGTATTAAGCCTTGGCCAATAGGAACTCTCCTCATTGTTTTGTAATTTAATAGGAAATTCATTTTCTGAAATTACTTTTCCTATAAAATCTTTAATCAAACTTAAACTTTTTTTTGATATAAAAGTCATATAATCATCCGGTATTTTACAATTTGAAGGAAAAACATAATTACAGTAAGAAACTATGTCCCCCTCATCAATTTTAGGAGTTATGAAATGAAGAACACTTGCAGACTCTTTTTGAGACATCATAATCATCCAAGATAATGTAGCGCCTCCTCTATTTAATGGTAAATTTGCTTCATGTAAGTTAATTGATTTACCCTTAAATAAATTGATGAATTTTTCTTTAAAAATCCAAGGAGAACTTAAAGATAATAAAATTGTGTTTTCATCGATATATTTTCGTACAAACTTGTCAGTATTTACATCATCTGACACGTGATAAGAAAATTTGCTTAACCTAAAATTTTCAATTAATTTTTTACCATTATTAGTAACTTCATCTAAATTTCTTTGACCTGTTACAATTTTAAAATCTTGTGATTTTTTTGTTAGATAACTTGCCGCTTCAAGAACAAGATCTTGCCCCCCGACTAAAAGCCATTTTTTAATAGTGCCGAAATTCATTACGTAAGTCTTTTAAAACCATCATGACAAATTGGCCCTTCAATTAATTTGCCAATGGTATTTTTGTGCAGAGAATTTTTAATGATTTGAAAAACTTCTCTTAAAGATTCTTCATAAGCTTTAAGATGAGATTTGTTGTGAGCAAAAGACGGATAAAAAGCAGTAGTTGTAAGAAAACCTCGATCAAGCATCAATTGATTAAAAAGTGTTTTTATCTCCAGAGAATTTGGATAATCAAAAGAAAAGATGCTTAATTGGGGTACAGGTCCAGTAATTTTAAGATTTAACCCATAGTCTTTAGCAGCCTTTAACCAAATGCTTTGAGTCAATTTTCCCAAACCTTCTGTATAGGTCGGAACATCTTCTCTAATAATTTTCTTTATTGTGGCTATTGTGGCTGCCGGACCAATGCTGTCAGTCCAATATAAACTACTAATGAAAGTATCTTGACACATCTCCATGACGTGTTTTTTACCGATAATTGCTGACATGGGATAACCATTCGTCATTGCTTTTGCGAAAACTGCAATGTCTGGTTCAAAACAAACGCCACAACAATCAACATCTTGTTTGAATTTCATGTGAGCTCCAGAACCGCTTATTCTAAATCCTGAGGTAATTTCGTCAAAAATTAGAACAATCCCTTCTTTCTCACATGTATCTTTTATTGTTTTAAAAAATTCAAAATCAGGATATATATTTCTTATTGTTTCGACAATAACCGCCCCAACTTTGTTTTTATTTTCTTTTAATGCTTTAAGAAATTCTTCTGTCTTATTGTAGCCAAATGGTATGGCTGTTCCTTTAAGTCCTTTTGGAACTCCCAAAGGATTAAGTCCTGGAAGCAAATGTCCATCTGCTAATTCATCTTTATCACTTAAATTTGAAGATAAATACCAATCGTGCCATCCATGATAACCGCAGAAAAGGACTACTTCTTTTTTTGTTCTTGCTCTAGCAATTCTTACTGCGACAGCCATAGCTTCTCCTCCAGATCTTGTGTATCTAACTTGTTCAGCCCATGGATGAGTTGAAATCAGTAATTCTGCTAACTCAATTTCTTGAGGAGGGTTCAAGGTAGACATAGATGCATTATCTATTGCTAATTTTACTGATTCGTTCACTTCATCGTCTGCATATCCTAATGTGCATGAACCGATACCCATGTAACACATGTCTATAAATTTATTTCCATCTAAGTCATAAACTTCGCAACCCTTTGCTTTCTTGTAATAAGTTGGCCATTTGTCGGGGGCAAACATTTCAGGTCTTTTTGAAAGAAGTTGGGTTCCTCCAGGAATTAATTTTTTTGCTTTTGAATATAACTTTTGAGATTTTTTCATATTACTCATTTTACTAAATAATCATTCTTTAAAGATTTCTTATAACCTTCTTCTCTATGATGCATAGAGTTTATCTTATGAAGATGAGGCTTTTCTGAATTCAACTTCAATAATTCTTTCATTCCGAATAACGGATTTTCTTCGTAAAGTTCTTTGTAAAATTCCTTTATTAACTCAAAATCTTCTTTTTCATCCAAAGTCCATCTGTACTTCGAATAACTTTTTTTTGATAAAACTTTGTTAATCCTAAATTTATTTTCATTTAATTTAATATATGGCGTTACATGCTCTAAATCTGAAGCTAATCTGGCGTTTTGCCAAGCATTTTCTAAACTCGAAAAACTAAAAATTTCAACATCTTGTCCATCTGGATAAGGAATTTCTAGGGTATTTGAGGTGTAATCAAAATTACCTTTAAGATGTTCTTCGATTATATGGTCAATCACTTGCGGATCAATCACAGGACAATCTGAAGTAATCCTTACTATATATTTTGGATTTATTGAATTGGCTAATTGATAAAATCTATCTAAAACATTTGAAGAAGAACCACGAAAAACCGGAATTTCATTGACTTCGCAAAAGAAAACTAGGCCATCATCTTCGAGAAGGTCTGTCGTGGCGACATAAGTCGAATCAATCAATTTCGAGGAGGATACTCTGTTATAGACATGTCTGATAACTGGAATACCTTCAATTTCAAATAAAACTTTCTTTGGTAATCTGGAGGAACCAGTCCTAGCCTGAATTATTGAAAGTATTTCGATAGACATAAAAAGTTTATTCAAACCAAGATTCTTCAATTAAAGAATCCTCTTTGATCTCTAACTTTGTTTTTTTTCCAATATATTTATTTAAGTGAATTGGAGAAATGCCCGTTCCTGGTCTTTTGGCAGTCAAATCGTCCTCTTGAATAACATGATTTATTGACAAATCCTTGTTTGCGACAAGACTGCGACGAGCAAACTTGTGGGTAGGAACCTCACATTCTTTCATTTCTTTAACGCTACTTCCAAGTGCTTTTTCTAAAGTTCTCAAATTATTGACCATTTCTCGCATTTCATTCTCGTCGAGAGATAACCAATGATCTGCACTGTCAGGTAAAGATTTATCAAAGGTATAATGTTTTTCGATGAATTGTACTCCGTAAAGAATTGAAGCAGATGGAATTAGATTTCCTAAAGTATGATCACTAAAGCCAATTAAGTATTCTTTAAAATTACTTTTAATAGTGCTAATTGCATTTAAATTTGCATCTTCAGCTAAAGTTGGGTAACAAAGAGTGCACTGCATGATTCCAATTTTCTTTGAACCATTTGTCTCTAAAACTTTAACTGCTTCATATATTTCTTCTAGGTTTGAAGCGCCCGTTGAAAGAAGAACTGGTAATTCGTATTGTGCAACGTGCTTTAAGAATGGTTGATTTGTTATATCACATGAAGCTATTTTAAAGCCCTTCATTCCTATCTTGACAAGCATATCCGCAGAATCCGAATCGAAAGGCGTAGACATGAATTCGATATCATATTTTTTACACAGACTATAAAGTTCTTCATAATCTTCTTTTTCGAAAGAATCTAAAGAAGAATAGGAATCATATTGAGACCCCTCTTTAATTTTTTCTCCCTCCCAATTCCAAAATCTAGGAGCATCTTTTGTAGTAAGTTTTGATGCTTTGTAAGTTTGAAATTTAATGATGTCTGCTCCGGCGGATTTAGCAGTTTTAATAAGCTTTTCAGCATATTCCATCTTTCCAAGATGATTCACTCCGGCTTCCGCTATAACAACAGTTTTGCTACCTCCAAATTTTACTTTTCCTATATTAAATTCCATGTCTTTTTCTCACTTTCTTTTTAATTTTTTCTCTGTCTTTTTTTAGAGATATATTAGCGCCATGAATATAATATCTATACAGAGGAATTGGAAGATAAAATCCCTTGAAGTTCTTAGTGACCCTTATTAAAAAATCATAGTCTTCACAATTTTTCAAACTTTCATCGTAGAATCCTATTTTATTAAATACTCTTCTTTTAAACATCACTCCCGCACCATGCTCGAATAAGACTTCATAATTATTTAGTTTTATTAACTCCTCTTTAAAGCCCTTCTCGTCAGCTCGAAAATGATCACAGTATACAAAATCTAAATTTTTATTATTAATTAATACCTCAGAAAGAAACTGAATTGCATATTTATTCAGAAAATCGTCAGCATCAAGTCTTAATACGAAATCTCCAGAAGATTTTTTTATGCCAGCATTAGAAGCATATGCAACTCCTTTATTTTTCTTAAGTTTTATTATTTTCACAGAATCCTTAAACATCTCTAATAATTTCAAAGAATCATCGGTGGAGCCGTCATCTACGACTATAATTTCCGTATTAATATTTCTTGATAGAGACTGTTCTAAACAAGATCTTATAGCTCTTGATAAAAATTCCTTTCTGTTAAAGTTAGTAATAATAATTGATACTTTCTTCATTCATACAGACCCAATAAATTGATCATAACTTCCTAAATCATTAATTTTCTTAGCTTTAATTTCTATTATTTTATCGCAAAATTTTAGAGTACTCAGTCTGTGGGCAATCATAAAAATTGTCACATCATTATTCAACGAATTTAAAGAACTTATTACTTTTTCCTCTGTTTCATTATCAAGTGCGCTGGTAGCCTCATCTAAAATTAATACGGAAGGATTTTTATACAAGGCTCTAGCTAGACCTATTCTTTGCTTTTGGCCACCACTTAGCCTCACGCCTTTTTCTCCTACTTGTAAAGATAGTCCATAAGGGGATGAATCTACGAATTCTCTCAGTAAGGCTCTATCGATAACTTCATCAATTTTATCTTTGTCTATTTCGTTATCTCGAAAGCCAAAAGTTATATTTCTTTCGATGGATTCGTCAATTAGAAAAATATCTTGAGGAACATGAGATATATTTGACTGCCACCCTAAGATTGTTCCATCATTTAAAATTTTTCTATCGATTAATAATTCCCCTTTTGTAGGAATCAAAAGGCCCATAAGAAGATCGATTAATGTGCTCTTTCCTGAGCCGGTCTCTCCGATTATTCCAATTTTCGATCCTTTTTTAAATTTAATATTTACTTTTTCTAAGATGAATTCTTTATCATTTTCATATTTGAAACTTAATTCTTTTAGTTCTATGTCTTTATCAAAAACTACCTTTTTCTGAATCCCTGCCCTATCAGGAAGAGGTTGGTTGAGTAAATCTAAGACATCCTGTAAAGAGATTATGCTGCCTAAAACTGCAGACCAGTTACCATAGACTTGTTGTAGCAAAGGCAAAAGTCTTTGGGCTGCAAGAGCCAATGCAGCTAGTACTGGTAGAGTAGAATTAAGGTCATTAGTTCCTTTAGTTAAAGAAACGGCTAAGTATGCAAAAAATGCAATTAGCACCATTCCTAGAGCCTCCATCACAAACCTTGGAGCTAGAGTTATATATTGATTTTCTCCAAGAGATTTTTGAAGCAAAACTACGTTTTTTCCATATTCTTTTGTAAATAAAAGTTGGTTATTGTCCAAAAGAATATCTCTAATTGCTCCTAACCCTTCTTGAAGCGACTTAACAACTTTTATTTGTGAAATGGAAATGAAATTACTATTTTTTTTTAGTCTTATTCTTGTAAAAAAAGCTATTAAAAAATAAACAATTGAAAAGCTTATTAAAGAAACGGATGCTATAAAAGGGTCAATTATCAACAAGGTAACAAGAATAGCTAACATCAGTAAAATTGATGTAACAACTGTTATTAGTGATGAAATTGCTGATGTAGCATTATTTACTTTTTGAGTAATCCCGCTAATTATCTCACTAGTATTTCTTGAAATATGCACTTTATAAGGTTGAAATAAAGTTTTCTTATAAACGTCTTTACTTAAATCAGCTCCTGTTGAATTTGAAATATTTATACTGCTCCACAGCAGTAAGAGTCGCATTAAGCCAGCTAAAAGAGCACAAATACAAAAAAATATGGTAATTGGAAGCACTAAGGAATTAGGACTTTCAATATTAAAATTTTTGATGAATGTAGAAAATAAGTCATTATTAAAAATTTCTTCAGGTTGTGTAAGTATTCCTATGAAAGGAATTACCGCGCTCAAAGATAACATTTCGGCCAAAGAACCAAAAATTGTTAAAAACAGTAGACCGATAAACTGATACCTTCTTTTCCAACTAATGTGTGCGAAAATTCCTTTAAGTACATTAATCATTTTTAATTATAAATTTTATTGAGCTATTTTATTTATCAAGGAATGAGTATTTTTTCTTTGTCTTGATATTTCAGCATTTCTTATGGTGGAGACTATTTCTATAGATTTAAGAGCTTCATTTAAACCAAACCCCCTCCCTTTCAATATTTCTTCGTAACATTTTGTGTGAAGATCATCAAAATTTTGTGAAAACTCAATTTCCTTTCCATCAACTTTTATTGATCTATATGTCCTCATTTTTTGATCTAAATTCAATGGTTTTAAATCATTTTGATCGATGGATAAAAACCATTTTACATTTGCATTTTCAAGTTTTAAAAAACCAGATTCTTTATCCTTTTCTTTTAAATAAACTTCACTTTCAATTAAATTTCCAAATAGGTAATAAAGAATATCAAAAAAATGAATTCCTATATTAGTTGAAATTCCGCCAGACTTAGAGGTGTTACCTTTCCAAGAATTAAAATACCACTGTCCACGAGACGTAATATAAGTCAATTCAACTTCATGAGTTTTTTTGTCATTTTTTTCTATCTTTCTTTTCAAATCATTTATCGCTTCATGATATCTGAGTTGAAGTATTGTTTTAACTTTCCTATTAGTTTCCTTTTCAAGATCAATTATTTTTTTTAAATTCCAAGTATTTAATGTTACCGGTTTTTCGCAAATTACATCAATTCCAGATTTTAAAGAAAATCTAATATGAGAATCATGTAGATGATTTGGTGAACATACTGTAATGAAATCTATTTTTTCTGATTTATTTTTGTATCTTAAAGAATCTACATACCTATCAAATCTTTCAAAATCAGTAAAAAATTTAGAATTAGGAAAATAACTATCAAGAATGCCCACCGAATCACTTACGTCGTAAGATGCCAATAAATTATTTTTCGTTTCTTTTATGGCATTTAAATGTCTAGGCGCAATGTAGCCAGCTGAACCAATTAAGCCAAAATTTTTCATGCTTTATTTAAATACCAAGAAATAGTTTCGGTTAGCCCCTGTTCAAGAGAAAACTCTGGAGAATACTTTAGGTTTCTTTTTGCTGCAGAAATGTCCGCTAAAGAATGTTTAATGTCTCCTTCTCTGGGACCACAAAGTTCATACTCAATTTGATCTTGTGAGCCGCTCTTCAAAAAACTTTTCTTGATCAATTCAAATAAAGTAATTAGATTTGTTTGTTCTCCGTAAGCTACATTATAGATTTTATTTTTTGCATCGTACTTAGCCATTGCGGCAAGAATATTTATTTGTATTACATTTTCAATGAAGCAAAAATCTCTACTATTCTTTCCATCTCCATAAATCTTTACGTTTTGAGAATTTTTAAAACATTCAATCCATTTAGGAATTACCGCAGCATACTCGCCATCGGGGTTTTGACGTTTACCGAAAACATTAAAATACCTCAATCCAATTGTTGAAAAGCCATAACTTTTAAAAAATACATCTGCATATTTTTCGTTTACATATTTGGAAACTGCATAAGGAGAAAGTTGATTTCCTATATGTTTTTCTGATCTGGGAAGTGATTGATGATCTCCATAGACAGAGCTTGACGAAGCGTAAACAAAAGAGGTTATCTTTGAATTTAAAGATGCATTCAATATATTCAAAAAACCACAGACATTAGATAAATTGGTATTTATAGGATCTTTTATAGACCTAGTAACAGATCCCAAGGCACCTTGATGCAAAACAACTTCGCATGAATCTGTTAAATTTTGGCATAAATTTATATTACACAGATCGCCTTCATTAAATTCAAAATTTTTCCATTGATCTTCTGAGACTTTCTTCTTTACATCTTCTAAGTTTGAAATTCGTCCAGTCGAAAAGTTATCTAAACCGATTATTTTTTGATTCATTTTCAGTAGTGATTCAAGAAGATTAGAACCTATAAAACCTGCTACCCCGGTAATTAACCAAGTTTTAGGATTGTTAATTAGGTTTTTTTTTACTTCTTCGTAATGACTCATTATTTTTATAATTTAATATCAACTATCGACGAATCCATGACGTTTTTTAGGTCATAAACAACACTTCTTTTTTTCAACAACTGTTTGAATTTTTCAATTTTGATTTTGAAGAAATCTTTGTGAGGCACTGCCAAAATTAAAATATCAAATTTACCATTTAAATTTTTAACCAAATCTATTTTATTTTGTTTTAAATAATTATTTTCAACTACCCAAGGATCATATACTTTAGGAACAATGCCTTTTTGCTGAAGCAATTTATACAAATCAATAACTTTAGAATTTCTTAAATCTGAGCAATTTTCCTTAAAGGTTAATCCTAAAATTATTGCTTTTGAACCTTTTGGGTTAATTTTTTTTTCTTTTAACTTTTTGAATAATGTTTTAACTATGAAATTCGGCATTGAGTTATTTATACTTCTGCCGGATAAAATTATATTAGGTTCATACCCAACTTCCTTAGCTTTATAGGTTAGATAATATGGATCAACTCCAATACAATGTCCTCCAACTAGACCAGGTCTAAATGAATGGAAGTTCCATTTAGTCTCCGCAGTCTTAAGAACCTCTTCAGTTTCGATACCTAGCTTTTCAAAAAGCATGGATAGCTCATTAACAAGAGCAATGTTTAGATCTCTTTGAGTATTTTCAATAACTTTTGCTGCCTCAGCTACTTTAATATTTTTTGCTAAATGAGTGCCGGCTTCGATTATTTTCGAGTAAACATCATTTATGTAATTTGTAGCAAACTTATTTGATCCTGAAATTACCTTTTTAATTTTTGTTATTGTTCTTTTTTTATCTCCAGGATTAATTCTTTCGGGACTATAGCCTACATAAAACTCATGATTCAGTTTTAGAGATGAAAATTTTTCTAAGAT
>MDTD01024510.1_pt1 | contig 16334 bp, 18 predicted proteins | sample 811221 | NCBI WGS metagenome assembly MDTD01 (sample SAMN05326646, study PRJNA326480) | marine metagenome | isolation source: seawater | place: Pacific Ocean: South West | collected 2011 | reverse complement strand
TTTTATATTAACATTGATATTATATTTATTAATGAATCTAAATAATAAAATATTATTATTCCTTTTCATAATAGCAATTTTTTTCGTAATCTACTCGAGTTTTAAATAAATTTATGTCAAAAATAAAAAAAAAAAAATCTCTAACCCTTATTTTAAGGAATTACTTTATTACAGGTGTAGTTGTCTTAATACCAATTGGGTTTACATTATATTTAACAAAATTTGTAATAGGTATTTCATCAAAAATAATCCCCCAAAATATTAATCCTAACAACTATTTACCCTACGCTATTCCAGGTATTGAAATTTTAATTTCAGTAGTTTTCATTACCTTAGTGGGGGGACTATCATTATCTTTTTTAGGAAAAAGAATACTCAAATTAATTGACGATTTATTTAAAAGAATACCTTTTTTACGTACTATTTACTCAGCGATACTGCAAATGACAGAATCATTTTCAAACAAAGATAATGATAAAAAAAGTGTTGTTCTTGTAGAATATCCAAGAAAAGGAGTTTGGGCTGTTGGTTTTGCTACAAAAGAAAACAAAGGAGAAATGGCTGAAAGAACTAATAAAAAACTGATCAACGTTTTTATTCCGACAACTCCAAATCCTACAAGTGGTTTTTTATTAATGTTTCCTATCGATGAAGTAATCCATTTGAATATGACTTTTGAAGAAGCCTCTAGATTTATAGTTTCAGCAGGAACCGCGGCAAATAAAAGTTAAACAATATCGTTTATTATATCAGCCCTATCATAGAGTTTGATTAATGTTTTATATTTACTTAAATCCTCATTTGATTTTTCAATTCTTCTCATCTCTTTTTCAGCTAAAATAAATAGGTCACTATTATGAATAGGGTCTGCTAATTTAAAGTTTTTAATTCCGCTTTGTTTAAAACCAAGAATATCACCAAAACCTCTTAATTTCATATCCTCTTCTGAAATTTCAAAACCATTATTAGAATTTTTTAAAATATTAATTCTTTTTTTTGCATTTTCGCTCAAATTTGATTTAAACATTAATATACATGTAGATTCTTTATTTCCTCTGCCCACGCGTCCTCTCAACTGATGTAATTGAGATAATCCAAATTTATTTGCATTTTCTATTATTATTACATTTGCATTTGGAAAATCTATACCAACTTCAATAATTGTTGTTGAAACTAAAATCTTAAATTCATTATTTAAGAATTTGTTTAAAACTTTCTCTTTTTCAGCCATATCGGTTCTACCATGTAAAAGAGATACTTGATTAGGAAAAAATTTTTTTAGGAAAAGGAATTTTTGATTGGCTGATGAATTATCAATTTTTTTAGACTCTTCTATTAAAGGACATACCCAAAATATTTGATTTCCTAAATTAATCTCTTTTTTTATAAATCTAATAACTTCATTTATCTTGTTTTCTAATTTACTGTATGTTTTTACTGGTTTTCTATTTTTTGGTTTTTCATAAATAATTGAAAGGTCCATATCACCATAAATAGTCATTGTTAAAGTTCTTGGTATTGGTGTAGCTGTCATTAATAAAATATCACAATTATCCCCACCTTTGTCGGACAATCTTTTTCTTTGGTTTACACCAAATTTATGTTGTTCATCGATTATAATTAACCCAAGTTTTTTAAATTTCACTTTTTTTTGAAAAACAGCATGAGTTCCAAATATAATATCAATTTTATGGGACGAAAGTTTATCACTGATAATTTTCTTCTTTTTATTTTCAGATTTACCTGAGATAAATTCTATACTAATTGATTTTGGAAAAATTTTTTTGGCAAGATTATAATGTTGTTTTGCAAGAATTTCAGTTGGAGCCATAACCGCTACCTGAAATCCAGAATTTATTGAGTTGTAAGCTGCAATTAAGGCAACGATAGTTTTACCACTACCTACGTCGCCTTGTAAAAGTCTAAACATTTTGTTCGATGATGATAAATCATAATTTATTTCCTTTAACGATTTGATTTGGTCATTCGTTAATAAGAAACTTAGTTTATTAATTAACTTTTTTTGAAGATCAAAATTGATGACTTTATTTTCTTTTTTTATTTTTTTTATTTTTTTTCTGATCTCAGAATTCACTAAAAATGTCGAAAAAATTTCATCGAATGCAAGTCTTAGATAAAAATTTTCTCGGTATTTTCCTATATTTTCTGGTTTATGTAATTCTTTAATTGACTCATTCCAGCTTATATTATTAAATTTCTTAAGTATATCCTTTGAATGCCATTCTTGCAGAATAGGCAAATTTTTTATTATTTGACTAATTATTCTATTGTAATTTTTTTCTGAAATTCCCTCTGTAAGTGAATAAGTATTATGTTTTTGTTTAATCAATGAAGAGTCTTCCGACAAATATTTAGGATTTGTAATTTGATATTTGTTTTTAAATAATCCTATCTTTCCACTAATTGTTATCTCTTTTCCTATAGGTAAAATTTTTCTTATATAACCTTCATAACTATTAAAAAAAATACAATCCATTTCACCAGTATCGTCATAACATTGCACTTTATTAGGTAAATTTCTTATTCTTGGAAAAATATATTTTTTTGGAGTAATTGTAACAGTCTGATTTTCTCCAATTCTTAAATTTTCTATCTTAGAAGATAAGCTTCTATCAGTGTATGATTTAGGTAATTTCCACAATAAATCAAAAATATTATTAATTTTTTTCTTTTTCAAAAGATTTGTAGTTTTTATACCAACACCTTTTAATGCAGATAAGTCTGATAATAGATATTTATAATTGCTTTTATTATCCATAAACAAATAATATATTCATATTATGAACTTCAATATAGAACAAATAAAAAAAAAAATTCTTTATAGGTCAAATTATCGAGGTACTAAAGAAATGGATAAATTGTTAGGAGCATTTACAAAAGAATATATTAATAAATTTACTATTGATGATTTACATGATTTAGAAAAATTATTAAAAGTTGATGATGGTAATCTTTACAATTTTTACAATGGAATTAAAACTGACATTGAATTTGAAAACAATAACGTTACATTATTATTCAAAAATTTCAAATTTAATAAAAAATAGTCATGGCGGAGAGACTGGGATTCGAACCCAGGAAAGAGTTGCCCCTTTGCCGGTTTTCAAGACCGGTGCTTTCAACCGCTCAGCCATCTCTCCACGTTAAAAGCTTTTATAATTAAAAATATTTAATTCAACTATAAAATAGTCTATTTAACATACTATTGATTTAATACTTAAGATTACCAATGAAAAAAGAATTTAATAAAGGTTTATTACTTACTTCCTTAGGATCTTTTTGGTGGGGGTTTATAGGAGTTATTTATTTTCAATATGTAGCTTTCATTGGTCATATAGAGTTAGTAGCTCATAGATGTTTATGGACAGCGGCAATGTTAATTATAACGACATCCTTTTTATCAAAGTGGCAAATTTTTTTTGAGGCTATTAAAGATAAAAAAAAATTAATTGGTTTATTTATTTCTGGATTTTTGATCTTTATAAATTGGGCGATCTGGATTTATGCGGTTGCTACAGAAAGAATAATTGATGCAAGTTTTGGCTATTTTATTATGCCAATAATCAGTGTTTTACTTGGCTTTATTTTTTTTAAAGAAGAATTAAATAAGAAAAGGGTTTTTTCTATAACTTTGGTTCTAATATCAATTATATTTTTAATTTTTTTTAATCTTAAAAGTTTACCTTGGGTAGGTTTGATAGTGGCTTTCAGTTGGGCCTTTTATAATTTAGTAAGAAAAAAAATTGAAATAGATACAGACATAGGATTGTTAATTGAAAGTTTATATATTTTTCCATTTGCTTTATTAACTTTCTATTTCATTTTTAAAAATGGTCAAAACGATTTTAGTTTTACGAGTCCAGGTCTTAGTTTATTTTTACTTTTAGCAGGACCAATGACAGTGATTCCATTATTTTTATATGTAAGAGGTGTTGAGTTGATAGGTTTGGGTCCAACAGGCATGATTTTCTACATAACACCTACATTACAGTTTATTTTGGGTTATTTTTATTATAATGAAGACTTTTCCTTAACAAAATTTGTAAGCTTTATTATTATTTGGATTGCTGTATTTATATATTTACGAGATCTTTATGAAAAAAATTAGTATTTTTTTTTTAATATTTTTAAATTATTTTTCAATTTCACTAGCAGACCAACAAACTGAATTTTTAAAATGGAAAAAAGATTTTAAAAGCTTAGCAATAAACAGCGGTATTTCAGAAAACACTTTTAATTTAGCTATGAGTAATGTCAAATTTTTGCCAAAGGTAATTGAGTACGATAGATATCAACCTGAATTTTATGAAGATACTAAAACCTATATATCAAAAAGAACATCCAAAAAAAAAGTTCAAAAAGGATTAGATTTTTATGGAAATAATTTAGTACTTATAAATGATGTAGAAAGAAAATTTTCTATTGAAAAAGAGTTACTATTATCTTTAATGGGAATTGAAACTAATTATGGAACGTACGTCGGAAAAATGGATATACTTTCATCCTTATCAACTTTAAGCTTTGATAAGAGAAGATCAGAATTTTTTACAAATGAATTATTAATCTTATTAAAATTGATTGATACGGACTTGATAGATTATAAAACTTTATATGGTTCATGGGCAGGAGCATTTGGTTTTTTTCAATTTATGCCTTCTACAATTAAAAATCACGCTATAGATTTTAATAATGATAATCATATTGATCTTAAGAATCCTTATGATGCATATGCATCAGCCGCAAATTATTTAAATAAGATGGGTTGGAATAAAGACTCACATTGTTTTTATAGAATTAATCTAAAAGATAATATTCAAAAAAAATATCTAAATGCTTCTGCAAAAAAACTTAAAAATAAGAAAAAACTTAAATATTTTAAAAAATTTATTTTGAACTCTGAAGAGTTAGATGAAATAAATGAAAATCTTAAAGTTGCTATTATAACGCCAGATAAAGATATTGTTGAAAATGCAGATACGTTAAATCCGGCCTATATAGTTTTTGATAATTATGAAATAATTTTAAAATGGAACAGATCTTTAAGATTTGCTTTAGCCGTTTGTACTTTAAAGGAAAAAATTGAAAATGTATCTTAGATCGATCTTATTACTTTTATTGTCTTTTATTGTCGTTCATTGTCAGCAATTACCAAGTAATAATTCTCAAAAAATTGATATTGACTTTAAAAGTAGATATAAAAATTCTGGATTTGCATTAATATACGATGATGACTTAAGAAATATAAAAAAGTTGGACGACAGATCCTTGAGTATATATCACAGGTCCTTAAAAAAAAGATCAACTGTTAAAATTACTAATCCCGAAAATGGCAAGTATTTAATAGCTGAAGTCAAATCTAATAAAATGAATTTTTCAAATTTTTATAATTCTGTTTTAAGTTTAAGAATTGCTGAAGAACTAGAATTAGATTTTAGTGAACCTTTTATAGAAATTATATTAATACCAAAAAACTCAACATTTATCGCAAAAAAAGCAAAAATGTTTGAAGAAGAAAGAACTGTTGCTGAAAAGGCACCAGTAGATGGTATTCAAATTAATGATTTAAATACAAATAATAAAAAAGAAAAAAAAATAAAGCAAAAAAATTTTTCTTACTCAATTAAAGTAGCTGATTTTTATTACAAAGAGACAGCAGAAATGATGATTGAAAGAATTAAAGATGAAGCTAAAATTAAAAAATTATCAATTAATAGATTGTCGAAAACAAAATATAGGGTACTAATCGGACCTTTTAATGATATAAAAACATTAAAGAATTCATTTGAAAAAATGAGTTTGTTTAATTTTGAAAATTTAGAGATTTTAAGAAATGTTTAAAAATATTGTTTTTTTAATTTTAATTAATTTATTTTTTATAAAATCTGTTAATGCAAATATAGAAATCAAAGCTAGAACAGCAATTCTACAAGATTTTTTATCGGGTGAAATTCTTTACGAAAAAGAACCTGACAGATCTATTTATCCTGCGTCAATGACAAAAATTATGACAAGTATTATCGCGTTTGATTTAATCAAATCTGGAGATCTTAAATTAGAGGAAAAATTTATAATTTCTGAGAAGGCTTGGAGACTATCAACTTCTGGTTATTCCTCTATGTTTGTGATGGTTGGAGACGAGGTATCAGTAAAAAATCTATTAATGGGAATAATTGTTGCTTCAGGAAATGACGCCTGTATCGCACTAGCTGAGGGAATAGCAGGTACAGAAGAAGAATTTGCAATCATGATGACTTCTAAAGCTAAGGAAATTGGAATGGAAAATACCAATTTTGCTAATTCATCTGGAATTAACGATCCTGATAATTACTCAACAGTAAGAGATATAATGATAATGTCTAATTATCTAATTAGGAATCATCCAGAATATTATAAATGGTTTAGAGAAAAAGAATTTACTTGGGATAGAACAGGTGGAGATCCAATAACACAAGGTAATAGAAATCCCCTCTTATATAAAAATATGGGAGCTGATGGTATTAAAACTGGATATCTTGCTGTAGAAAAATATTCATTAGCGTCCTCTATAGAACGAAAGGGTAGAAGGTTAATTGCTGTTGGTAGTGGTTTTGAAACTAAAAATTCAAGATCAAGAGAAAGTTCAAAATTATTAACTTACGGCTTGACAAATTTTGATTTAGTAGAAATTTCAAAAAAAGATGAGGCTTTTGATAATGTTGATGTTTGGTTAGGAAAAGAAAATACAGTTAAGGTTTATATAAAACAGGATATTTTTAAGATAATAAAAAAAGGTCAAAAAAGAAAACTTAAAGCTAAGTTAATTTATGATGGACCAATAGAGGCTCCAATTAAAAAAGATCAAAAACTTGCACAACTAAAAATATATTATGATCAAGAACAAATAGGTGCATATGATCTTTTGGCGTTAAATGAGGTAAAAAAAGTAAATATTTTTTCTCGATTAATTAGATCTTTAAATTACCTAATATGGGGCGATGTCTAGAAAAAAACCTGTAATAGTTTTTGAAGGTATCGAAGGAACTGGTAAAAGTTATCACCTTTCTAAAATATCAAAATATTTAACTAAAAAGAAAATTCCACATTTAAAAATTAGAGAACCAGGTGGTAGCAATAATTCAGAAAAAATAAGAAAGTTAATTTTAAGTAATAAATCAACATTTAATAAAGAAACCGACCTTTTTTTGTATCTAGCTGCAAGAAGTGAAAATATGACATTATTAAAAAGAAATTATAAAAAAAAAGTAATATTAATTGATAGATTTATTGACTCTACTATCGCATATCAACATTATGGTCAGGGAGTTGATTTAAAACTAATTGAATCTTTTAATAAATATCTAATTCGAAATTTTAATATAGATTTTACTTTTTTAAACATAGTTAATAAAAAAAATATGATTGAAAGACTAAAAAAAAGAAAATCATTGAATAGATACGATAAATTTAATCACAAATTTTACCAAAGGGTTCAAAATGGTTTTTTGAAAATATTTAACAAAAAGAAAAAAAAATATAAATTAATTAATTCAAATTTAAAGATAGATAAAAATACAACTTTAATATTAGAAAAAGTTAAGAAACTAATATGATTAATATAAAACCTTTTAATCAAACAAAATTATTTGGTTTGGATAAATATATTCAAAATTTAATATATTTGGACCAAAAAAAAATTTTACCAAATAAGATCTTAATAAGTGGTCAAAAGGGGCTAGGTAAATCTACTTTGGCTTATCATTTTATTAATTACTCCTTATCTAAGGATGAAGAATTTTCGTACAATCAAAAAGATTTTTTTATAAATGATAAAAATCATTCCTATAGAACTATTCTCAACAAATCCAATTTAAACTTTCATTTGATAGATATAGATTTAGAAAAAAAAAGTATAGATCTTGACCAAATTAGAAACCTAATAACAAGTTTAAATAAATCTTCATTCAACAATAAACCAAGATTTGTTTTAATTGATAATATTGAATTTTTAAATGTTAAATCCATCAATGCCTTGTTAAAGACTTTAGAGGAACCAACTTTAAATGTATATTTTATTTTGATAAATAATAATAAGCGTATATTACAAACATTGAAATCTAGGTGTCTTAATTTCAAAATTTCGCTTACAAACGAGCAATGCTCAACCATAAGTGAAAAATTATTAAATCAAAAATTAGATGATGTAATCAATAAAGATCTTATTTCTTATTATTCAACACCAGGAAATATTTATAGATTAATAAAATTTGCAAATGAAAATGACTATAATTTGGTTGATTTAAAACTCGAAGAATTTATATCTATCTTAATTAAAGATTCTCATTATAAGAAAAACAATGCTACTAAACTTTTTATTTATGATTTAATTGAATTATATTTTAGTAAACTTATTTTTATCTCCAAAAATATATTTGATAAGTATAGTTACTTTTTAGAAAAAATAGCTAATACCAAAAAATTTAATTTAGATGATGAGGCTTTGTTTATAGAATTTCAGGAAAAAATACTTAATGGATAAAAACTTTTATATTACCACACCAATTTATTATCCTTCAGCAAAACCCCACATGGGCCATGCCTATTCAAGCATTATTGCAGATTTTTTTGCCAGATTTAAGAGAATAGACGGTTACAGTGTTAGCTTTTTGACAGGGACTGATGAACACGGTCTTAAGATTCAAAGAGCAGCTGAAATAAAGGGAATTGATACATTAAAATTCTGTGATGAGATAAGTCAGACATTTCGTGACCTTTCAAAGATATTAAATCTTACTAATACTGATTTTATTAGAACAACTGAAAATCGCCATAAATTATCAGTCCAAACTTTATGGGATGAGCTTGTTAAAAATGACGAGATCTATTTATCAAAATATTCTGGTTGGTATTCAGTTTCTGATGAAGCTTTTTACTCAAGTGAAGAAATCGAAAATATTAATGGGATCAAAAGATCCATATCATCAAAATCTATAGTTGAGTGGGTTGATGAGGAGTCTTATTTTTTTAGATTATCTAAATGGGAAAAAGCATTATTAGATTTTTACAATAAAAATCCCAATTTTATTTCACCAGAAAGTAGAAAAAATGAGGTTATTAGTTTCGTGAAAAGTGGATTAAAAGATCTTTCTGTAAGCAGAAAAAGTTTTTCTTGGGGCATAAAAGTTCCAAATAATAAAGATCATGTGATTTATGTTTGGCTAGATGCTTTAACAAACTATTTAAGTGCTATAAATTACCCAGATACTAAAAATGAGTTATATAAGAAGTATTGGCCGGCAAATATTCACCTAATCGGAAAGGATATTTTAAGATTTCATGCCGTTTATTGGCCTGCTTTTTTATTAGCTGCTAAAATTCCTTTGCCTAAAAAAGTTTACGGACATGGATGGATTCTTTCCGGAGATGAAAAAATGTCAAAATCAAAAGGAAATATTTTAGATCCAATTGAAATTATAAATGAATATGGTCTTGATCCTTTGAGATATTATCTTATTAAAGAAGTTTCTTTTGGGAATGATGGAAATATATCACAGGAAAGATTAGAAGATTGTATTAACAGTGACTTAGCTAACAATTTTGGTAATTTATGTCAAAGAGTAACTACGTTTGCAATTAAAAACTGTAATGGAGTAATACCTGAAAAGATAAAATTCAAAAATGATGATACGAAAATTTTAGATAAATTCAAATCAAATTTAAATTTGATTAGAGAAAGAATAGATAATCAAGACTTAAATTTTTATATTAATTTTATTGTAGATTTACTTTTTGAGACAAATAAGTATTTTAATGATCAGGAACCTTGGAAAATTAAGGATAATGATATTAGATTAAACACAATTGTATATACTGCGCTAGAAATAATAAGAAAAATTTGTTTTATGCTTTATCCAATTATTCCTCAATCTTCATTAAACGCGCTAAAAATTTTTGGAATAAATGAAAATGAAATTGTTTTTAATACATTAGAAAACCATAATTATTTAAAACCAAATACTAAGATAAATAAAATTGCAATTTTATTTAAGAAAATAGAAAAAAATGATTGATTCTCATTGCCATTTAGATCAAGAACCGCTGTTTGATGATTTGATTAATATAATTAAAAGATCTAAAAATGTTGGAATTCAAAAAATTCTTACCATATGTACTACTTTAGACAGTTTCACCAAAATTAAAGATATTGTTAAAAAAGATGAAATAGTTTTTGGAACCTTTGGAATTCATCCGCATGAAACAATTAATAATAAAATATCATCAGACTATATAATCGAAATGATTAAGAAAAATAAGAAGATTATAGGGGTAGGTGAGACTGGTTTAGATTTCTATTACAACCATAGTGACAAGAATAATCAAATTGAAAGCTTTGAAGAACATATTCAAGCATCAATAGATTTGAAAATACCTTTAATAGTGCATTCAAGAAATGCTGAAAAAGAGACCTTCGATATTCTTCATAAATATAAAAATGAAAAGACAAAAATTTTAATGCATTGCTTCACTGGCTCGAAAAATTTTGCTAAAAAAATGTTAGATTTAGATGCTTTTTTTTCAGCAAGTGGAATTATAACATTTAAAAATTCTATCGAACTCCAAGAAACATTTAAAACTATACCATTAAATAAACTCATGATTGAAACCGATAGTCCTTATTTGGCTCCAGTGCCTAATAGAGGTAAAAAAAATGAGCCTTCTTTTATAAAATTTACTGCTCAAAAACTATCAAATATAAAAAAAATTAGCCTAGATGAAACCATCAAAATTACTTCTGATAATTTCGTGAAACTTTTTAATATATGAAATTTACTATTCTAGGATGTGGTAGCTCAATGGGTGTTCCAAGAGCTGATGGTTTCTTTGGTCATTGTAATCCAAATAACAAAAAAAATTATCGAACCAGATGTTCTGCCATCCTTCAATCCAAAAATTTGAATATATTAATCGATACTTCTCCTGATTTAAGATACCAACTTATAAAAAATAAAATAAAAAAAATTGATAAAGTTTTATATTCACACATGCACGCTGACCAAACTCATGGTATCAACGATTTAAGAATATTTTACCTTTTAAATAAAAAACCAATAGATGTATTTGCAGATAAGAATACAAAAAAATATCTTATGGATAGTTTTTCTTATTGTTTCAAGAAAAATAATCAAGAATATCCAGCCATTTTGAATTTAAATTTAGTTAAAAAAAATTTCATCTTTAAAAAAGATGACGAAACTATCTCGTTTAGATCTATTAAGGTAAAACACGGAAAAGTTGAAAGTATTTGCTATATAATAAATAGAAAATTAGCTTACATAAGCGATTTGAGTGAGATTTCAAATAAAGACTTTAAATTTTTTAAAAATCTTGATTATCTTATTATTGACGCTCTTAGATATAAAAAACATCCGTCACATCTTAATCTAGATCAAACTTTAGAATTTATAAAACTTTTCAAACCGAAAAATTCTATCTTAACAAATTTACACTCAGATCTTGACTATGATTTTTTGATCAAGAATTTGCCAAATAACGTTATTCCAGCCTATGATGGTTTAAGTATCAAATTATAACAATTTTTCAATTTTAGAAATAATTTTTGTAGAATTTGGTTTGGTGAATGAAGAATACGTCTCTTCAATTTTTCCATCTTTATTTATTATAATTTTATGAAAATTCCATTTAGGAATAGCTGTTTTGCCATGATTCTCTTTAGCCCATTTAAAAATTTCATGTGCATTATTACCCTTAACTTCAGTTATAGCAGTTAAAGGAAAATCAATGTTGAAATTAACTTCGCAAAATTTTTTAACTTCTTTATTATCTTTTTTTTCTTGGTTAAATGAATTTGATGGAACACCTAAAACAATTAAGCCTTTTGATTTATATTTATCCCATAAAAATTGTAGATCTTCATATTGTTTCGTAAAACCACAATAACTAGCGGTATTTACAAGCAAAATCACATTACCTTTGTATTTATCTAATCTTATCATCTCTCCTGAAATACCCTCTATCTTTAAATCAAAGAAAACTTTTTCATATTTTGCCAATGCTGATGTATTTAAAAAAAACATTATGATTAAAATCCCTATATTAAAAATTTTAAGTATATAATATTTCATTTATTTGGTGTTAAAAGTATTAAAAAATATCCAGCTAGTGTTGATAATAATGAACCAGTTAAAACACCTATCTTAACTCCATCCATATATTGTACATTATCTACAAAAGCTAAATTTCCAACAAAAAGACTCATAGTAAAACCTATTCCAGTAAGTATACCTACGCCATAAAAATTATACCAATTTGCATTATTAGGCATTTGAGCTATTTTTAATTTAATTGAAATATAAGAAAATACAAAAACACCCAATTGTTTTCCTACAAATAATCCTGCCAATATTCCTAAGGGAACTTTATCTAATAACGATAGAAAACTTAACCCCTCTAAAGATACTCCCGCATTAGCAAAAGCAAATAAAGGCATAATTCCAAAAGCAACATATGGGCTAATAGCATGCTCTACTTTAATTAATAATGAAAAATCTTTTTCCTTTTTTCTATGGGGTATTGTCATTGCTAACAATACTCCAGCTATTGTAGCATGTATTCCCGAATTATGAGTGAAATCCCATAAAAATAAACCGACAAAAAGGTATGGTAAAAATTTTTTAATATTAAATTTATTTATAGTTAACAGAATGATGAATGCTAGTAACATAAATGATAAATATTTAATATTTAAATCACCTGAATAAAAAACAGCAATTATAAGTATAGCCCCCAAATCATCTATAATCGCAAGAGCTGTTAAAAAAACTTTTAATGACAAGGGAACTCTTTTTCCTAATAAAGATAAAACACCAAGTGAAAAGGCAATATCGGTAGCAGAAGGTATTGCCCATCCATTAATAGTTTCACTATCTCCAAAATTAATAAAAACATAAATTAGCGCTGGTATAAGCATACCCCCCACAGCGCCAATTATTGGTAATAAAGCTTGTTTTATATTTGATAATTCACCTTGTAAAAATTCCCTTTTAATTTCCAAGGTTACAAAGAAAAAGAATATTGCCATCAAGGCATCATTAATCCAATGAATTACAGAAAGCTTGAGACCAAAGTTATTAATACCAATAAAAACGTATTTATTTAAAGTCTCAAAATATATTGTTGATAAATCGGAATTACTTATAATTAAAGCAATTATAGCAGCAAATAATAAAACCAATCCACTCGCTGACTCAAGTTTAAAGAACCATTTAAAAGGTTGTGAAATATAATTAATCATAAAATTTAACTAGAAACTAAGTCTCCGATAAAAAGTTTAACATCTATTAGCGTTTCATAAAAACTAAAAAGAATTAATTCTAAATTGGGGAAAAATATTGTCAGTTGATTTTGAAATGTATCTAAAACAATAATTATTGCAATAAAAGAAACAAGTAAGACTATAAGAAAACCTAATAATTTTGTAAAAGTAAGATTGTTAGTCTTTTTAAATTTAACTAATGCTTTTTGACTCTTATAAGATTTGTTATCATGTTGATTTTTTAATTGATTTTGCTTGAGCTTAGATTTTATTTCGTTTTGTTTTATTTGATTAACTTCTTGAATTTTTTCTTTTTTTTTGTCTATTTCATCGTTTTTTGGAAAATTAAAGTCCTGATTATAATTAAAAAACCACACATGATTACATGAACCACATTGTATAGTTCTTCCTTCCTGTGGTATTAGTTCTGAACTCACATTAAATTTCTTACCACAATTAACACACTCAATAATCATTATATTTATATATCAGATTCTAATAAAATTACTTGTATTTTACCAATCTTTATACTTTGAAATAATTAATAAGTACTGTATTAGTAAAACTCGCGGAGTGTAGCGCAGCCTGGTAGCGCATCTGGTTTGGGACCAGAGGGTCGCAGGTTCAAATCCTGCCACTCCGACCATCAGTATGAAAAAAGCGAAAATTTACATTCCTAATAAAAGTCCGATGCAATCTGGCTTGGGCAAACAAGATAAATGGATATTGGAATTTGAGACAAAAAATCCCACAAAAAATCCTTTAATGGGGTGGGAAAGTTCTTCTGATACACTAACAGAATTAAAATTAGAATTTTCTTCAAAAGAATTAGCTTTAAATTATGCTAAAAAAAAAAAGATTGATTATGAGATTATTGAGCCAAAAAAAAGAAAAACTGTTAAGAAGTCTTATGCAGACAATTTTTTAAATAAATAAGATGTTTAAATTTTTTACACAAAAAAAATGGCATATATGGAGTATAGGTGGAACTATATTAATCTTACTTGCAACCTGGTATCAAGTACAATTAGATGTAAGAATAAATGAGTGGTTTGGAGAATTTTACGACACTCTTCAAAAAGCATTGACAGAACCTAATTCTGTTTCAGAAAAAGAATTTATTGCATATCTATTTACTTTTGCCAAAATTGCAGCTGTTTATATTTTAGTCGTTATTTTTAGCGATTATTTTACAAGTCATTGGACTTTTAGATGGAGAACTGCAATGGCTGATTTCTATCATGATAAATGGGATTACGCTTCCTCGATAGAAGGGGCATCACAAAGAGTTCAGGAAGATACTTTAAAATTTGCAAGAATTATGGAAGGACTTGGAGCTGAATTATTAAGAAGTTTAATGACATTAATAGCTTTTACACCAATATTATGGGGATTATCAAAAAGTATAACTGTTTTACCATGGATAGGTGAGGTAAATCATGCATTAGTATGGGTTGCACTTTTGTCTGCTTTAGGTGGTACAATAATTTTAGCAAGTGTAGGAATTAAGCTTCCAGGTATAGAATATGATATTCAAAAAGAAGAGGCGGCCTATAGGAAAGAACTTGTTTTAGGAGAAGATTTTAAAGAAAGTGCACAACCAGAAAAAATAACAGATCTTTATGGAGGTGTTAGAAAAATACACTACAAAATGTATTTTCATTATCTATATTTTAATGCTGTTAAATGGAGCTATTTACAAGGAATGGTTATTGTTCCATACTTGGCCCTAGCACCCACTATTGTTACTGGTGCTATAACATTAGGATTTGTGCAACAAATAATAAGAGCTTTCGGTAGAGTTGAAACCTCACTACAATACCTTGTAAGAAGCTGGCCAATTATTGTTGAATTAATATCTGTCTGGAAAAGATTAAGCGAATTTGAGGCAAAATTAGAAAAAAACACCTCTTTAGAGACATCAACCTAATGCAATTAGATAAAAAGTTTGAAAATTTATTTTTAAATGTTTCTTGTCGTGCTGCATTATCCTCATACTATTTTGTTGGTAAAAAAGATAAGATAGCTGCTGATAAAGCTGCTGTAGATACCATGAGAAAAGAATTAAACAAGATAGATATGAATGGTCAAATTGTAATTGGAGAAGGTGAACTTGATGAAGCACCGATGCTGTATATTGGGGAAAATTTAGGTAATAAAAATGGTCCAGAACTAGATATTGCAGTTGATCCCCTAGAAGGCACAAATTTTGCAGCTAATAACTTGCCCGGTGCTTTATCGGTAATAGCTGTTGCAGAAAAAAATAATTTATTTAATGCACCGGAAACTTACATGAACAAGATATCAGCAAATGTTTCTGAGTCAGGAATTGTAGATTTAGATTATAGTATTGAAAAAAATGTTCACAATTTAGCTGATTATAAAAATAAAAAACCAGAGGATTTAACAGTTTGTTTATTAGATCGACCAAGACATAAAGAAATTATTAATAAACTTAAAAAAATAAATGTTAAATTGAAATTGATAACAGATGGTGATGTATCTGGAGCTTTATTAGTATCTGACGAAAGATATGGTGTAGACTTATTTTTGGGTATAGGAGGAGGTCCAGAAGGAGTTTTAGCAGCGTCAGCATTGGATTCTTTTAATTGTGTTTTTCAAGGTCGATTCTTGTTTAAATCAGAAAAAGACATAAAGAGAGCCAAAGAAATGGGTATCACGGACTTACACAAGAAATATCAATTAAATGAAATAATTTCTGGAGATTCGATTTTTTGTGCAACTGGAATTACTTCAGGTGATCTAGTATCAGGTATTCAAATTGAAAAAGACGAATTTATATCTGAAACTTTAATCACTCATAAGTCTACAAATTTTAAAAAAAAAATTAAATTAAGGCAGAAAATTTAGGATTATGTGTTTTTAATTAAACTTGATTAATCATGTTTTATACAATAAAAAACAGCTTTTTGGTCCCTTCGTCTATCGGTTAGGACACGTGGTTTTCATCCTCGAAAGAGGGGTTCGATTCCCCTAGGGACCG
>MDTD01154654.1_pt1 | contig 16335 bp, 15 predicted proteins | sample 811221 | NCBI WGS metagenome assembly MDTD01 (sample SAMN05326646, study PRJNA326480) | marine metagenome | isolation source: seawater | place: Pacific Ocean: South West | collected 2011 | reverse complement strand
TGATCAGCGTAGCAATCGCGATGACCGTCGTGGTGGCGGGGGAGGTCGTTTCAGAGGCAAAGGCCCTCGTGGCGGCGGCAGAAATGACCGCTTCTCATCCCGCGGCAAAGGCAAAGGTGGTGCAGGTCGAGGCGGTTCGGGAAAAGGAAAACGTCGTCGCGACGGCTGAGAGATCCTTTCCTGCTATAGCAGTTTTTCGACAAGTCGTATGTACTATGCGTACGACTTGTCATTGTTTCCGGCATTTATTGATCAGATTGCAGGCATGACATTGCCGCCGGATACTGGCAGGTAAACGCCGGAAATAAATTCTGCCAGATCAGAGGCCAGAAATGCGACCGCATGGGCAATATCCTGATCGTGGCCTCTTCTTTTTAGCGGAACCTTCCCCTTGTACGCCCGGACACCGTCTGTATCGGTGTCTGGCCGGGTTTCACTGATCATCCAACCGGGAGCGACCTGATTGACCGTAATGCCATGCATGCCGATTTCCTTCGCCAGGACACGCAAGACCCGATCCATGCCTGCTTTTCCAGCAATGTAGGCAGACTGATTGGGGTGCGCCTGCATGGTGCATTCGGTGTTGATCCCGATAACCCGGCCCCAGCCCTGTTTGATCATATCTGGCACGAAGGCTTTGGCCATCATGACATTATGCAGGACACAGGACTTGAATTGGCTCTCGTAATCCGACGTATCCTGTTCCAGAACGGTCTTCCACTGGTACTGGATTACGGCATTGTTGACCAATATATCCGGGGTCCCAAAGTTGGTTGCCAGGTCTTCTCGCATCCGGGTGATATCGCCCTGTGAGGTGATATCGGCCTGTACTGCAAAAGCTTTTCTCCCCATCGCGGTGATGGTCTCAACCAGACGATTTGCAACTTCCTGATTACGGTGATAGTGCACGGCGATATCGGCACCGGCACGAGCCAGCGTACGGGCAATAACCCGGCCAAGTTCGCCAGTAGCCCCGGTTACCAAAGCTCTCTTTCCTGTCAGCTCAATTGCGAGCATGATATCCTCCTGTTGACTCAAATTTATCCATTGGACGCAGGTGATGCAGGCGTCAGACGCAGACAGCCTGATGACCACCATCGACTCTTAAAGTGATGCCAGAAATGTAGCTTGCCTCGGGAGAAGCTAGAAATGCAACCGCATGCCCGATATCCGTAGGGTTACCGATGCGGCCCACAGGAACTCGTTCCTTCACGTGCTGAGCCGGACCGGGCTTAAGCCAGTGATGTTCGGTCATCTTGGTCAATATCCAGCCTGGAGCAACGGCATTGCTGGTAATGCCATATTTGCCAAGCGCTGTGGCAAATCCGACCATGGTCATTCTCATGCCTGCTTTTGAGGCCCCGTAGTCCACCTGCGAAGGTCCGGTGACGTTTTCGGAAAGTGAGGTGATGAAAATGATCCTGCCGCCTTCACCCTGAGCAATCATTTGTCTGGCAACGAGCTGGGTGCAATGAAAAGCACCGGTCGTATTGACGGCAAGAGTCTTTTCCCAGACCTCCGGCTCCATCTCCAGAATCGGTTTGAATGGACAGATTCCAGCATTGTTAACCAGAATATCAATGTGGCCAAAGTGTGAAACACCCTGGGCAATCATGGATTCTACCGCGGCTCGATCGGTAACATCACATGCGAGGCCGACTGCCTTGCAAGTAAACTGTTCTGTCAGCTTAGCCGCAGCCTCTACTGCACTTTCACCATTCTGATCGGCAATGATCAGATCATGCCCTTTGTCGGCGAGACACTCTGCAATGCCATAACCAATTCCCCGTGCTCCGCCTGTAATAATCGCTACGCGTTTCATGTCTTTGTGTTTCCTTGTTGAAAGTCTGTATAGTGGTTATTATAGAAAATAATGACTCTTGAACTGGCATGCATATGGCAAATAACTGACCTTCACATGGATAATTCTGATCTTTCACGCGAAATTGGCACGCAATCCTTCCACTTCCCGGATTCGATGTGGACAGGCGATAACCTGTCCGACAAGGGATTCCGACCATTATACATTGAGCGTTTTGCTGGTCCACGCAGACTCGAAGTGCCATTTGGCTGGCATCGCTTCTGGGAAGTGACATTTGTCCTCTCTGGAGAAGGAGCACTTCAGATCGCCAACGAAGAGATTTTACTGAAAAAGGCCTGCGGATTGCTGTTGCCACCCCATACATCGCATCGGGAAGTACCGGTTTTATCACGGTGGGATACCCTCTGGATCGCATTTGAACGTCCCCCTGATCCACTCCCTGCGTGTCACCTGTACCTGCCGGAATGCCAGGCCTTACTCAAACAGGCAGAACTCATCTGGTCCTGGAGCAAATACCAGTCGGGCAAAATTGGACCTGAACTTTCAGATCTCTGTTCATTTTTTATTCGGGCATTCGCTCGTCTGGCTCAACATACCGGTACCCCGGAAACCCGAAAATGGCTGCCCAGAGTCATCGACTATGTGGATACCCATTTGGGAGAACAACTTACCATCGATCGTCTTGCGCAGATGGCAGATCTGAGTCCGGGGCATTTCCACCGACAGTTCAAATTAGAAACCGGTCAGACACCAGCGGTCTATATGGTGGAACGACGCATGCACCGCGCTATAAGCCTGCTGATCAGGAGTGATTTGGCGGTAAAGGATGTAGCCAGAGAAGTGGGGTACAGTGATCCCCTCTATTTCAGTCGGGTCTTCAGTCATCATTTTGGCTTTCCACCGAGTCAAGCCAGAACAAGGGCGGTGCAAAGCACTACATAAGTTGACGCAGATGTGTGGCAATGGAGGTCATTCCAAAACGCACGGGGTCGGTGCAGGGCAGATTAGTCTCTTTTGCCAGTTGGCTGATGCAGCTTTCAGCTTCTGCTGCCGAAAGTATGGATGTATTGAGAGCAATGCCGGCGATTTTTGGGTTGGGGAAGATGTCCAGCATGGCTGTCAGAGCCAGATAGATATCCAGTACCTTTGGGAGTGGCGGTATGATGATATCGGCAAAGTCTTTGAGATGAGGAATGTCAGCGCGAGTACAGAGCAGAAGATGCGTCGGGCAGCTGCCACGCAGGAGCGGTAAGGTCGCCGAACTGGCTGGATGCAAAAGACTGCCCTGACCTTCAATAATGATCAAGTCAGGCTTTCGGGACGCGGCCTCCAGGACTGCCTGTTCAATGGCACCGGCCGCAAAGTCAAGCCGGATGGCATCCAGCGGGACACCGGTCCCTGCAATGGTGATTCCGATCTGGCCGGTCGCGACAAATTCACAGGCAAGCCCCATTTTCTCCATTGCTTCCCGCAGGATCAAGCCGGTCGTCATTTTACCGACACTCATATCTGTACCGATGGTCAGCAGGCGCGGGCAGCTCAGAGTAGCAGAGCGACGTGCTGCCGTCGGCAGGTGCTCGGGTTCTTTGCGGATGTCCCAGACCCAGCGATTCTCAGGAATGGTGAGGCGACCGGTAAGCTGTTCATGCAGCCCGTTGACAATGGAAAGGCCACAATCCAGCGCCTGTTGCAACACCGGCCACCAGTCAGATGGAATCTGGCCTCCCAAGGGCGCGATCCCAAGGACCAGCACCGTTGCGCCAATCTCTGCCGCAGCAGCCACATCCTGCACCACCGGAACGTCATGGCGAATGCCAGTGACAAGGTCTGCCGTCGATTTGCCTGCCTGGTCCGGGTCGATAGCGCAGACAACGTGGTGGGGTGAAAAACGCAGAACGCCGTGAGCCATTTTTGCCCGTGTTTGTGCCAGACAATACGGTGCAAATACAGCCAGTTTATCCGATGCGGCAATCATGCAGATTTCTCCATCAAAGGGATAAAAGTCGTTTTATCAAGCAATGCCGCCCCAAGACCGGGCTTATCGGACGGCATGACGACCCCATTCATATCCATCGTCACTCCGTGGGCGGGGTCCGGGTCAAGATTGAAATGGGAATCGAGATCAATGTGATCAAATAAGGCCCCCAGGGCTGCACCTGCTGCAATGGAAATCGAGCTTTCACCATAGCAGCCGATCATGGTTTTCAGGCCGAATGCTTTTGCTGTTCCGATGATGCGCAGGGCTTCGGTGATGCCACCGCACTTCTGCAACTTCAGGTTGCAGCCATCCACATGGGCTGCCCATCCGGGAATGTCCTGGCTGGTGCAGCAGGATTCATCGACAAAAATCGGCAAGGGTCTGTTCCGATAGAGTACAGCCAGATCTGCTTCCTGCCCCTGGGGGAGAGGTTGCTCGATATAGTCACAATCGCGAGTTGACAGCCAGTGCATCATCTGTAGGGCGGCCTGCACGTCCCAGCCACCGTTCGCATCGATACGCAGGCCCACCTGAAAGGGAGCCGCAGCTTCACGCGCCGTTGCATAAATGGCTTTGTCGTGCTCCAGACCTTCCCTGGAACCAAGCTTGATCTTCAGATAGCGTGCCCTGGTACAGGACAGCAATTCAGGTACCCGCTCCCGGATGACACCAATGGGGTTGATCCCGATAGTGATACTGGTGGGAACACTTGGTTTTGTGAGTCCCAACAGTTTCCTGAGAGGCAATCCAGCCTGGTGCGCAAGCAGACTCCAGCTCGCCGTATCTCCTGCCGCCAGCACATTAAGGGGTATCCCCAGCTCAATACCTTTTTGCCACAACGCGTATGGACTCATCAGCAGGGAATCATCTTCCAGCCATGCCTGCAGCAAAGGGATCGCATCTGCCACGTCATCAATGCCACCAATCGTCCCCGGACAGATTTCTCCCATGCCCCATGTATCGCCATGCTTGGCACCTGCTTCAAAACGCAGAAAAAGACTTTTGGTGCCGGTAATGGTTCCGCGACTGATTGTCAAAGGATGTCGCTTTTTCAGATTCAGAATGCTATAGAATACGGGCATATCTAACTCAGGTATTCGGAGGCTGAGAACAGGACGAAGATATGGCACGAAACCTGCGCAAATTTAAGGGTGTTGTCTGTATTTGTCGCACTCTTATGATCAGCCTCTGGCAAGCTCAAATCCTTGAGCATCCTTCAACCTTCCACTTGCGATGAGAATAATATCAGCAATCCACCAGACGATTCCGATGCAAATCAAGATGGAGAGGATCTTCAGGATTCCAAGCTTGATGTAGCCCAGATAAAAACGATCTACCCCTAAGCCACCGAGAAAGATCGACAGTACAAGCGCCAGCCACCATTTTTTCTGAACCATATTCGCCTCAATTCTACTAACGAAATCAACGGAGTGAAGTTTCCATAATCATAGGGCCTTGCTTTACGATCGCCAATTGACACGATAAAGTTTTGCTGGAAAAAGGGCTACCTCATATGCTTCCTGGTCAAGCAGGCAGCGGAGCGCAGGCAGGAAATTCACACTCGTCAACCGGGATGCCCCATCATGGAAGATTCAGGCTACGAATCGACAGAAACCATCCATCTCAAGATCTCCGACATCCATAAGCAGGGCTCGGAAGATGCTCAACGCATTCGCGATGAGATTCTGGAAACAACCCAGACTGGCCGGATATTTGACCCGATCTTCGTCCAGTTGCTGGAATCTGTATACGATGCGGTTCTGCTGACTCATCTCCACGGCAGGGTGGTACGCAGCAACACCCGGGCCTGTGATTTTTTCAATATTGAGACCGCTGATTTCAACGATCATAATATCGTGGACCTCATCGCCGGAGCCACGTTTGAGCATCTTGAGACCATTTATAAAACCCTCTGTGGAGAAAGACGCCTGTTCATAGAAGCAGAATGTATCCGTGCGGATGATTCCCGGTTTCCTGCTGAAATTACGGTCAGTTTGCTGCAGGTCAGTGATGACGAACAGCTCTGCTTCTTTATCCGCAACATAACCAATCGTATCGAGACCGAAGAGGCCTTGCGGTCTGCCCAGAAAGAGCTTGTTTCCACGGCTCATCGGGCGGGTATGGCTGAAATTGCCACCGGTGTACTGCATGATGTTGGCAACCTTTTGAACAGTGTCAATGTTTCCGCAGAGATCATCCGGGATTGTGCTAATAGTGAAGCACAGGGAGCGATGGAATTGCTGGGGGGACTGCTTGAAGAAAATGCCCATGACCTGCCCGGCTTCTTTGCCAATGATGAACGCGGAGCGCAGATCCCCGGTTTTATCAGCCAGATTCGAGAGACGTTGCAGCATGATCTGCAGCAGTTGCAGGAGGAAGCCATTCACCTGCGCAACAAGATTTCTACCATCAATGATGCCATTACGACCCAGCAGCAATACGCCAAAACCGGTCTCTTTATGGAAGAAGTTAATCTGCCTCTGGTCATTGAGGATGTGATTTCTCTGCAAAAGGGATCAATCACTCGTCATGATATGACCATCATTAAGAATTTTAATCAGATTCCTACGATTCGGGTTCAAAAAAGCAAGCTCATCCATGCGCTGGTCAATATCATCACCAATGCCAAGGATGCCATGACTTTAACGCCTGCCAACAAGCGTACCCTGGAAATAGAGCTTGGATCTGATGAAGGCTCCGTTTATTGTCGAATCACGGATAATGGCGAAGGTATATCAGAAGAGAATCTGGAAAAAATCTTTACCCACGGCTTTTCTACCAAAACCACAGGACATGGTTTCGGTCTTCACAGCAGCGCCAATTTTATGGCTGAAATGGGTGGTCAGATGATTGCCGAAAGTGATGGGATCGGTAAGGGAGCCACCTTTACCTTGCTTTTCCCGCTGAATAAGGAACAGGAGGTCAATCATGGCTAAGGAGAACAGAAAGATTCTGATCGTCGATGATACTCCCTCCATCCACGACGATTTTACCAAGATTCTAACCCCACCCAGAGAGTCAAAAGCATCGCTTTCAGACATGATGGCATCCATGCGGGGTGAAGACGGGAAAGATAAAGCTTCTTCTGCGCATGTTCCGATTACATACTTGCTTTTCCATGCGCATCAGGGCAAGGAAGCCCATAAAATGGTCAAACAAGCTGTTGAAAAGGGAGAACCTTACGCGCTGGCGTATGTGGATGTACGTATGCCTCCTGGCTGGGATGGTATTGAAACCATCAAGAAAATGTGGGAAGCCGATGAAAATCTCGAAGTGGTGATTTGCACCGCTTACTCTGATTACTCCTGGGACGAGATCCTTGCTAAACTTGGAACCAGTGACAAGCTGCAGTTTCTGCGTAAACCTGTTGACTTTGTCTCCATTAAACAGATGGCTCTCGCACTGACAACCAAATGGAATCTTGCCCGTCTTTCCCGACAATATGTGGAGGATCTTGAAAGCGAGGTCAATGCTCGCACCAAAGAGCTTTCACAGAAGGTGGATGAGTTGCAACGGGCCATGGATGAGATCCATAAATTGCGCGGGATTATTCCCATGTGCGCTTATTGTCACAAGGTCCGGGATGATGCCAACTACTGGCGGCAGGTCGACGATTACATTCGCACCAACACCGAAGCGGAAATCAGCCATGGTGTTTGCCCCGAATGCTACCAGAAGATCATGGGCAAACCTCTCAGCCCCGAGTCCTGATCGCGAAGATCAACCTGGCTGCTTTAGTACAGTTGCGGTTGGTGGATGCTGATGTCAGATTGTTGTAATTTATTGTTAAATACAGTTGGTATTCAGACCTGACGCTATTATTCGTGTGGTATGCGGATAAAGATATGCCATATACCGTTAACTTTCCTGATGACCAGTCTTATGATTGGGATGATGCCGTTGTGCCGGGCTGATAGTCCTGCCCCGGAACCAGACCCACTCATGCTATTGGTCGTAGATCCTAGTGCCATGATGCCCGAACCTGCCCGGGATTTAGGCGAAATGGAATCCTTTGATTATCTCAGCAGGCTCATGCTGATCGCGGATACTCATGGTGCTGAACGGGCATCACAGGTCGCAGACATTCTCATCAAACACAACGTTGCCAAAGGCACGTCAGTTTTTGAGCTGTTCAAGAAAGCAGTGGCAGGTATGGATAGCCAGGAAAAGTTGAATGCGCTCTCCATGGCCAAAAGCAAGACTGAAGCTACAGGAGGAACCTTTGCGTATTCTGCTTCCGGTAACGGTATGGCTTCACTGGCCAGGCTTCTCCTCAATCATACCCATAGTCTTGGTCCGGACAAAGTAGCGGCGATTGCTCGCGACCTTTCCCGCTTGTACTCCGAAGATATTTACTTTCGGCAGATGGCTGCTGCTCTGGAAACGCAGGTGAAAAATGATGCTATAAGCGCCAAGCAGAAACAGATCAGGATGTATCTTGACCAGATTAGCCAACGAAGAATAGACCTTAAGGAATATTTGGTGAATCCCCTTCAATATAACGGATCTCCAGAATCCATTCGGATTCAAATGAAGGAACTGGAAGCGAAAGAAACCCTTGCCCGGCAGAAAATGGCAGAATTACCTGAGGTTTCAGGAAAGACCAGTATGGACAAAACAGTTTATAAGTTACAGGATATCGTGGATAAACTTGAGGTTTTGGGGGCTTTGTGATGAGAAAGATATCAAGCTGTGCCTGGGGGTTGTGTGGCGCAATCGCACTCATATTGGTTTCTGGATGTAATCAGCAACCGGGTAAAGCAATCCATGAGCTGTCCTGGATTCATAGTCAAACCACTGACCGCCTGATTTATGAAGGTCCCCAAAGTAACCTGAGTCCGGCCAGCAGCGAAAACCATCAGCTTTACAGTCAGACTCTGCTAGAAGCCTTTGATGACCTGCTGGAAGCCGCTGAGTGGAGTGCTGCGGATACCCAAAAAAAGAACCGTGCATTTTACACAAAATCTGACCCGGAAGATTTTATCTACCGGGTTTCCGGCACCATGAAATTAACCCGTACCCCTTTGCAGGTAACCCTGGTGAGCAGACTGAATCATCCCTGCCTGGTATCATTTTCCCTGTCAGGCCGAGGATATCATCCCTCTGAATGGTCCAAAACCATGTCCCGTTACTGGATGGTTCGCATGCTGAAAGAGTCTGCCTTGGGGATTGAACCTTCCGCTCCTGCACCTGCTTACACCGCCCAGTCTATCGACGAGTTCTGACCGCGACTGGCGCAGAGAAGATAAATAGAACGCCGTCCAGTCACGTGAAGCGAAAGGACGGCGTCAGATGGATAATATGCGGAAACCCTGAATCAGTCTTTCAGGCCAAGGACATCCTGCATATCGTAAAGGCCAGGTTTGGCTTTCGAGAGGAACTTGGCAGCACGGAGCGCACCCTTGGCAAAAGTGTCGCGGCTGGAAGCCTTGTGTGTCAGTTCCACCCGCTCGCCTGGAGTCGCAAAGATCACGGTGTGATCACCGACCACATCGCCACCACGCAGAGCATGCATGCCGATCTCATTTTTAGGACGGGCACCAACCAGACCTTCGCGACCATGAGCGGTATCATTGGCATAGCTCAGGTCACGGGCTTCGGCAAGAATCTCACCTAAACGTTCTGCAGTACCGCTGGGGGCATCCTTCTTCTGGTTGTGGTGCATCTCAACGACTTCGATGTCGTAGTCCTCTCCCAGAATTCTGGCTACTTTGGCGCAGAGGTTGAAGAGAAGGTTGACCCCGACACTCATATTCGGCGCGAAGACGATGCGAGCACCCTGCTCTGCGGTTTTGGCAATCAGCGCTTTCTGGTCATCCGTCAACCCGGTTGTACCAATGATCAAGGCGCAATCATGCTCCAGCGCGAGTGCGAGGCGCTTATCAAGGCCCTGAGGTGCAGAAAAGTCGATAGCAGCATCTGACTTTTTGACCACATCAGCAAAGCTTTCACTAATCGGCACTCCGGCACAACCGACGCCTGCCAGGTCACCGGCATCGGTGCCGTGAAAAGCTGCATATGCATCGACGGCACCGGAAAGCTCAAGTTCTGGATCTTCCACGGTGAGTGCAACGAGTCGGCGTCCCATACGGCCGCCAGCTCCAATAATAGCAGTTCGAATCATGATCAGGCTCTCCTTCAGACGTCCAGGCCCAGGTCGGTGCGCATAACCTTCAGCAACTTTTCCTTATTTGCCGGAGCCATCGGGCACATAGGTAGACGATATTCTTCTCGCATCCAGCCCATTGCTGCGCATGCAGCTTTGATCGGAATCGGATTAGTCTCCACGAAAATGACGTTGAAGAAGTCATAGAGCTGAAAGTGCAACTCTCTGGCTTCGGCAAACTTGCCGGCGAGGGCCAACTCGGTCAGTTTCTGCACTTTGGCCGGGATGACATTTGAAGCGACAGAGATAACGCCCTTGGCACCCAGCACCATCATCGGCAGAGTCAGGCTGTCATCGCCGCTCAGTACGCTGATTTCGCAGCAATTCAGGATCTGGCTGACACGATCAGCGCTGCCACCGGCTTCCTTGACTGCGACCACATATGGGTGACTTGCCAGACGGGCCACGGTCTCAACCGCAATTGGCACGCCTGAGCGTCCGGGGACATTGTACAACACAACCGGCAAACCGATATCTGCCACTTTCGAAAAGTGCTGGTACAGGCCTTCCTGGGTCGGCTTGTTGTAGTAAGGGGTTACCTGCAGGGTGGCGTCGGCACCAGCTTCTTTGGCATGCTTGGTGAGGCGGATGGCCTCGTCGGTGCTGTTGCCGCCGGTACCGGCGATGACTTGACAGCGGCCATTCACTGTTTCGATGACGGTTTCGATCACTTTATCGTGATCATCAAAGTCGAGGGTGGGGGATTCACCTGTCGTACCGACCGGCACAACGCCGGTCACGCCTCCTGCGACCTGCCTTTCGACCAGGTCACGTAGTGCCGCAAAATCGACTGACCCGTTCGCAAACGGGGTGACGATCGCGGTATAACATCCTTGCAGCTGCATATGCTGACTTCCTTCACTAAAGATAATGGTGGCTAAAACTGGGATTCGGAAGTCGTTCGCCTGGCGACTTCCATCGTATCGGAATGAAACTAAGTGGTAGACCGGATCAAGCCTTCAAGCTGCGCAACTGGCTCTCAAGCAAACCAGTGTGCGCAGATCCCTCATGATCAAAGCAGGTATTCATAGGTCAGATTATCCGGTGGTTTCCGATAGCTGATTAGAAGTAGTGAACAAAAACGCCAAGATGCCGTAAGCATGGCAGTCCAAACAATAGTACAGCAGTCCATTTCTGCCAAGCGCGCTGGCAAAGGATAGCTCATACTCTTTGACCGTAATTTTCCCTGACTGCTGCCCGAAGCGATCAGGGAGTGGCAGGAACCGCCTGCTCCGCAGCTGCCTGTTCTGCTGATGCGGCAGTCGGTTCTGCCGGTGCAGGCGGCAACATTTCGTCTTTTTCTACGGCTTTTGCCGGTTCGGGAAAGGTTGGCCAGGTCTCTGGCTTGAGGCTGGATGTGCCGGTTTCGATTGCCCCCATATCAGGTGCTGCACCGACAAAGTCGTCATTGAAATTGGGAATACGCACACCAGCATCGTGTCCCAGAGTGCCAGGTGCCAGCCAGAGGCGACCGTCAGGAGCGCGTTCGTAAGTAGGTTCACCTACGATCCCATTGGTTTCCGAACCTTCTTTAGCCTGGATTCTACCATTATACAGATCATAGTCAAAATCATTGGAGGCGGTCAACTGGGTGTCACGCACAGCAGGAGAATTTGGCAACCGGACATGCAGGACATTGTTGCGACTGGTGATGTTCTGAGCCTGCTTTTTATTGCTGGTGAAAACAATACCGGATTGAGCGCCGCTGGGAGCTGTATGTCCGGCATAGGCAGGCGGTTGCAGTGCGGTGTTGTGAAAGATGTACATTTTTCCTTTCACCCAACGCAGGTTTTCATTACCCAGCTTGAACAGATAATGACCCCTGTAGCCGCTGGCATCGGTGGTGATTCCGGCACGACTGACCCCATAGACATTGCGCCAGAAATAAACCGGGCCCAGAGAAGGGCTGGCCGCACCGATTGCACCCCAGGTGTAATCGATGTAGTTGTCCCAGACGCGGACATTCATATTTGCCCCTTCGATTTCCAGGCCGTCGTCCCAGCAATGGGACACAAAGTTGCCATAGATATCGCTGTCCCGATTGGGGAAGCCGGCAAAGCTGAAATTCTTGGTTTCTCCTATGGCGTCATTAAACATGTGGTCGAGATCGGAATAAAAGCGATTGTAGCGAATGATGTAGCCGCCCTGACCACGCTTGAAGCAGATTGCCTGCGGACCACGCGGATGACTTCCTCCCGAGTAGAGTTTTTCGCGCCAGCTGTTGGAGTCGCTACGTGGATGATGCAGCTCACAATACTGTACGATGATATCACTCAGTTTTGTTGACTGGCTGTAAATGGCAGAATGCAGATTAATGCCATAGCCGTCGCGTGGGTCGCTTTGCCCCCAGCCGCTGATATCGCAATTCTGGATGACCACATGGTCCACGTCCAGTAATTCGATGCCATGCTTACGGGCATTTTTTAGCTCCAGACCCTGGATAATCACCCAGCTTGCTTTGACCTGGATATGGACATCAGACTCATTTTCAGCGTCCCATACCGCTTCTTCGTCTACGGCAGGCGTGTAGAGCACATAACCGGTTTCGGGACTTCCACCTTCGCTGATGACATAGGTCTCTTTCTGTGCCGATGGAAGCGTAACCGTGCGCGCTATCGGAAAGGTTTCAGAGAGAGTCGTAAATGGGACTGAAACTTCCCGGTCAATATCCGCAATGTGCAGTCTGGCTTCGTATGCAGTACCAGGTTTCAGATGCACGATACTGCCCCGATATTCCAGCGTATGTGCTTCGGCACCATCGTGTTCATTCGGGTCGCACCAGAGAGGCAATGCCTCCTGCCATGCCTCCGTGCCTTTTTCGCGATACTGGACCGTGCAGACTCTGGAAGGTCCGCCACCCACTGGCTTCCAATACAGGCCGACACTGTGAAACGTCGGGACTGCTCTGGGCTCCACTTCCGGTCCTTCATACAGCAACTCTCCCAACTCCTTCAGGATGATGGAACTAAAAAATGCCTGACTGTTTAAAAACGGCTCCTTGCGGGAGTACCGGCAAAGGATGATGAGTTCATCAGCATCACCGCTATCAAAGCGTTTACTTACTTCTTCCCATGCATTGGCAGTTTTGGATTTGGCAGTCAACCGGGTCTGTTCTTTGCCAGCGCGAATCTTTTTGATCTGCAACATCACCTGGTCTTTCGCATTTCCCTTGAGGCGGCCCGAAAGCTGATAACGGGTATTTTGCTTGATCGGCACCCGCTGCCAGATCTGACCCAGTCCACTGCTGGTACCGGCAACAGTGGCCTGCAATACATGCCCTTCTCCTGCATCCTCCATGACGGTGACAGCATCGGCTTCAACGCTGTTGCGCCAACCTTCCAGTCCCTTGGAAAAATCGCCATTCGGCAAAAGGTTCTCGACTTCCGCCTTACATGCCAGACTCCCCATCAGCATGGCGACCACCAACGTACGAATAAAACTCATCATCTCTGCTCCTCCTATGTGCTGGTACGAATAGAATCTCAACTGTATATATATGTATGAACACATGGATCTGCAAGGGTTCCTCCGACAGAATAAGAAATTCCGTGACGGGATGCCTTCAGGACAAAGCGATTATTTGGTGCGGCTCAATGCTCCCAAGGCGTTTTTTCTACCAGCGTACATGGGAGTGTAACCACACTGTCGACTTTCTCACCGTTGACCATACAGCGAGCGAGACGTCCTAATTCACGACCGATTTCTTCAAGCGGCAGTGCAATATGAGTGGGCCTCCAGGGAAGGTATTTCTGATAGTCAAAGTAATTCTGGTCGAAAAAAACGTATTCTACTTCTGCTGCCAGGCTGTCTTTTTTATTCAGCAGCTTACTGATCGAGCGTGTCTGCTGGCCAGAACTGCCAATAACCATGGCAGTCAGATGATGTTTTCGGATGTGCTCTTCCAATACTTCTGCATGCAGATGCTGATCATGATACAACGTTCCGTGCTTGGTCCAGAGAATGCGGTTTGTATCAGGTTCAAGACCAGCCTGTTCAAGACCGTCAAGATATCCCTGCATGCGGAGGAAAGGCCAGATGGCAGGGGTTTCACTCAAAGCCAGACCGATGCGTTCATGTCCTGCCTTGCGGAGATGCTCAATAGCCAGAGTCATGCCCTGATGATTGTCTTCACAGACCCTTGGGTGTCCGGTATCGACATAAGTCGAACCTGCCAGCAGACAGGGGATACCCTGTCGTTCAGCCTCTCCAAGCAGAAAGGCATGGCGCATACCCTCCGGCATGACAATCAGCACTTCAGGGTTGCTCATCAACAGGCGCTGGCTGAACTCTCTGACATTGGAGTTAGCGGTTCCCACCATTTCGATGGTGATCTGTTCCTGGTGTGCGACAGAATCGAGGCCATCCAGAATACCTGCCGAAAAGAAATTGGGTACCCCGAGTATGGCGCTATGCCAGGCAACAGCAAGTCGGATCACACTCCTGGTCGACAAATCATCTTCCCAGGGTTGAGAACTGATGGGCTGCACGGCTCTGGGACCGATAAAGGTGCCACGTCCTGGTTCCCGCTCAATCCAACCTTCTTCCTGCAATCTGGTTAAAGCAGAACGCACGGTTTTGCGGCTCAGCCCGGATGCCCGCATCAGTTGAGCATCACTGAAAAAGGAATCCCCCAGCTTACCGTTACTTGCCTTGATATACGTCAGAATGGCATCGTGAAGTTGGATTGCGGCTTTGCGGGAATCGAAAGGGCCGCGAAAAAGCTTGAGTGTCATGGATCATCCTTGTTATAAGGTACAGCATGGGTTTCATAAGGTACTGCTATGGGGGACTGCCGCCAAGGTCATGGGTGACATTTAATCACTTAGCTCTGTAAACGAGTGATCCGTTCGGGTGGAACGAATCATGCGTCTCTGGTTATGAGGCTGTCAATCATGGTTGCTAAAGTCGTGCAGACCAGCAGGAGAAACTCCAGACGCAGGATGACTTGGTGAAATGATGCATGGTAGAAAGAGAATGCAGCAAGGTAACATTTGTATCAGGATGTTTACCATTCGATTTCTGCGTGGACAATCTTATGAGGAACAGGTAAAGCCCATATGAGGTACAGATATCCCTGTATTGGGATCATTTGCCCATTGAGATGGGGAGTGAAACTCAGTATAATGGTGATTGGATATGCATTATGGGATACTAGTTCCCTATGTCGCTTTCGGATGTATAATTCCACGGCAATAAAACTGGTTTATCTTAAATCAAGGAGACCCACCATGAACTCGAATTTCAAGGAACGCTCGACACATCACCCATTTACCTTGATCGAACTTCTTGTCGTCGTCGCGATCATAGCCATTCTGGCTTCGCTGCTTTTACCCGCACTTTCCAAAGCTCGTAAACAGGCGATGCTGCTGAGATGCACCGCAGGCTTGAGATCCATTACAGCTTCAGCCCATCTTTACTGCTCCGACTACGATGGGATCTATCCCGCTTATCTAGCTGATCGGTATTATTCAGCTACCGTCAACAGCACCTACAAACGCTCACACTCAGAGCTTTGGGGGAAACTGATCGACTATGGACTGGTCAAGGAATTCTCCCAGTGTCCGGTGACGCGGGTGGATCCAAGCAAATACTGGATGAAAGCCAAGTACAAGACCCGTAGCATGTATTTCTATCAGTTTGTGACAGGCTCCTATTATAAGCCTTCCACCTATAAACCTATGCGTGGAACCGAAGGTAACCCGGCGACAAAATTGATTATCTGTGATACTGCTGACGATACCTACAGTCTTTCGAATTCATGGGCAAATAATCATAGCCTGGGTTCCTATGTCGAATCGCAGTCTCAGGCATTCGCAGATGGACATGCCGAATTGAAAAAGTCGCCAAAGACAGCCAAGCGTGTAGGGATGGGCTGGTAGGAGATGAGGAGTATTCGATCCGGTTTGCGTCAAGTATGTTTCGTTATCACAGTTTTTTCTTTCATTCAATACGGCACACTTTGGGGTGCTGAAGCGGATGTGCTCAAACGCCCGGCACCGGCCACCATGCCAGATCCTGCCGACCTTGTGGTGTGGCCGGTTGCCGCCTATCCCACCTTCGCAAAAGGATCTGCTGCCGATGCAGGTGACTGGCTGCTGCATACACCTGCCGGCAAGCATGGTCATGTGACCTCCCTGCCTGATGGTGATCTGGCATTTGCCGATGGTACTCCGGCAAGGTTCTGGGGGACGACTACCTGCTTTGGTATGACCTTCCCGGAAAAAGAATCGGAAATTGACAAGCTGGCTGAAGCCATTGCGGCCCGTGGTTACAATCTGTTGCGCTTTCATCATAATGACCTGAACCGGGCTGGTCTTGGGTTTGTTGCCGAGGGCAAAAGCATTTCTCTGTCGCCCGAAAGTATGGATC
>MDTD01035167.1_pt1 | contig 16336 bp, 16 predicted proteins | sample 811221 | NCBI WGS metagenome assembly MDTD01 (sample SAMN05326646, study PRJNA326480) | marine metagenome | isolation source: seawater | place: Pacific Ocean: South West | collected 2011 | reverse complement strand
TAATTAGGTGTACAAATGGGGTAAAATTAAGACTAATATGATTTATGAACTTAGTTAAGTCAACAGGGACTTTTGGTTTTTATACTATAATCAGCAGATTACTTGGTTATTTGAGAGATGTTTTAATTGCAATATTTCTTGGAACTAGTTTTGTTGCTGATGCTTTTTTTGTTGCTTTTAGAATTCCAAATACATTTAGAAGATTATTTGCAGAGGGTACTTTTAACGCTGCCTTTGTTCCAAGCTACACGTCAGAATTATTAAAAAGTAAATCAAAATCAAATAAATTTGCTAATGAAATTTTTAATTTACTATTTTGTGGTTTGTTATTTTTAGTTTTAGTAATTGAGTTATTCATGCCTGCATTTGTAAGCTTAATTGCACCAGGATTTGTTGATGATCCTGATAAAATTGAATTAGCGATAGATTTAACAAGAATAACCTTGCCTTTTTTAATGCTGGTAAGTTTATCGTCTTTCTTTGGAGCAATTTTAAATTCTCATAATAAATTTGCAGCAGCATCAGCAGCTCCAATAATCTTAAATTTAATTCTAATTGGGATTTTATTTTTAAGCAAATATTTAAATGATAATCTTGTTTATTACCTTTCTTATGGAGTGTCGCTCGCTGGTTTACTGCAACTAGTTTTTTTATATAATTTTGTTCAAAAGTATTACACTTTTAATTTTAATTTTAGTTTTAGTTTAAATAAAAGAGTAAAAATTTTTTTTAGAAAACTTCTACCGAGTATTTTCTCATCAGGCGTAACACAGATAAATATTCTAGTTGGCACAATTATTGCATCTTTTGAGGCTAGTGCAGTATCATACTTGTATTATGCAGATAGAATTTACCAAATCAATTTAGCAATAGCTGGTATTGCAATTGGTGTTGTTGTTTTACCGCAACTTTCAAAGCTCGTTTATTTAAAGAAAAAAAATAAAATTTTACAAATACAAAACAAAGCGTTGGAGTTTAGTATGTTTTTGAGTTTACCTGCCTCAGTAGCATTATTTTTTGGTTCAGAAGAAATTATTTCTTCATTATTTGGTTATGGTTCTTTCGATGAACTTTCCGTATTTAATTCTGCTAAAGCGCTTTATTACTTTGGGTTAGGTCTTCCAGCTTTTGCTTTAATAAAAGTTTTTTCCACTTTTTTCTTTGCAAATAATGATACAAAAACTCCATTTTATATTTCCTTAGCATCTGTCATTCTAAATATTTTTATTAGTATCTATTATTTCAAAAATGTTGGTTTTATTATAATACCTATAGCGACTACGATTTCATCCTGGTTTAATTCAGTTGTATTATTCATTTATTTAAGAAATAAAAGTTTATTTCAATTCAATAAATCTTTTTTAATTAAATTTTTAAAAATTTCTGTAGCATCAATAATAATGGGTATGTTTTTTAATTATCTAATTTCATTTTTTGAAAATCAACTTGTTTATGATTATCATTTTAAATCAATTTATCTGATTTTTTCTGTTTTATTGGCTCTTACTTTATATTTATTTGTGTCATTTTTGATCAAGACTGTTAATTATAAAGATCTTCAATTAAAGTATTAGTTTATGAAAAAAAAAATATTTTCAGGTGTTCAACCAACGGGCAATCTTCATTTAGGAAATTATTTAGGAGCCATTAAAAATTTTGTTCATTTGAATGACAATGCAGAAAATGAGTGTATATTCTGTGTTGTTGATTTACACGCAATCACAATTCATCAAAACCCAACTGAATTAAGAAATAATATTCGCGAAACTGTTGCAACTTTTATAGCTAGTGGAATTGATCCCAAAAAAAGTATTATCTTTAATCAATCAAAAGTTAGTGCTCATTCTGAAGCCGCATGGATATTAAGCTGTGTTGCAAGGATGGGCTGGTTAAACAGAATGACACAATTTAAAGAAAAAGCTGGAAAAGATAAGGAAAAAGCAAGCGTTGGGCTATACTCTTATCCTGTGCTTATGGCTGCAGACATACTTTTATACGACTCCACTCATGTGCCGGTCGGAGATGATCAAAAACAACACTTAGAACTTTGTAGAGATATTGCACAAAAATTTAATAATGAGTTTAAAGTAGATAATTTTTTTGTTCCCCCAGAGCCTTTAATTAGAAAAGAGTTTTCAAGAATAATGAGTCTTAAAGATGGTAACAAGAAGATGAGTAAATCAGAACCATCAGACTTGAGTAGAATAAACTTGACTGATGAAAAAGATCAGATTGTAAATAAAATAAAGAAGGCTAAGACAGATACATTGCCGATGCCATCAACTTTAGATGAATTAAAAAAAAGACCAGAGGCAAAAAATTTAATTGGTATTTATTCAAGTTTGACCGATTTGGAATTAGAAAAAACTTTAGAAAAATTTTCAGGAAAAAATTTTTCTGATTTCAAGGATGACTTATCACAAGTTTTAGTTGATAAAATCAATCCTATATCAATAGAAATCAAAAAATTGTTAAAAGAGGAAAAATTCCTTGATCAAATACTTTCTGAGGGTTGTAAAAGAGCAAATATTATAGCATCTAAAAAGATTGAAAAAATTCACGAAATTGTGGGTTTTTAGAATAATTTTTATTAACAAGTTCCAATTTGATAATTAATCATTATATATAAAATATGTTTGTTCAAACAGAAATAACACCAAACCCAAACTCACTAAAATTTTTGCCAGGTAAACTGGTATCAAAATCTGGATCCCTTGAAGTCACAAAAGAAGACGATTCTAATAATGAATTAGTTAAAAATTTACTTGGTGTTAACGGAGTAGAAGGAATTTTTTTAGGAAAAGATTTTATCTCAATAAATAAATATGAAGATGTATCTTGGGATGAAATTAAACATATTGCTATTTCATTAATTAATGATTTTTATTCAAGTGGAAACGATTGTGTAATTGATAATGTTTCAAATAAAGAAAATTCAGATTTAAAAGAAATAGAAAAAAAAATTGTAAAATTATTAGAGCAAAAAATTAACCCTGCCGTAGCTAAAGATGGTGGCGATATAAAATTTAAAGAGTTTAAAAATGGTGTTGTAAAAGTTCAGCTTCAAGGTAGTTGCTCTGGATGTCCAAGTTCTACTATGACTCTTAAGCAAGGGGTTCAAAACTTACTATGTCACTACATACCTGAGGTTAAAGAGGTAGAAGCAATTTAGTTTATGAAAAAAAGGGTGTTTAGAAATAATATTAGGTTATTAAAATTTTTTGATCAAAAAGATCTTGGTTCAATCCCAAGAGTTCTTGTAAGTGCAGTTTTAGTAATTTTCTTTTTTTATTCAGCACCCATTATGATAAATTTTGCAGATAAGGAAAATATAACTTTTCAAAATAACTCAAAGAAAGTCTTAGCTTATACATTAAAAAACCAAGATAGTTTTGATGAAGATAATCAGATTTTAAATGAAAAAGATTTACTAGTAGACATTTTTAGTTTGAATGAATTGGAAACAGATACTGTTAGGTTAAACGCATCAACTATAAAGCAACTATTTGAGGATACGAATTACTCTTTAAAAGACGTTAGAGAAAAAAAGTTAGTTAAACCGGTGGCCTTAACTTTGCTTCCTAATGAAATTAAAATGATTGAAAGTACTAAAAAAAGAAAAGAATTTTTCATACAAATCGTGCTACCCTTAATTTTAAAAGAAAATAATAATATAAAAATTGATAGAAAAAGACTTTTTAGCATAATTAATAAAAGCAACAACTCAAGTTTGGAAAAAAAATGGCTAGATAAAAAATATAAACAATATGGAATTCCTTCAAAGGATCTGTCAATTTTAAAAATAAGAATGGATGAAATACCAGTTTCATTAGCCTTAGCTCAAGCAGCAAAAGAAACTGGATGGGGAACATCGAGATTTGCGCAAGAGGGAAACGCACTGTTCGGACAATGGACATGGTCTGGAGAAGGTTTGAAACCTAAGGATGCAGATAAAAGTCAAGGGCATAAGGTAATGAGATTTAATGTTCTCCAAGCTTCAGTAAGAGCTTATCAAAGAAATTTAAATACATACTCCTCTTATAAAGAATTCAGACAAGCAAGAGCTCAATTAAGAGACCAATCAAAACCCTTAGATAGTTTAGTTTTAGTTGAATACTTAGATGAATATGCTGAGACAGGTGATGAGTATGTTGTTGTTTTACAAAAAATTATCAAACAAAATAATTTAAAAGATTTTGATGATGCTAAGCTGTTACCGTCAAGTATAGATCTTGAAAGTTTAATTTAATCTTTTTTAATGAAAAATTGCGTTCCAAACCAACGCCATTTTCCATTGTCATTTAATGAACAATTAATTCTTCCTCTTCTAGGCAAAAATTTTTCTCTAAATTTAATTTTAAGAATATTATTTGATATTGAGGTGTTTGATTTTTCCCAAACGTCTCCCTCGTTAGAATAACAATTAATTTTTTCTACATTTTTTTGTTCATTGAAAAATTCAACTTGAAATTTTGGAGGATTATTTTGTATTTCAAGTTCTTTATTTTCTGGTTCCAATTTTTTATATTCTAAAGGAAATGAATTTATTATTGATTTAAATCTCTCAATCTCACCATAATTTTCGTTAATAGGAAATCTTGGAAGTTCAAATTTTTCTTTATTTATATCAATTACACCTGAGTGCTGTCCAAACGCTAGACTAAAATTTTTTGAAATATAATCTTTCATCAATTTTGAGTATTCGCCAAAAGGATAAGAAAATAATGGCGGTATATATCCCAATTCTTTTAAAAATATTTCATTAGCTTTTTTTGTATCACTAATAAACTCTTCAATACTTTTCTCTATTAAATAATCATGTGTATGTGAATGATGTCCTATTGTAACAAATTCGTATTTGTCTATATCTCTAATTTGATCCCACGACATATAACCGTTATTTCCAACTGGCTCAGTTGAAACAAATAGAATGAAAGGAATTTTATTTTCTCTTAGATGAGGCCATGCATATGAGTAGAAAGATTCAAAAGCATCATCAATAGTAATAAGAATTTTTTTTTGTTTTTTTGATTTATAAAAATCCTTTTCAAAATTTTTTGGATTATAAAAATCATAATTTGAGTCTTTAATAAGTTTTGTGTGTTCTTTAAAAATTTCCATTTGAATATTAGTCGATGGATATTTTGACTCATTAAAACGATGGTACATAATTGATACGATACCCTCATCATTTGAATAATATTTACTATCTTCGTTATCTGCTTTAAGATTGTTTGAAAGAAATGTTATAAATATGAATAAACTTATTATTGATGCTGCTAATGAAAATATTTTTTTTATGATCATTGGTATTGATAGCGTTTATAGTGTTACTCATGAGAATAGTAAAACTAATTATGAAAAATTAATAGTTTTAATAAATGACTTCCTTAAATCAAAAAATTTAAGAATTAAAGATTTATCTTCTCTGTATATTAATAGAGGTCCAGGTAGTTTTGGAAGTATTAGAAACTCATTATCAATTGCTAAAGCTTTAAATTTGAGCCAAAATATTGACTATTATTGCTTCAGTTTTATGGATTTTCAGGGTGAAAATAACATAAAGTATGAAAATATTCCCAATCTATGCGATAAATTTGCTGTTAAAAAAAATTTGATTAAACCTATTTATATAAGTTAAAATTGAATATGTCGGATACTGTAGAACAAAAATGTTTATCAAAGGGTGTAAAGCTTACTGAGCAAAGAAAAATTATTGCAAAAGTAATTTCTGAGTCCAAAGAAGCATATGGTGAGTCAGATCATCCTGATGTTGATGAATTATATAATAGAGTTTCAAAGATCGATCCGAAAATTAGTATTGCGACTGTTTACAGGACAGTAAAACTTTTCGAGGAAGCAGGAATTCTTGTAAAGCATGATTTTAAAGCTGGTAAAGCCAGATATGAAATTAATGATGATCATAATCATCTAATAGATATCAAAAGTGGTGAAATAATAGAGTTCGTTGATGAGGAAATTGAAAAATTACAAAAAAAAATTGCTGAAAAACATGGTTATACTTTAGTCGATCATAAGCTAGAGCTCTACGGGGTTAAGAAAAAGCCTCAATAGAATGTATCAAAAAATTTTTATAAAAACGTTTGGTTGTCAAATGAATGAATATGATTCTAATCGTATTTACGACAGTGTAAGAAAAATTGGATATACTAAAACAGATCGATATGAAGAAGCTAATTGCTATCTATTAAATACTTGCCATATAAGAGATAAGGCAAAAGAAAAAGTATATCACGAGATAGGCAGGGTTAAAAAAGTTTTCAGATCAAAAAAAAAACCTTTAGTTATTATAACTGGTTGTGTTGCTCAAGCTGAGAATGAAGAAATGTTAAAAAGAGAACCGTTTATTGACCTAGTAATTGGTCCTCAATCATATCACAAGATAAATAATATTATTTTGAATTATACTGATAAACAAAAAGTCGAAGAGACAGAATTTGATGCTGTTAGTAAGTTTGAATATTTGAGCAGAATAAAGAATAACTCAAGCAAATCTTCTGCGTTTTTAACTATCCAGGAAGGATGCGATAAATTTTGTCATTTTTGTGTTGTCCCTTTTACAAGAGGTCCAGAATATTCAAGACCTTTCAAACAGATTGTTGATGAGGCAAAAATTTTAGCTGATCAAGGAGCAAAGGAATTAGTTTTGTTAGGACAAAATGTAAACGCTTATAATAATGAAGGTCTAAAATTATCAGATCTTATATTTGAAATTGAGAAAATTAGCCAAATAGACCGAATTAGATATATGACTTCTCATCCGAGAGACATGACTGACGATTTAATTAATGTTTATAAAGATTCAAAAAAAATAATGCCGTTAATTCATCTCCCTGTGCAAAGTGGATCAGATAATGTTTTAAATTTGATGAATAGAAAGCATACTATAAAGGAATATTTTGATATTTTTGAAAAATTAAAAAAGATTAATTCTTTGATTGAATTTTCAAGTGATTTTATAATTGCTTATCCTGGCGAAAGTGAGAGAGATTTTAACAATACTCTTCATTTAATCAAAGAAATTAAATTCATAAATTCATATTCTTTCATATTCAGCCCAAGACCAGGAACTGTGGCAGAAAATTTAAAAATTATTGATAAAAAGATCTCATTAAAGAGGCTAGAAAAAGTTCAAAAAGAACTATCTAATATTCAAATCCACAAGAATAAATCATTTGAAAACAAAATAATCAATGTTCTTGTAGAGAATCAAACAGATGACAAATCAAAATTATTCGGGAGATCAGAATATATGACGTCAGTAATATTTGAAGGTGATAAAAAAAATATAGGAAAGATTTTACCTGTTAGAATCAACAATAGTAATAGAAATTCATTATTTGGAGAGATTGGTTATAACTTTAATCAGAAAGTGGCATAATAGTTGAATACTCTTACAAAAAAAAATATTAAATCATCTATTAAATTTGTTTATTCAGATAATAATTCTCTAAGTGTAATCTTTCACGATAATGATTTATTAATGGGTGTAGCTGGTGAGTTTAATAAAAATTTAAAAGAATTAGAAAAGATAACTAACTCAAGCCTTTATTCAAGAGGTAACTCAATTCTCATTAAATCGGACCCTAGAAAAAATGAGATCATCAAAAATGCTATTCAGTTTTTAGTTAATCAGTTTATTAATAATGGCAATATTGAGAATAAAGATATACTTTCATCTGTGGATAAATTCATGATAAACGAAAAAGTAAAGAATAATAATATTACTGATATAATTAAAACCCCTAAAAAATCCATTATACCGAGATCTGAAAAGCAAAAAGATTATGTAAGAGCTTTAAGACAAAGTGATATAATAATTTCAGCTGGACCTGCAGGGACAGGTAAGACCTTTTTAGCAGTTGCAGTCGGTTTAACTATGCTATTAGAAAAAAAGATTGAAAGAATTATTTTATCAAGACCAGCTGTGGAAGCAGGTGAAAGACTTGGTTTTTTACCAGGAGATATGAAAGAGAAAGTGGATCCCTATCTTAGGCCATTATACGATTCACTTTACGACCTCTTTCATTTTGAAAAAATTCAGCGAATGATTGAGATTGGAGATATAGAGATTGCTCCTTTAGCATTTATGAGAGGTAGAACTTTAAAAAATTCATTCGCTATTTTAGATGAGGCTCAGAATGCAACCGATACTCAAATTAAAATGTTCTTAACAAGAATTGGTGAAAATTCAAAAATAGTTGTAAATGGTGATCCATCTCAAATTGATTTGCCGAATAAAAGTATGTCAGGCTTAGATAGATCAAAAAAAATATTAAGTCATTTAAATGAAATTTCAGTGGTTGATTTCGACCATTCTGATGTTGTGAGGCATCCGCTAGTATCAAAAATAGTTAAAGCTTATTCGAATAATAATGATAAGAGTTAATGTTTTCTCTGAGGAAACAACTTGGTCAAAAAAAATTAAAAAAAAAGAATCTTTTTTTAATTCAATTTGTAAATCGTTTCCTAAAGAATATAGATTTTTAAATAAAAAAGTTTTTTTTTCATTATTGCTTTCTAACAACAAAAAAATTAAAGAATTGAATAAAGAGTTTAGAAAAAAGGACAAGCCCACTGACATATTATCTTTCCCATTTTATAAAAAGAGAAAGATTAAAAAAATTACCTATTTAGGAGATATAATTATTAGTTATGATTTTATGAACAAACCAAAAGTAAAGAACATTAAATCCTTTAAAATTAGAGTAATTAAAACTTTTATTCATGGTTTTTTACATTTATTAGAATTTGATCATATCAAAAATAAAGATTATAAGAAAATGCTTAAAGAAGAAGATAGAATATATAAATCAGTAATATCTAAATTATATTAAATTGAAATCGTTATTTAATTCAAGATATTTATATCTAATTTTATTAGGAATATTGAGTTCCCTTAGCCTCCCTCCTTTTAATTATTTTTTAATAAATTTTATAACTTTTAGCTTATTTTTTTATTTTTTAGTAAAACAAAAAAATGATGTAAAAAAAATAAATTTTTTTATTTATGGTTGGTCTTTTGGTTTTGGATATTTCATTACAAATCTTTACTGGATTAATATATCACTAACATTTGATGCAGATTTTAAAATCTTAATTCCAATATCTTTCTTATTAATACCATCATTTTTGGCACTATTCTATGGATTGGCCACATATCTATTTTATTTTTTTAGGAACAAAAAAATTTTAAGTTTATTTTTTTTATTTGCATTACTTTTTGGAATTACAGAATTTATAAGAGGACATGTTTTAACAGGGTTCCCATGGAATCTAATCATTTTTAGTTTTTCAAATCAGATTAAGTTTTTAAATATTATTTCAATTGTAGGCACTTATGGATTTAATATTTTTTGTATTTCTTTATTTATAACCCCTGCTTTATTTTTTTTAATAAAAGATATGAGGGAAATTATTGTTTGTACAATATTCTTAATTTCGCCGATTTTTATTTATATTTATGGTAATACACAATTTGAAAGATTTAATAATATTGAGAAAAAAACGAACGATTTTGTCATTCGAGCGATAAGTTCAAATATAAGTTTAGACAGATTTTACAATGAAGTTGAAACATCAACAATAATTCAAGATCTAATTAGGATAAGCGAACCACAATTAAATAAAAAGATTTTATTTTTGTGGCCAGAAGGTGTGATTCCAGACGTTTCTCAAGATCAACTAATAAATTATAAGTATTTATTTGAAAATGAATTTAATAATAATCATCTTGTAGGTCTTGGTATTAATAATCAAAATAACGATTTGAGTATGAAAATTTATAATTCATTTTCAATTTACGATAATCAACTTAACTTAATAGATTATTATAATAAAAATAATTTAGTTCCTTTTGGGGAGTTTTTACCTTTTGAAAATCTTATGAGAAAAATCGGAATGAAAAATATTACTAATAATTATCAATCATACTCCAGAGGAGATAAAAGAAAAATAATAGATTTAAATAAAAATAACTTTTCTCTTAGAATACTGCCCTTAATTTGCTACGAAGTTATTTACACTGGAAAACTTTATAAAAATTACAATTTTGATTATTTGATAAACATATCTGAAGATGGTTGGTTTGGTAAATCTATAGGACCTAAACAACATTTTGCACACAGTATTTTGAGAAGTATTGAAAGCGGAAAATATTTAGTTCGGGCAGCTAATAATGGAACTGCTGCTATAATAAATCCATTAGGTATAATTGAAAAAAAAGTTGATTTTGGAAAAAATGGTTTTATAGATTTAGAAGAGGTCAGAGAAACAAAACCAACTATTTTTTCAAAGTTTGGAAATAAAGTATTTGGTTTAATCATTTTATTGTATATTTTTTTATTTTTTTCATTTAATAGAATTTGAAATGAGTAATTTAAAAAACTTCTTATTTACAAGCGAGTCTGTTTCTGAAGGTCATCCTGATAAAGTTTCAGATAGAATTTCCGATATGGTTGTTGACAGTTATCTCTCAAAAGATCCATATTCTAGAGTCGCTTGTGAAACTCTTACAACGACTAATAAGGTTGTTTTGGCTGGAGAAGTTAGAGGTCCAGAAATTAAAAAGGATGATCTAATTGAAAAAGTTAGGGGATGCATCAAAGATATAGGTTATGATCAAGATGGTTTTACTTGGAAGGAAGCGACTAAAATAGAAAGTCATTTGCATTCACAATCAAGTGATATTGCAATGGGAGTGGATGCTTCAGGAAATAAAGATGAGGGAGCAGGAGATCAAGGTATCATGTTTGGTTATGCATGTGATGAAACAGATGAATTAATGCCAGCTCCTATATATTACTCGCACAAAATTTTAAGACTAATGGCCAGTGATAGAAAATCGGGAAAATTAAAAAATATTGAACCTGACTCTAAAAGTCAGGTAACTTTCGAGTATATAAATGGAAAACCAGCAAAAGTTAAATCTGTAGTAATATCATCACAACATTCTCCTGATGTAAACCAAGATCAGGTAAGAGAGTTATTGAGACCTTATATGTTAAGTTCAATTCCTAAAAATTTTATGGAAGAATTTAATGAAAAAGAATTTTATGTAAATCCAACAGGTAATTTTGTCATTGGAGGACCAGATGGAGATTGTGGTTTGACAGGCAGAAAGATTATTGTAGATACTTATGGAGGCGCTGCCCCTCATGGAGGGGGAGCTTTTTCTGGTAAAGATCCAACTAAAGTTGACAGATCAGCAGCTTATGCAGCAAGGTATATTGCTAAAAATATTGTTGCTTCAAAAATATCAAATAAATGTCTGATACAATTAGCTTACGCTATCGGAGTATCAAAACCACTTTCAATATATGTTGATCTTTATGATAACGATATGGAAAAAAATAAATTTGTTGTTGAAACAATAAAACAAAATTTTGATTTAAGCCCAAGGGGAATAAGAGAAATGTTGAATTTGAATAAACCAATTTACGAAAAGACAGCGGCTTATGGTCATTTTGGAAGAATGCCTGAAAAAGAAGGTGCATTTTCATGGGAAAAAACTGATAAAACTAAGATTTTTTCTAAATAGTTTTTATTGAATAATTAAAAATCTTGAATATATTCCAGCTACATTGCTGAGATTTCAAAATGGGCTTTGGCCCATTTTTTTTTGGAGTAATTAAAATTATGTTAAATAAAAGAGCAGATAAATTAGAATTATTAAGAATAGCCGAGGCAGTTGCTTTAGAAAAGTCTATTGATAAAGAATTAATAATTAGTTCTATGGAAACAGGAATTGCTAGAGCTGCTAAATCAAAATTTGGTCAAGATAATGAAATTAAAGTATTAATAAATAGAGAAAATGGTGACATAGAAATTTTCCGAAAATTAGTTATTTCAGAAAATCCAGAGAATACAAATACAGAAATTAGATTGGAAGATGCCATAATTCTTAATCAAGTAAATAAAGACAAGAAAATAGGAGATGAGGTTCTACAACCCTTACCATCATTTGATTTTGGAAGGATTGCCGCACAAACTGCTAAGCAAGTAATAAGTTCCAATGTGAGAGAAGCTGAAAGAGAAAGACAATACAACGATTTTATTGATAAAAAAGACTCAATATTAAGTGGAATTGTAAAAAGATTAGAATTTGGTAACGTAATAGTTGATCTTGGAAGAACTGAAGCAATAATTCAAAAAAATGAGTTAATACCTAGAGAAAATATAAAAGCTGGAGATAGAATTAAAGCTTATTGCTATGATGTGAGAAAGGAACCAAGAGGGCAGCAGATATTTTTATCTAGAGCTCATCCTAAATTTATGGAAAAACTTTTTGTACAAGAAGTTCCCGAAATATATGATGGATTGATCGAAATCAAATCTTCTTCTAGAGATCCTGGAAGTAGAGCAAAAATTTGTGTAAAGGCTGTTGATACATCATTAGATCCCGTTGGAGCTTGTGTGGGTATGAGGGGATCAAGAGTTCAAGCTGTAGTGAACGAATTACAGGGAGAAAAAATTGATATTGTAAATTGGTCTGAAGATCCCGCTGTGCTAGTTGCTAATGCTTTGTCACCAGCTGAGGTTCAAAGAGTTAATGTTGATTCTGATAGAAAAAAACTTGACGTAATTCTTTCTGAGGAAAACCTTAGTAAAGCAATTGGAAGAAGAGGTCAAAATGTAAGATTAGCTACAAAATTAATGAATTTTGAAATTAATATCATGACAGATCAAGAGGATTCTGAGAGGAGACAAGTAGAGTTTAAGGAAAAAACTGAAAATTTTGTAAAAAATTTAGAGCTTGATGAAACGCTAGGACAATTGTTAGTAGCTGAAGGATTTTCAACTATAGATGATATTAAAGACAGTTCAGCGGAAAATTTAATTAAGATTGAAGGAATAGAGGAAGAAACTGCTAAAGCCTTAATTGAGAGAGCAAAAGAATTTCATTTAAAAGATCAGGAAGATATTTCACAAAGAATAAAAGAATTAGGACTAGAGGATACATTGATAAGTTTAAAAGGTTTAACACCCGGCATGCTAGTTACATTAGGTGAAAAAAAAATTTTAAAACTTGAAGATTTTGCAGATTTAGCGTCAGATGAATTAACAGGTGGATATGATGTAATTAAAGGGGAAAGAGTAAAAATTCAAGGATATCTTGAAGATTTTGCTTTATCTAAAGATGAGGCTGATGAATTAATCATGTCTGCAAGAAACATTGTTTATAAAGATTGAGTGATGGAGTATGGAAAACAAAAAAACAAAATTAACAATTTCTGGATCTTCCAAAAAAACGATAAAGAATATTGAAAAAGTTAAAACTCAAGGAAAACACTCAGTTGTAATAGAAAAAAAAACAAATAAGTTTCATAAAAAAGTTAGTCCATTTAAATCATCTTTCTCGAAACAAAATATATCATTTAAGCCCTCAGTTCCTGGAAAAACCGCAGGTCAGAGTGATTTTGAGAGAAGAAAATTAGCGGAACAAAGAGCAACAAAAAGATTAAAAGTTGATACAGAGGGAAAAGAAAAAAAATCAAAACTAGGCACAAAAAAAAGAGAGCTTAAATTAACTGTATCAAGGGCTTTAAGCGATGAAATAGAAACTAGGGAAAGAAGTTTAGCTTCAGTTAAAAGAGCTAGGCAAAAAGAGCTTAAAAATGCGAATAAAGTCGATAACAATGAAAATTTAAAACCTATTAAAAGAGATGTGAATATTCCTGAGGCAATTACAGTTAGAGAATTAGCAAATAGAATGGCCGAACAATCGAGTAATGTCATAAAATATTTATTTGGCATGGGAGTTACAGTCACAATAAATCAAACATTAGCTGCTGACACAGCTGAATTTTTAGTTAAAGAATTTGGTCATAATCCAATTAGAGAAGAAAAGGCAGAGGAAATTATTAAGAAGATAAAAGAGTCCAGATCTGAAAATTTAAAAAATAGGCCTCCAATAGTAACAGTAATGGGACATGTTGATCACGGTAAAACATCAGTTCTTGATGTTTTGAGAAGCGCAAATGTTGTCTCAGGTGAGTTTGGAGGAATTACTCAACACATTGGTGCTTATCAAATTAACAGTAATTCAATAAAATTAACTTTTATAGATACCCCAGGTCACGCTGCTTTTACAGAGATGAGAGCCAGAGGATCAAAATTAACAGATGTAGTTGTTTTAGTAGTAGCAGCTGACGATGGTGTTAAACCGCAAACCATAGAGTCAATTAAACATGCGAAAGCAGCAAATGTTCCAATTGTAGTTGCAATTAATAAATGTGATTTACCTGATGCAGATCCACAAAAAGTTAAAAATCAATTATTAGAGCATGAGCTTATAGCAGAAGACTTGTCTGGAGATACATTAATGGTTGAAATTTCTGCGAAAACAAAATTAAATCTTGATAAATTAATTGAAGCAATCACTCTGCAAGCTGAGATTTTAGACCTCAAAACAGATTTTGATTCAAAAGCAACAGGTATAGTTCTAGAGTCAAAAATAGATATAGGTAGAGGTCCAGTAGCAAATATAATTGTAACTTCAGGAACTTTAAAAAAAGGTGATTTTTTTGTGAGTGGATTAAGATGGGGTAAAGTGAGAGCAATTATTAACGACAAAGGAAATATTTTACAAAATGCATTACCCTCGACGCCTGTAGAAATTTTAGGAATAAATGGGGCGGCTAAATCTGGAGATGATTTTATCGTTTTAGATAGTGAAAAAGAAGCTAAAATCTTAAGTGAAAATAGAGCTCAAGAAAGTAAAGATGGTAAAAATCCACTTTCTTTTGCAACTCAAGAGTCAGCGTTTTCAAGTAAATCATCTGAGGAGTTAAATCTTATAATTAAGTCTGATGTTCATGGATCCTCGGAGGCGATTAAAAATGCAATTAGTCAAATTAAACATGAGGAAGTAAAACCAAAAATTATTTTAGCTGATATTGGAATGGTAACAGAAACTGATGTTACTCTAGCGAAAGCATCTAGGGCAGTTTTAATAGCATTTAATGTTAAACCTAGTAAAGAAGCAAAAAAATTAGCTGAAAATGAAAATATAAAGATTTCATCATTCAATATAATTTATGAGGTACTAGATTATATTAAACAAAAAATGTCGGGCTTACTTACACCAGATATTGAAGAGACAATTACCGGATCTGCTCAAATATTGGAAATATTTAAAGTTTCTGGAGCTGGTAAGGTGGCGGGTTCAAAAGTTGTAAATGGTGAAATTTTAAGTACATCAAATGTTAGAATAATTAGAGATGGAAATATTATTTTTACAGGAAAGATTGGAAGTATTTTCCGAGAAAAAAATCAGGTAAAACAAGTTAATAATGGTCAAGAGTGTGGAATTACACTAAAAGACTATATGGATTTTCAGAAAAACGATACAATAGAGGCATTTAATGTTACATCCAAAGAGAGGACAATATAATGGCTGATAGAATAGGAAAACCAATTTCACAACGTCAACTTAGGGTCGGTGAGATGATTAAACAATCTTTAAGTATGATTTTTTTAAGAAATGAGGCTAAAGTTCACAATTTGGAAACCAATACGATAACGGTGACAGAAGTTAAAATGAGCCAAGACTTAAAAATTGCCAAAGCATATGTCCTACCACTTGGTGGCAAAAATGCTGATGAAAGTATAGAAAAATTGAAAGAGAATTCTTTCTACATAAGGAAAATTTTATCACAAAAAGTTTTTATGAAATTTTTACCGAAATTACTTTTCCGAAAAGATGAATCTTTTGAGTATGCAGAAAAAATTGAAAATTTGATAAAACAAACAAATAAATAGGAAGTATATATGAATAAAAAGATACAAGAATTAGCAATGCATGAGAAGGATACAGGTTCTTCAGAGATTCAAATAGCACTATTAACAGATAAAATTGAAACTCTTTCTAAGCATATAAAACAATTTAAAAAGGATAAACATTCCTCAGTTGGATTGTTAAAAGCGGTGAATAGAAGAAAAAAACTGTTAGATTATCTTAAAAGAAATAAGATAGAATCTTACAAAAATGTACTGTCGAAATTGAATTTGAGAAAATAAAAGTCAAAATAGATAGAACGAAATGAAATGAAACGAAACGAAAGAAACGAACGAAACGAAATGGAAATGAAATGTTTAAAGTATACAAGAAGGAAATTGAAGTAGCAGGCAAGAAAATAAGTTTAGAAACGGGTAAAGTAGCAAGACAAGCAGACGGAGCAATAATAGCAACATGTGGTGAGACTGTCGTTTTAGCAACAGTGGTTGGAGCAAAAAAAGTTAATCCAGATATGGATTATTTTCCATTATCTGTAAATTATCAAGAAAAGTATTATGCAGCTGGAAAAATTCCAGG
>MDTD01162954.1_pt1 | contig 16339 bp, 14 predicted proteins | sample 811221 | NCBI WGS metagenome assembly MDTD01 (sample SAMN05326646, study PRJNA326480) | marine metagenome | isolation source: seawater | place: Pacific Ocean: South West | collected 2011 | reverse complement strand
GATCGCCGCATCAGCTGCCGGACCGTGAACGCCATCATCCCGCTGACCAGCAGCGCGGCGGGCAGGATCGCTAGCAGGCTCGTCGACGCGCGCCGCCCGTAGTCGAAGCAGAGCGGATAGGGCGCCAAGGCGAGCCGGAGGTAGTCGACCAGGACCGCAGGCTGGTTGCTGGCGTATTCCCACACGCTGAATCCCCCGCGGTTCGTCGACGTGTTGGGCAGCACCACGGTGAGGCCCAGCGCAACCACGACCGCGAACAGCGCGTAGAGCGGCCAACGCGCGCGGAGCGCGCCGCGGAGGCTGCCGCTGATCAGCACCCAGTCGTAGATGAGCAAGACGGGGATCACCGCGACCATCGTCTCCTTGGACCCGAACCCTAGCAGGCAGCTGAGGATCGAGAGCGATGTCCAAAGCGCGCGCCGGTCGCCCTCGGCGGCGCGCAGCGTCGCGTAGATCGCCCCGAGGAAGAACATGCCCATCTGCGACTCGCAGCGCTGCCAGACGTAGGTGACCGCGCTGGTGTTGAGCGGGTGCACGACCCACAGCGCCGCGACCGCGAAGGCGACGCCGCGGGCCGTCTCGGGCGTCATCGCAGCGCACCGCGGCAACATCAGCGTCCGGCGCACGACGCCGTAGAGGAGCAGCGCCGCGGTCGTATGGATGAGGATGTTGACTAGGCGGAAGACGGCGGGTTCGGCGCCGGCGATGGCGTAGTTCAGCGACAGCGAGAACATCATCACGGGCCGGTTGCGGTAGTCGTCGAACGACCACAAGTCTCCGACGCCCGAGGACGGGTTGGTGATGAAGACGTTGTCATCCAGCAGGAAAGGCGCCTGGATGCCGATGGCGTAGACGCCCCAGGCCAACGCCACCAGAATGACGCCGTGCAGGCGGCTGCTCATGCGCCCCACCGCCCAGCGTGGTTCGCCGACGGCTTGATACGATCGTCTAGTGCGGTTCGCGGCATACCGGAAGTCTCACCGCGCAGGAGGTTCTGGGCAACGATGTGGTCGCGCCGCGCGTATGGGGCGATCTCGGTCGCCCGGGGCTTTTGTTTACGACGTCGCCGCTGCTGGCGATGATGGCGGCGTGGCCCAATCGACGTTCGCGCCCGGGATCTTCGCGCTCGCCTTGCTGGCGGGCTGCGCTGATGCGCCGCCGTGGAGCGAGCCTACCTGGCGTCCGGCCTCGGCGCCGCAGCGCGTCGTCGCGGCCTCGGTGCTGGCCGCTGAGTCTCTGTTCGGTCTCCTCCCCAGCGACCGTCTGGCTGGCGCGCACCTCTTTACGGCGGACCCTGGCTACTGCCTGGTCGCTGATCTCGCCGAAGGGGTCAGGCTGGTCGGCGCTGCCCCTGAGCAGCTGCTCTCTGTCGAGCCGGACCTCGTGCTGGTCGACGCGTACACGCGCCCAGAGACGTTCGCCTTGCTGAGCCTCGCGGGCGTGCCGGTCGTACGCACCATCGACCCCCACAGCTTCGCTGACATCGAGCGCAACCTGCGCACGATCGGGCGAGTCACCCACATGGAGGACGGGCTCGCCGACGTCATCGCGAAGATGCAGCAGCAGCTCCAGGTGGTCGAAGACCTCGGCGAAGAGCTGCCGCGCTGGCGCATCCTCAGCCTCGACGGCGCGCTACACACCTACGGCGAAGGATCGCTGTTCGATGCCGTGGCGCGCGCGGCGGGCGTGACCAACGTCGCCGCTGAGCGCGGCGTCGAATTGTTCCGCAAGCTCGACATAGAGGAGGTGCTCGCGTGGCGGCCGGACGCCGTCGTTTTATCCGGCGAGCCGGGTCAGGAACGGCCCGCATGGATCGCGCAGTTCCCCGGCCTTGAGCTGTTGCCGTGCGTCGCGCGCGGTCGCCTAGTGTTCGTGCCCGGGCCGCTGTTGACCACGACGTCCCACTACCTCGTCGACGTTGCCGCGTGCGTGCAGCGTCAGCTCAAAGAGTGGGGCTCACCGTGAAGCGTCGGCTGCCGTTCGTGTTGCTGTTTGTGCTCGTCGCTGCGGCGATTCTGCACATGGGGTTCGCGCGGGAACGCCCCGACGTCGCCTCTCTCTGCGCGTGGCTGTTGTCGTGGACAGGCCTCCTCGAAGCTCCTGACGCAGCGGAACGCTTCGTCTTGGGCGACATCCGCGCCCCCCGCCTGCTGGTCGCAATTTTCGGCGGCGGCGCGTTGGCGTTGGCTGGAACCGTCATGCAAGCGACGTTCCGGAACCCGCTTGCATCCCCCGACATCATCGGCACAGCGGCAGGTGCGGCGTTCGGCGGCGCGCTGGCGATCGTCTTCGGCTGGGCCGACGCAGGCGTAGCGTTCACGCCTGCGTTGGCGATGCTCGGCGCCGTCGGCGTGACCTCGCTGGTGTTCGTCCTGGCAGGCGCAAACGGCCGCTTCACGGTGGCAAACCTGCTGTTGGCAGGGGTCGCGCTCAACACCCTGTTCGGCGCGTTGACGTCCTTTGTCATCACGTTCGTGTTTGACAACTACACCGCGAGCTCACGGGTGCTGTTTTGGCTGATGGGCGGCCTCGACGCGCGCACCTGGCAGCACGCCTGGATCACGGCTGGCGGCTTCGTTGTGTTCTCGGCGCTTGTCTGGCGGCGGGCGCGCGAGCTAGACCTTTTGACGCTCCGTGACGACAGCGCGCACAGCCTGGGCGTTGACGCGCAGCGGGCGCGGCGAACGCTGGTGTGGTGGGCCTGCGGCCTGACCGCGACGACGGTCGCGAACAGCGGCGGTATCGCGTTTGTCGGGTTGATCGTGCCGCACCTCGCGCGGCTGTTGGTGGGGCCAGCGCACCGTGTCCTCCTGCCTACGGCTGCGCTGCTCGGCGCCGTGCTGATGGTGCTGAGTGATCTCGCTTGCCGCACTGCGCCGGCGTCGTGGAACCTTCGCCTCGGGGTTGTCACGGCCATCGCCGGGGCGCCCTACTTCCTCTACTTGCTGGCGCGTCAACGTCGGGGGCAAGCGCTGTGACGTCGATCGCCGCCGAGATGCTGTCGCTTCAGCTTGGGTCACGCTCGGTGCTAGACGGCGTCTCCTTCGAGGTCCGTCCAGGGGAGCTGGTGCTGCTCGCGGGCCGCAACGGCGCCGGCAAGAGCACGGTGCTGCGCTGCCTCACCGGGGCTCTCCGGCCCGACGCGGGCGGCGCGCAGCTAGGCGGGCGACCGGTGCTTGGATGGGAGCCACGAGCCCGGGCGCGCGAGCTCGCCTTCGTCCCGCAGGACACGGACGTGCCGTTTGACTTCACCGGCAGGGAGCTGGTGACGATGGGGCGTCACCCCCACCGCGGGCGTCGCGAGGCGCTGGGCCCTGATGACTACGCTGCGATTGACCGCGCGCTGTCGCTGGTCGACGCGACGTCTTTCGCGGATCGCGCCGTCACGACCTTGTCTGGCGGGGAGCAGCGACGGGTCGCCGTGGCCCGAGCACTCGCGACGCAGTCTAAGCTGCTGCTGCTCGACGAGCCGACCAACAACCTCGACATCGAGCACGCGCTACAGCTCGTGCAGCTGTTGCGAAACCTCGTCGATCAGGGTCACGGCGTGCTCGTTGCCAGCCACGACCTCAACCTGTTCGCGCCGCGGTGTGACCGCGTGATGTTATTGCACGACGGGCGAGTCCACGCGGACGCGCCGCCCGAGCAGGCCCTTCGCTCTGCGAACATCGCGCACGTGTTCGGCGTCCGCGCGGCTGCGCCGAGCGGCTTCTTCCCTCAAGACTTCACGCTCTAGGTCAGCAGCGTCCGCGCGCACGCGGCGTCGGCTGGGGCGAAGCCGGGTCGGCTGGTTCAGAGGCCAGCGCCGCCGGACACCTCGCTCGGCTCGTCGTCGCGGTTGGTGTCGCTGTTGCGCAGGCAGAAGTCGCTTAGACCTTTTACGTCGCGCGGCAGCTCGGTGTGTCTTTCGAGCTGGGCGAGCAGCACATCGATGGTCGCGTGCGTGTCGTGTTCGGCCGCGTGCGCCCCCTCGAGCTCACGGCCGCAGTAGTGCCGTACAGCTGCTGAGAGGTTGCGGGGCCCCATTAAGAAACGGTCCCACGTCTTTTCGCAGACGTTGAAGATGACCTTGACGTCGACCTGCGCGCGGTTGCCCTCTTCGTAGGCGATCTCGTGACGCCTGCACTCGTTGCGCCACAGGGGCATGTCGTAGTTGATCTGGTTGAACCCGGCGATGTCGCTGTCTCCGAGGAAATCGAGCAGCTTGTCGCCGACCTTCTTGAGCGGCGGGCCCCAGAACAGCCCCATCGCGTCATTGGAGTGGACGCCTGTGATCTTGGCGGCGGTCTTGCTGACCTCGATGCCTGGGTTGATGCGTTGCACGAACTCCTCTCGCGTGCCGTCGGGCAGCAGGCGGATGAACGCGAGCTCGAGTATCCGGTCGTTCTTTACGTCCAGTCCGGTGGTTTCGAAGTCGAGGAAGACGAGGGGGCGCTCAAGTTGGAGGATCATGCGAAGAAAGCTGTCTCTGTGAGCCGCGCGGATGGACCTGCCCGCGACCGTCGCGGTGTTGGTTGGCACCCCCATTTTGCGCCGTGTCTCCCGCGGGGCAAGCGCGCCCAGCAGGGATCTGCGCGCAGCCGCCTAGCCTCTGGTGAGCCAGCGCTGGGCGAGCGCGTCGATCCGTCCGGCCCAGTCTCCACGCGGGCCCCGCTGGTTCTCGAGCTCTCGGAACTCGTTCAGCCACTGCAGCTGGTCGTCCGCGCCGACGAAGCGGTTACACGCCGGAAAGAGCTCGCGCTCCTCGAGCAGCTGGCGGCGCTTTAGCCGCTGTACGAGCGCGCTCACGGTCGATGTGAAACCGACCGTCTCTTCTTTGGTGAGCTCGCCCAGGGGCTCCCAGAAGAGCACTAAGGAGTGAAGCAGCTCGCCGATCTCCTCGCGCAGGCGGAAAAGCTCCCCCACCAGCTCGGCTGCTCGCTCGTCGCCGCGCATGGCGACCGCGGGGCCGACCAGGTCGTCTTCCTTGCGCATATGCACGGCGACGACCCATTCGCGCAGGAAGCGCAGCGCGACGGCGACGTCGGCCGCCGGGAACGCCGCGCCGCGCTCGACGCCGTCGGCGATGGCCGCCAAGCAAGAAACCCCCCTCGCGGCGACCTGGTGGTCGTCCATCAGGTGCTCCGTGGGGCGTTCCATGATCGTTCGTCGTCGGACAGCGCGTCGCTGCATGGAGGTCCAACCCGGCTCGTAGCAGGGTATTTCGGTCGGAAGCCTGCCGAGGCAGAGTCATCGGGGGAGGGCGAAAAAAACCCGAACAGAATTGTTGACAGATCTAAACAAGTGACTAACTTTGATCCGAACAAACAGCAAACAGAACCTCAGCCCAGAAACCGAACATGGTAACGCACAGCCAAAAGTCTCTCCCGCTCCGAGCATCGACGCGCCATAACGATGGGAGGCCGATCGCCGTCGTATCGCGTATCCGTCACGCGGCCCCAGCTCGGTCACGCGCGGCCGCGGCAAACCCTCCTAGAGAGCCTTTAAGCAACTGCTGGAAAGACACTAAGGGTTCTTTTTCGAGCGCGCATCGGCGCGCTGTCTGGGCCCAGGATGTTCGCGCGGCGTCGTCGCTCAACGCAGGCTCGAACCGCGCTGGCGCGGTCGCGACGCTGGCCGGCGTCGCGACGGCCGACGCCGAACCAGGCGATGCGTTTGCGCGAAACCGCATTCAGCATGCCTTGGATCTGTTCGGTGCCTGTATGATGATCGCGGCCGTCATGGCGTTTGCGATGTTCGCATGACGTTCGGGCGAGGCGCCTGACGACCGAGGCCTGGTCCCCATCGAACCGCGTATCCGCGCACATCGTCCTGACCATCTACTTCCCCGACGCCGACTTTCTGACGAATCGCCCCGAGCGTGGGCCACTGACTGGAGAGCTGCCATGAACCTGATGCTCACAGAGAAGCAAATTCGCGTGCTGCGCTACTTCCGCGACTATCGGCGCGAAAACGGGATCGCGCCGACTTTGGACGAGGCCGCGCAGGCGCTTGGCGTCAGCAAGATCACCATCCACGAGCACCTCAACCAGCTGACGAAGAAGGGCGCGATCCACCGTGACCGAGCGAAAGCGCGCGCCGTAGCCATTCTCTATGACCCGGACGCCGCGCCGGGCGATGCGAACGGAGACTCGATCCCGACCTTGCCGCTCGTCGGTTCGATCGCGGCGGGCCGACCGATCGACGCGTTGGAGGACCGCGAAGACGTCAGCCTGACCGAGCTCGTCCCGACCGGCGATCGGATCTACATGCTGCGGGTCAAGGGTAAGTCGATGATCGAGGATCACATCGACGACGGCGATCTCGTCGTGGTGGAGCGCCGCGAGACCGCCAATGACGGAGACATCGTCGTCGCCATCCTTGAAGACGAAGAGGCCACGCTGAAGCGCTTTTATCGCGAGAGCAACGGCATGATTCGCCTCCAGCCAGCGAACAGCGAGATGGAGCCGCTGTTCACGAATCGTGTTCAGCTGCGCGGCGTCGTGCGAGGCGTCATCCGCAAGTTCCGGTAACGCTCGGCTCTCGCCGGTCGCAGCGCTGCCAGCACGTCAGCGCTACCGGCGCATTAGGATCCATTGCTTGGCAGCTTGTGCTGCTCGACCCCCGGGAGGTTGTGGGATGGGGGAGCTTGACCCACTCTCTCTCACGACCTTCCGGGCGCGTCTTTTCGACGCATGACAGATCCGGCGTAGGGTCGTTGGAGCCTCGTCCGGGATGCCTGCAGCAAGCGGCGAGGGCCTCTTCGGCGGGCTCGCTAGGAGTCCGCGCCGAGCCAGGCCTCTCGAGCTCGCAGCTGCGCGGCGGTCGCCGTCGGATCTAGGACCAAGCGCGCGATGCCGGGGCCTGCGAGGGGAGTTACTTCCACGCGCCGGATGACGCCGCGGCGCGCGACCAGGACAGCGAGTGGCTCGCCAACGCTCGCGACCGAAGTGAGGACGGTCTGCCACGTGCTGTTCGACACCCGCAGGTCTTCAAACGCGAGCAGCTCGTCGTCCGGGGCGACGCCTCCGCGGCACGCGGGCCCGCCGCGCGTCACCGACGCGACCCTGGTCGTGCCTGCTTTGAGCGCGAGGCCCAAGAACGGCTTGCCGGCATCACGCGCTTCGAGGCAGAGGCCGACGTCGCGTAGCCAGTCGTCGAGTTCGGGGTCGAGCGAGCCAGCTACTAGGCCGACCAGCTCTTCAACAAGCCCGGCCCCTGCGATGTCTGTGACGGCTCGGTGCACGTCCTCCAGGCGGTAGCCGCGACCTTGCTCGAACGTTTGTTGCCAGAGGGCGCGCAGCACGTGGTCCAGGGAGCGCTCGCCGCCGGTCGCGCGGCGGATGCCTAGGTCGAGGCACATCGCCGCGACGGCGCCGTTGCCGTAGTAGTTCTGTGAGGAGTTGCGGGTGTCCTCGTCGGGTCGATACAGCCGGATCCAGGCGTCGAAGCTCGACTCCTCCAGGCTGAGCTCCAGGCGACCAGGTGCGGCGCGCATATTCTGGATGTTCTTCGCCATGGTGGCGCAGTAGTCCGCGTGCGTCATCCTGCCCGCGCGCGTCACCAAGACGTCGTCGTAGTAGGCGGTCCATCCCTCGATCAACCACAGCAGGCGCGTGTAGTTCTCGGCTTCGTAGTCGTACTCCCAAAACTCAGCAGGTCGCATGCGCTTGACGTTCCACGCGTGGAACAGCTCATGGGCCGCGAGCCCGAGGAAGTCGCGATAACCTGTAGGCGTCGTCAGCGATGTGCGGGGCATCAGCAGCGTCGAGGAGTCTCGGTGCTCGAGGCCGCCGTAGCCTTCGCCAGAGAACAGCGCCTGGAAGACGTACCGTTCATAGGGTAGCTCGTCGTCGAAGACGCCTTTGGCGGCGCGAACGATCGCCGCGAGGTCTTCTGTCAGGGTCGGTGGGGGGGAGACCGACGCGAGACCGTCTAGATCGATCGCGTGGTCGACGCCGTCAACCTGCCACTCGAGTCGTCGGGTGAGCCCGATCAGGACGGGAGCGTCCAGCGCCTCGTCGAGGCCTGCGGCGCGGAGCGTGCTCCGGCGGTGCCGCTCGGTGGAGCTCTCTTCTCCTCGGAGGCTGCAGCTCAGCGTCCACTCGCTCGGATAGTCAACGACGAGCTCCGCCTCAGCGTCTCGGTGGCCTCGCGGCCACAGGAGCAGGCATGCGTGGTTCCAGTAGGCGTGATGAGCGTCGACGTCCGCAGTGCGCACTGTGAGCTCGTGCGTGTAGACGCGGTAACGGAGCTCGATGCCCCCGGCCGCTGCCTCCACCGACCAGCGGTTCTTCGCGACCTTGACGCAGGCGAGCGGACGATTGGTGCCTTGTTCGTAGGCGCAGACGCGTGAGACGTGGCGGGCATACTCTCGCAGCAGGTAGCTGCCAGGCGTCCACGTCGGCAGGAAGAACTCGACCCGCTCAGCGCTGGGCGCGCTCCACGTGGCGCGTATGTGAACCTGGCGCTCAGCTGGCCGGGTGACGTCGATGTGGAACGCGAGCTTCGTCACGGTGGGGGAGCGAGTTGTTTTCGCCCCACCGAAGCAGGTCCCGGGCGCAGCGAAACTGGCGCACCCGAGAGGAGTCGAACCTCTGACCTACGGCTTCGGAGACCGTCGCTCTATCCAGCTGAGCTACGGGTGCGCGGAGGAACGGTCTTATCGGCGGGACGGTCGAAACTCAACGCTGGCCGAGGTTCGTAGCGCGTCGCGGTTGGCCGTTGACGTTGGGCGCAGCCGCTCCGTGCGCGCGATCGGGGCGGCTTGCCTCGCGATCTGGCCGGTGCTTCAATATGGCTAACGGAACCTGCAACCTTCCGAGCGTCACGCGCTAGAAGCGTCCGTTCCCCTGTTCGAGATGCAAAGACCCTCCCCCCTTCTGCTGCTGGCAGCGGGCTTCGCGACCGCTTTCGTCGCAGGGTCTGCGTCCAAGCAAGTCGTAGAGGCTTCGGGGAGCGGGGTTGTGTCGGTCGCTGAGATCGACGCCGACGGCGACTTCCTACCAGACGTCGTCGAGTGGGTCACGCTCACGGACAGCGGCAGCCCGGACACGGACGGAGACCAGATCTCGGATTTTGTCGAGGTCATCGCAAGCGGATCGCCTAGGCGCGAGAGCTTGCCGTTGCCTGCAGACCAACAACTTCGACTGTTCGTTACGGGCCCTACCCCGGGCTCTTCAGACCCGTTTACGTGGATGCACGTCTTCCACCGGATCATGCCGGTCGGCGGCGTTAACCCTGGTGTCGGCGCGATCCAGTCATTCAACCTTTGGTTGGAGAACCCGGCGCTGCCGGGCGTGCAGATCCCGCTCAACGACTTCGCGGCCGCAGGCACTGTCTATCGCGAGCGCATCACCATCGACGAAGGGATCTGGATCCAGGTCTCCGTGCCGTTGGTCTCTCTCTCGATCTTAGAAGCGATCCTGCCCTGCACGATCTGGGCGGAGACTACGGTCGCGGGACAGCAGCTTCAGAGCGGTCAGCAGCTGATCCCCGTCCCCGCTGGCGCCGCGACGCTCGTGCCGTTCTTCGACGGTCGCTACGTGATCCAGACGCTCAACCCCGTGCCGTCGCTCTCGGCTCCGCAGAGCATCCAAGCGAACAAGGTCTGTATCTTGACCTTGGATGAGGACACGTCAGGTCCTGCGGGCACGACCTACGTGGTAACGGCCGCGGATTGTGAGGACGCGAACGACCTCGAGTGTGATTCGTCTTGTAGCCAGTCCGTCGGGTGGACGATCACCATTCCTGGCGGCACGGAGCTGTTGGGCGGCAACTGATCGCTGAAGCGGTGACCGCCGATCGCGTTCATGAGCGAGTTTCTCGATGCAAGCCGCTGAAAATACCGGATTTCGCGGAACCTGAAGCCGTGTAGCTGCCGTCATAACATCGTGAAACTCCTCCGCGATCCAGACGCTCACCTCGTCGCCGCTTGTCGGGACCCCGACGAGGCTGGCTTCGAAGACGCGTTCGCGATCTTGTTCGAGCGATATCGCGAACGCGCGTATGCGATCGCCTACCGCGTGTCCGGTAATCAGGCCGACGCGCTCGACATCGTGCAAGAGAGTTTCGCGCTGCTGTTCCGCAAGCTGCACACGTTCAAAGGCACCTCGCTGTTCAGCACGTGGATGTTTCGCATCGTGACCAACTGCGCCATCGATCAGCGACGTCGCAACAGCAGGAGCGATCGGCCGACGGCTGCGTTCTTGGATTTGACGGCGCGCGCGGACGTGGCTGACGAAGCCCCTGGCCCAAGGGACGTCGCGGCCCTTCACGAGGTCGGTGATCACGTGCAGGCCGCCATTTCGTACCTCAGCCCCAAGCTGCGCGCCGTCTTGGCGCTCCGTTATCTGGAGGAGATGTCCTACGACGACCTCGCGGCGACGCTCGAGGTTTCACTTGGGACGGTCAAGTCACGCCTCGCGCGCGCGCACATCGCGCTCGAGCAAACGCTCCGCACGAGGTTCCCCGAGCTCGACATCAGCCGTCGTTTGCGGGCCGATGACGCCGAGGACGCGCGCGAACATCCCGGCACCGGCGAGGCGGCAATGGGAGGCGTCGGATGAGCCTACGTCCAGCGATCCCGCGAGACTGCCGCGTTGCCTTCAGGTCTCTCGATGACGAGGCTGCGGCGGCGCACGAAGCGACGTGCGCTTTCTGCGCCGCGCGGACGGCTGCGCGGCGAACACTCGTCGAGCCGCTCTCTGCGCGCCCCGCTGCACCCGCGGAGCTCGCACAACCTAGCTTCCTCCAGTCAATCTATGAGCGAACCGTAGAGCGCAGCGAGCACGGGCCTGTCGCCGAGTGGCTGAACGTTGCGCCGCTGCCTGAAGGGACGGGCGACGCGGAGTGGGGGCAACGCTTGCAGACCTCGGGAGTGGCCGAGGAGCTCGGCCGTCGGCCTGCTGCGCCCGACGCCGCGGCGTGGTCGAGGGTTCACCAAGAGATCGTCTCAGGCGCCGCCGCTACCGCGGCTCGCACGGCCACAGGGCGTTGGCCGACTCTCCTCGCTGGCGCGGCTGTCGCCGCCATCGTCGCTGCGATTTCGGTATCCAACGGAACTCAACCTGAACCGCGCATCGTCTTTACCGAGTTATCCGACGCGCCCGACGTCCCTTTTGCCGTCGTGCGTTACGGGGCGAAAGACTGACGTAACGTACCCACTCGTTCACCTCTAGCCGCGAAACCCACTTCGTCTCCTACCTCAGTATCCTTGGTCGTCCGCTATGAGTCGCCGCTTGCCGGCGCGCTCGGAAACCTCGCATCCTCTCTCGTGTCACCTCTCCCTCAGATTGTCCTGCAGCGGCTCGCCGCCCTGACGTGCTGCCTCGTGGCGCTCGTGGCTTTGTCGAGCGCAGGCAGTCTGAGGGGGCAAGGTGGTCAGGCCCAGCAAGGCGTCGTCAAGCGCCTCGCGGGCAACGGGGTGCCGACGCTGCAGTCGATCGGACAGGCTGTGTTAACCCAGGACTACACGGTCGAGCAGTTGAGGCGTTTTCGGCGCGCGGACGGAAGCGTGGTGACGGTCCGTGAGCTCCTGCAGGTTCAGTCAAACAACACCTTCCAACCACAGTCTGCCCTGACGTTCCTCGGCGTGGAGGGAGAGCCACCGGGGTCGCCGCTCAGCCAAGAGTGGCAGCAGACATATGCTCGCTACAGCTCCGTCCTCGTCCGCAATGGCTCGTTTCAAGTCCGGGATCTAAGTCGAGCCGGCAACAACTACACGCTCCACGACTTTGGCCAAGTGCTGCGTGCAGGCCGCATCGCCCGCCGCATGGTCGTGTTCCCCAACACGGTCGACAAGGCTATTTGGGTCGTCGACGTCGACGGTCTCACGAACGTGCCGCTGTTCGTCGCGGAGTTCGACAACCAGCTGAAGCTGTTCGCCGAGATCGAAGCCGTCAACTTCTCGGGCGGTGTGCAAAACATGTCGCCGGCAGCGTCGATGCAGGCCGTCACGCCCGTCGCGGACTTCGCCGCGGGTAGCGCGTTCCTCGGTGGTCCAGCGGGTTTGGTCGACCCGGATATCCTCGCGGTCGTCGCTGACTACGGGTTGGACTCTGTCGAGGTCTACCAAGACCCACTCAACGGTCGCGAGAAGCTGGTCATGAATTACACGGACGGGATCGACCAATTCATGGTGGTGCAGACGGTCAACGTCTCCGACCCGTTCGGCAGCTTGCCTGGTTCGTCGGCCAACGTCATCGGCCGTTTCCGTGACCCGGCCCTGAGCGCGTTGGTGTTCTGGGACGATGACGTCACGTTCCACGTCGCCGGTCGCGGCGCTCTGCGTCGACTGGACGACGTCGCGTCGCGGATCTACCGGCAGGCGCTCAGCCAATAGCGACGTCGACGAACGCTTCGCTGCTAGCGCTCGGCGTCGCGAGTCGCATGCGCGCGTCACCGTCTAAGGAACGCGACCTCTCCGGTCGCATCTTTTGGACCCGGGAGGTGGCTGTCGAGCGAGCGCGAGCGGAACGGCCCGTCCAATGGTGACATCGTGTGCGGGCGTCACTTGGCATCTGCCGTGCTCTCTGTAGGCAAACAGAGATCACGGAATGGACGCCGAAAAAAACAACACTCCCAAACTCCCCGAAGCGTTGGGCTCCGCTGAATACCGGACGCGATTGACGACCAAGCTCAATTGTCTGATCGCTGTGCTCGAAGTCGCGATCGCCAAGATCACCAAGAGCATGGATACGCCTGGCGCGAACGAAGAGCGTTTATCCAAGATCAGGGGGAACCTTGAGAACACGCTCTCGATCTGTCACCGCGCCAAGCAGACCCTCGACAAGACGCAGCAGAATAAGCAGACCATGCAGCGCACACGTGATGGCAAGATGATGACGGCGCGTGACTACGTCGAGCTGACGAGCATCGAGGAGTATCGCAAATTCCGCAGCATGAAGCCCATCAGCCAAGCCGACGTCGAAGCCATCGATTTTGAAGAGCTTTCGCGGCGGCTGCTCGACAGCTGACCTGCCGTTGGCGCGGGCGTTCTGCGCTTGGTGACCGTCGCCGTCTGTTCGTTGGCGCCGTATTGCGAGCAATACGTCTTCATCGTGGACCGCGCGAATGCCGATCTCTTCCTGGGAAAAGGCATGACGATTGCACTCATCGGGAAGGAAGACTCGATCCGCGCTGCGGCACGCATCGGGTTGGTTTCGCCACAGGGCGCCGAAGGCTTCAACCACCGCGTTGAACGGGCCGGCCATCAACTCACGACGGCCTCGGACTGGAGCGAAATGCTCGAGTCTGCGATCGCCCAGCCTGTCGACGTCGTTTTCTGTCATCACTCGATGAGGGGAGGGGTCCCGGCGGGTTTCCGAGCCCCCGTCCTCTGCGTCGACGACGACGTCGAGATCTCGGACGGCGCGCTCCAGGGGATGCTCGACCTCGCGGTCCAGCTCGCCGGCCAGAGCGCGCGGCTTGTCGAACTCGAAGGTGTCGTCGAAGGCATTCGCTCTGGTGAGGCGATCGTCGGCAACACGCCAGTCATTCGCAGGCTGAAAAGCGCTGTGTCGCGGGCGGCTGAGTGCGACGCGACCGTGCTGATCGAGGGTCCATCAGGCGCTGGTAAGTCCCTGGCGGCGCGCGTCATCCACCTAAAGAGTCGTCGCGCGGATAGCCCGATCATGGTGAAGGAATGCTCGACGGTCTCTGCCGACGAGATGACTTCGCTGCTCAACAGCTGCGCCGCGACGACCTTGGTCCTCGAAGACGTCGACCAGCTCCCGAGCAACGCCCAGTCGGTGTTGGTGAAGCACCTCAAAGAGCGCTCTTCGGCGCGCGCGCCTGCTACTCAGGTCCGCCTCATTGCGACGACCGCTGCGCACATCCCTGAACTCGTCGCGCGCGGCGCGTTCCGCGAGGACCTCTTCTACCGTCTGCATACATTTCCGATCATGGTCCCTGGGCTGCACGAGCGCGTCGACGACGTGCAGGCGCTCGCGGACGCGATCCTCGACGTGAATCTCTCTGAGTCTGGTCGCGGACACGCTGGCTTCACCGCCGGTGCGCGCGCGCTGCTTGAGAGCATGCATTGGCCAGGCCACGTCGCTCAGCTAGAGACCGTGATCCGCCGCGGGCAAGCCTTGGCCGCTGGCGGCGCAATTGACCGGGAGCACCTGCTGGCCCAGCCGAGCAGCCCCAAGGTGACCTCCGAGTCGTCCAGCTCCGCGCAGACCGAGGCTCGCGCCAGCGACGCGGAGTTGACCGAAGAAAGCATTCGGCCTTTCGAAGAAGAAGAGAAGCACCTGCTCGGACGCGCTCTACAGGCGACCAAGGGCAACGTGCGACGCGCGGCTCAGCTGCTCGGCATTGGGCGCGCGACGCTGTATCGGAAGATCCAGCAGTATCACTTGCGCCTTCACTAGGCGCGGCGGATCTTCGGTGTATGTCGGGTTCGATCCCCGTTCTGCACCGCGATGATCACCTGCTGATCGTTGATAAGCCCGCCGGGACGCTGGTCGTTCCGGTCAGCGGCCGCAACGAGGACTGCATGGTGGATCGCCTGACGCATCAACTCGAGCAACGGGTCTATGCCGTCCACAGGCTGGATGAGGACACCACCGGGTGCCTCGCGTTTGCGCTCGACGAGGCTTCACGCGACGCGCTCGACCGGACCTTTCGGGAGCACACAGCGATGCGCGATTACTTAGCGCTGACGACTGCCGTCCCTTCTCCCGAATCCGGCTGCATCGAGAGCCACCTCGAAGAGGGCGCGGACGGTGTGGTGCGCGTGGTCCGGCGAGGCGGTCGCCGTGCGGTCACGCACTACGCTGCGCTGGCGCGTCGAGACCGAGGCAGCCTGGTGCGCTGTCGGCTTGAGACCGGCAGGCGCAACCAAATCCGCGTACACCTGGCGGCCCTCGGGTGCCCGGTCGCGGGCGATCGCAAATATGGCTACCGCCCGCGCTCCGGGGAGCGCTACGGCCGGGTCATGCTGCATTCGTGGCGTCTCAAGCTCGCCCATCCGCTGACGGGCGGCGCGGTGGAGGTCTCCTGCGAGGCGCCTGAGGTCGAGCTGCGGCCGTAGAAGCGGTGGCGGGAGTGTGGCGATCTCTAGGCGTCGCGACCTACAATGCGAGCGCATTGCGCGTTCCGGTCCAGTTGTCTGAAGCGACCCTGTTTGGGTTCTTCACGAGCACGCGGCTCCCCGTGGTCTCCAGCCTTTCGCTGGTGATCCGCTGGGCGTCGTTGGCGATGGCTGCAGCGGCGTTGGCCTACGGCGCGGCCTGCCTGTGCCTCGCGGACGGGTTCTGGACGGCGACCCTGCCGTGGAGCGGGGCGCTGCCGGCGCTCGCGTCGGCGCCGTTCTTCGCCGCCGCGTGGTTTGGCTGGCGGCATCAGCGCATGCAGCAGGCTGCGACCCTGTTATTCGTCGCGATGTTTACGCTGATGGTCTTGGCCAATTGGCCGCGCGGCGTGTTCAACCCCGCCTGGTACATGCACCCGGTGTTGTCGCTGTTGGCCACGATGTGCCTCGGCGTGATTCCGGGGCTGAGTTTGACCCTGGCTGCGGTCGCCGCGCTGTTGGTCGCGGCCTCGGCTGCGCCTGGTGACGCCGTGAACCCTGCGCTCCTGCCCGACGCGTGGGGGCACAGCCTCAGCCTTGCGGCGATATCGCTGGGCTCGGCGCTGGCCGGCGCGATCGTCAACCGCCTCGTCTTCATGGCGCTGATCACAGCGGAGTCTCAGCGCCGCAAGAACTTTGAGTCCAGCCGCGCCCTTCGGCACCGCGAGAAGCTTCTCCGGCACGCGTTGCGGGTCGAGACGGTGGGGGACCTCGCTGGCTTGGTGTGTCACCAGCTCCGCAACACCTTCCAGGTCCTTATCGGGCACGTCACCCTGGGCGCGATGTCCGATGACGAGGAGCGTCAGCGTCGGCTCGCGCTCATCGAGGAGACGTTGCAGCAGACGAAGCCGCTGCTCGACCAGCTGATGCGTATGGCTCATCCGGACGAGGGCGCGAACGCAGCGTGTGATGTGACCGAGGTGCTGCGGCAGTTCCACGCCCAGGCAGAACGAGTGCTGCCGAGCAAGATCGAGCTCCGCAGCGAAATCCCCGACGTCAGCCCGCTCGTTCAGATCAACCCTCACGGGCTCGTGCACGCGCTCTGGAACCTCGTGATCAACGCGAAGCAGGCGCTCGACGGGGAAGGTGCGATCACGATCCGGTGTGGCAGCGACCGCAAGCACGTGTGGATCGAGGTGACGGATACGGGCCCCGGGATCCCCGCGGACGTCCAGGAACGAATCTTCGACCCGTATTACACCACCAAGCCGATTGGTCAGGGAACGGGCTTGGGGTTGACCGCGGTCGCGCGTTACGTCCGAGGCAGCAGCGGCGTCATCCAGG
>MDTD01100761.1_pt1 | contig 16339 bp, 18 predicted proteins | sample 811221 | NCBI WGS metagenome assembly MDTD01 (sample SAMN05326646, study PRJNA326480) | marine metagenome | isolation source: seawater | place: Pacific Ocean: South West | collected 2011 | reverse complement strand
TTCGGAGACGGCGATGCGAACGACGGTCACATCGTTTGGCTACAAGCACGGCATCCCGCTCGATGTTGATCTGGTGTTCGACTGCCGGTTCTTGCCGAACCCGCACTGGGTCGAGGAGTTACAGCCTCAGACGGGGCTTGATGAGGCCGTTTCCGACTATGTGCTGGAGCAACCGGTCACGGGTGCGTTCCTGGCGCGCCTCGAACGTTTGCTGGCGCTGATCCTTCCGTTCTATGTGCAGGAGGGGAAGTCGTATTTGACCGTTGCGTTCGGTTGTACCGGTGGCCGTCACCGGTCGGTCGCAATCGCAGAAAAGGTGGCCGAGGCGCTCGACAAGCTCGGGCATGCGCCGGCGATCGTTCACCGGGACATCGACAAGTGATGGACCCGTCGGTCGTTGCGATCGGAGGCGGGCACGGCCTGTCGACCGTGCTCGAAGCGATGGTCGAGCGCGCTTCGTCGCTGGTCGGCGTGGTCTCCGTCGCCGATGACGGTGGTTCGTCGGGCCGGATCCGCCGGGATCTCGACATCGTCGCTCCTGGGGACATGCGCCGCTGTCTGGCTGCGTTGACCCCCGAGGGGTTGATGCGGGATGCACTGGAGCACCGTTTCGAGGGTGGCGTGCTCGCCGGTCATCCCGCGGGCAATGTCGTGTTGGCCGCGATGTTGGAGCTGGAACCCGATCCCGTCGTGGTGATGGACACCCTGGTCGAGATGGTCGGCGCTCGTGGGCGAGTGCTGCCTGCGACGTCGGTAGCGGTCGACCTTGTCGCTACCACCGAGCGGGGCACCGTGAAAGGCCAGGTCGCAATCAGCGAGAGCGGGGCGATCCGCAGTCTGCGGTTCTCGCCGGCGGATCCTGAGGTGCCGGCTGCGGTGAGCGAGGCGATCGTCGACGCCGATCTGATCGTTCTGGGCCCTGGTTCGCTCTACTCGAGTGTGCTCGCGCCGGTTGTTCCCGGCGTGGCGGCTGCACTTCAGCGTCGCTCGGGCATGCTTGCCTATGTTGCGAATCTCTCTGCTGAGCCTGGTGAGACCGACGGCTACGACCTCGACGATCACGTCGACGCGGTGGAACGACACGGCATCAGCCCGGATGTGGTGCTTGTGGATGCAAACGCTTACATTCCCGGCCGGTATCAGGATAGGATCCGAACCTACGGGCTCGTTGGAGCGCTCCAATCCACCCACGATCCTCATCGGCTCGCAGTGGCGCTCTTCGACCTTGTCTCGTAACCCCCTGCCGTTCGCCAACGTCGTCGGACGACACCTCGTTTGCTATCCATAGAGGAGTCCTCGTGACTGTTCGCGTCGCCATCAATGGTTTCGGTCGTATCGGCCGAAACTTCTTCCGTGCTGCCAAGGAGCGGGGCGCTGACATCGACATCGTCGCCGTCAATGACCTCGGCTCCATCGAGACCATGGCGCACCTGCTCCTGCACGACAGTGTCGCCGGGCCCTACCCGGGCACCGTCAAGGCGACGCAGTCATCGATCACCGTCGACGGTCAGCGCCTCTCGGTGCTTTCCGAACGCGACCCGGCGGATCTCCCGTGGGAGGAGCTTGGTGTCGATGTCGTCATCGAATCGACCGGCTTTTTCACCGGCAAGGCTGCCGCCTCGTCCCATCTGGGGGCCGGCGCCAAGAAGGTCATCATCTCCGCTCCGTCCGGCGACGCCGACGGAACGTTCGTCGTGGGTGTCAACGACGACACCTACAACCCGGCCCGCCAGCACATCATCTCGAACGCTTCGTGCACGACGAATTGCCTGGCACCGATGGTGAAGGTTCTCGAGGAAGCGTTCGGGCTCGAGAAGGGCTTGATGACCACCATCCACGCCTACACCGGTGATCAGCAGTTGGTTGACGGCCCGCACCGCGATGCTCGGCGGGCCCGAGCGGCTGCGGTCAACGTCGTCCCGACCTCAACCGGTGCTGCCTCGGCCATCGGCCTCGTCGTGAAGAAGCTCGACGGCAAGCTTGATGGCTCGGCGATCCGGGTGCCGATCCCGGCTGGTTCGCTGACTGATCTGACAGTCGTGACCAAGAAGAAGACCGACGTCGACGCCATCAACGCAGCGTTCAAGGCGGCCGCCAGGTCCGGCCCGCTTCGTAAGGTTCTCGAGTTCAGCGAGGCGCCCATCGTGTCATCGGACATCGTCGGGAGCCGCGCCTCGTGTGTGTTCGACGCTCCGCTCACCCAGGGCAGCGGCAACCTCTTCAAGGTGTTTGGTTGGTACGACAACGAGACCGGTTACAGCCACCGTCTCGTCGATCTGGCTGTGACGGTTGGGAAGAAGAAGGCTCCGGTGAAGAAGGCCGCGAAGCGGGCCACGAAGGCTGCTAGCAAGTAAGGAATGATCGACGTTCCTCGCCTGGAAGATCTGGGCGATCTCAGCGGCAAGTCCGTCCTGGTCCGGGCCGATTTCAACGTTCCCATCAGCGATGGGCACATCACTGACGATCTCCGGATTCGAGCGGCGGTCCCGACGCTGCGCTACCTGCTGGCGGCCGGGGCAAGCGTCACTGCCTGCACCCACCTCGGCCGCCCGAAAGGCGAGCCCGACCCGGCCTATAGCGTCGAACCGGTGCGGGCGAAGCTCGCCGAGTGGCTCCCCGAGGTGACCCTGCTCGACAACCTCCGGTTCGATCCTGGCGAGACGGCGAATGACCCCGCCTTCGTCCAGACGCTCATCGAAGGTCACGACGCCTACGTCAACGACGCCTTCGGAGCGTCCCACCGTGCGCATGCGTCGATCGTCGGGCCCCCGCAGTTCCTCCCATCAGCCGCCGGACGTCTCCTGCACCGCGAAGTCGAGGTACTCGGTGGGATGAACGACCGGCCGCGCCGTCCGTTCGTGGCGGTCATGGGCGGGTCGAAGGTCAGCGACAAGCTTGCGGTCATCGAGGCCCTGCTCGATCACGTCGATTCCTTGATCGTCGGTGGCGGTATGTGCTTCACCTTCCTGAAGGCGAAGGGACACAACATCGGCTCGTCACTGTGCGAGGACGACCTGGTCGAGACCTGCAAGGCGCTCCTCGGCGGCCCGAAGACGATTCATCTTCCCTACGACATCACCGCTATGGGTCCTGACGGGAGGCTGTTCGAACCGGAAGCGGGCGGTGATGTCCGCCAGATCGGTGTGGAGATCCCCGACGGCTGGATGGGGGTTGACATCGGTCCTGGTTCCGCAGCCCAGTTCGGCGATGTCATCCATCAGGCTGGCACCGTCCTCTGGAACGGTCCGATGGGCGTCTTCGAGGATCCCCGATTCGCTGGCGGCACCGGTGCCGTCGCACAGGCGATGGCCGACACGAAGGCGTTCACGATTGTCGGCGGTGGCGACAGCGCTGCCGCTGCCAAACAGTTCAAGGTCGACCGCGACATGGACCATGTGTCCACGGGCGGCGGCGCATCATTGGAGTTGATCGAGAAGGGCGACCTGCCCGGTCTCGAGGCCCTGAGAGGAGCACCGAATGTCCGGTGACCGCAAGCCGCTCATCAGCGGGAATTGGAAGATGAACCACAACCACTTCGAGGCCATCCAGACGGTCCAGAAGCTGGCCTATGCGATCGAGAAGGACGACTACGAGGCCTGTGATGTCTCGGTGCATCCGCCGTTCACCGACCTGCGTTCGGTACAAACCGTTCTGCAGGCCGACAAGATCCCCGTGTCGCTCGGCGCGCAGAATGTGCACCAGGCGGAGAAAGGGGCATTCACCGGCGAGGTGTCAGCGGGGATGCTCGACAAACTCGACGTGAAGTACGTGATCGTTGGCCACAGCGAACGACGTGAGCTGTTCGGCGAGACCGACGAGGTCGTCAATGCCAAAGCCACTGCGGTGCTCCAAGCGGGCATGGCCCCGATCGTGTGTGTGGGAGAAACGCTTGAGGAGCGCTCGGAGGGCCGGGCTCAAGCTCGCGTCACCGAGCAACTCGCTGGTTCGCTGGCGGGATTCAAGCCGGAGATCGTCGAGGACATCGTCATCGCGTACGAGCCGATCTGGGCGATCGGCACCGGGGAGACGGCCACCCCGGGCGACGCGCAAGAGATGTGCGCCCACATCCGATCTCGGATCGGTGAGACCTTCGGGGCGAAAGCGGCGGAGTCGGTGCGTATCCAATACGGCGGCTCGGTAAAGCCCGGTAACGCGCCCGAGCTCATGGCCCAGCCCGATATCGACGGCGCGCTGGTCGGTGGCGCGAGCCTCGACGCTGAGGACTTCGCCCGGATCGTCAAGTACCGGATCTACCAGGCCTGATCCTGAGTCCGCCTGGTCAGGAGTGCCGATCGGGCGGTTTGGTTCGGTATCCTAATGGCCGTGATTTGGTTCGTCGCCCCACTGCACATCCTCTCTGCGCTCGCCTTGGTCTTTCTTGTGCTGCTGCACAGCGGCAAAGGCGGCGGGCTGTCCGACATGTTCGGTGGCGGCGCAGGCGCGGCAGCCGCCGGCTCGACGGTGGTTGAGCGCAATCTCGATCGCATCACCGTGCTTGCTGCGCTGGTGTTCGGTTTCACCTCGATCGCGTACGGCCTGATCTTCTAGGGCTTCGTCACAGGGGCGTTGTCTCTGACGCGATTTGGGGGTGGCGCACCCACGTCGTCGCGCTACGCTTCGACTCCGCATCCGGGTCTCCCGGGTGGCCACGTCGGAGTGGCGGAATTGGCAGACGCGCTGGCTTAAGGTGCCAGTGCCCGTTAGGGCGTGGGGGTTCAAGTCCCCCCTCCGACACAGCAACCCCGGGCCCCTCGGCCTGGGGCTTGTTGGTTTTCGGGGCGTTACGAACGACGAAGTACGGTCATTTCGATGGAAGAGATCACCATCACAGTCCGCGGCCTCGAATTTCCCGCTTTAGCGGCCGGCCCGGCGGACGGTCCGCTGATCATGATGCTCCATGGGCTGCCCCGAAACCGGTGGGAGTGGCATCGCCAGATCCCTGTGCTCGCTGGCCTTGGGTATCGCGTCGTGGCGCCCGACTTGCGCGGCTTCTCAGCGGGCGCCCGGCCTGAAGGAGTCGACTCCTACCACGTTGATGAGTATGTGGCTGACGCGCTCGCCATCGCCGACCTGGGGGCGGGGGAGCAGCGGCCGTTCCATCTGATGGCTACCAGTATCGGAGCGTCGATTGCGTGGGTGCTGGCGGCCCGCCATGCCGCTCGAGTTTTGTCGCTGGTGTGCATCAATATCCCCCACCCAGGAGCACTCGCGGCGGCGTCAGTCGGCCGCGAGCGAACGCCTGACGATCAACGCCAGCGATTCTCCTACATCCGAGAGGCGCGAAAAGAGGGCAACGAACGGGCGATGTTCGAGGCGATGCTGTCGGCACAGGGAGTCGCGCCGGCCGAGAGTGAACCGTATCGACGAGCGCTCGACGACGACGATGTGCTGCGCACGGTCTTTCACTACTACCGGGCGCTGCCGCTGTGGTCCCGTGACCGGGTGGAGCCGGTGTCGGCGCCGACGACGTTCATTTGGCCGACGGGCTCAGACAATGTTTCGCCCGCAGCGATCGAGGCGATGCCCAAGTGGGTCACGGGCCCATACGCCCTCCATGTCGTGGAGGACGTGCACCAGCCTGTGCTGCAGGCGGCACCCGAGGTGATGAACGAGCTCCTCGTCGCACACCTCGCACAGCATGCGTGATCGGTCGTGCAGGTCCCTGCGTTGCGCTCAGCCGGAGGAGTCTTCCGCTGAGAGAATGCAAATGAAGCCGGCGGGTGGAACATTGGGCTCCGGCCCCATGGCCTGGAATCGGCGACCTCGCGTGCGATGACACCGTGGAAGGTTTCATTCACGTCAGCCCGCTTGACGTTCGGTACCGAAGGTCCCGAGGACCAAACGTTTGGTTACGAGCTCGGCGTCGTCCCGAAAGCGGGTGTCGGAGATCAGGCCAAGGGCCCAACTCACGATCGTTCCCCAGAATGCGTAGACGATCAGTTGCGCCGCCTCGCGGGCTTCGCTCAACGAGGCGCCGGCAGCGCACAGGCGGGGTTCGATGAGCTGGTCGACACCCATCCCCTTCGTCTGCACGAGGTTGAGCGTCCACGGCTCCCGCACGACGGCGCGGAGTGGTAGCGGGTCGCTCAATGCCGCATCGACGGCGGTTGTGATCACGACCGATGCCGCCTGCACGAGCTCGGTAGCGGGGGGCTGCTTGACGAGATCCACAGAGACTCGGTGCACGTAGCCGTCGATTACACCAGCGAGGATCTGATCCTTCCTTCCGGCCAGGTTGTACACCGTCGCAACCGACACTCCAGCTTCGGCCGCGATGTCTGAGACGGTCACCTCAGCGACGTCGTGAGTGCGCAGCAGGGCGAGCGTCGCCTCTGCAATGGCGACTCGACGCCTTTGCGACGCTGCGGAATCCGACGGTCGAGCGCCTCCGGTCAGGGTGCTCACTGGGGCGTAATTCCGAGTTCACGCGCAGCCTTGCCCTCGATACGCGCCCCCTGAGCAGCCAGGTGGGGTCCGATCTCCCGCCACACCGAGCGGAGTCGATAGTGCGGCACACGTGGAAACAGGTGGTGGAGGAGGTGGTAGTCGTGGCCACGAATAAGAAAAGTGCTTGCGAAAAAGGTGAACACCCGAGTGTCTCGGTAACGACCGACCTCGACGTGGGGGTGGTGTGGAAGCCACCCGAACACGACCGAGAGCCAGAAGCGGCCGAGCCAGACGGGCACGTAGAAGAGGAGCCACGCCTCCACCGCGTAGCCGCGCAACGAGGCGGCGACGAGCAGGACGATATGGCTCCATGCGACGAGAGTTGCGCCTCGCTGTGCCTCGTGCGAACGGAAGGACGCCATCGAAGCGAGCCGCTGCCTGAGTCCGGCGGGAAGCAGCCTGAGGCCACCCGGAACGACTCGAAGGATCGGTAGGACGGGATAGAGGAGGGCGCCAACGAAGATTCGCCCTGCGATGAACTTGGGTCCGCCCTTGGAGTTCAACACGTCTGGATCGCCGTCATCGTTGGCATGGGTGTGATGGAGGATGTGCCCGTGGCGGTGCTCGACGAAGCTCGTGGAGAGCATGAACGCGCAGACTGACCCGATCAGGCGATCGATCCAGACTAGCCGGGGCCGACCCGCCGAAATCGTGCGATGCACCGCCTCGTGGACTGGCATGTACAGCGCCTGGAGCGAGAGGGCCGCGAGCAGGACGCCGGCGACAAGCGGAAGCCGTCCGGTGGAGGTGAGGTGCACGACCGTGCTCCATGCTGCGAGGGGCCACAGCGCGTTGAAGATGCTGCGCCAGCCGACTCGGGTTGCATGCGGGGTGACGATCGAACGCTCGTAGTCGAGACGCTGCACGCCGGTGAGTGGCGGGTCGCCCGGAAGAAAGCTTGAGATCGTCATCGTGTTCCCCAGATGCAGAAGGCGCCCACCGGTGAGAGCCGTTGCGAAGAGTGCTTGCAGGAGAACGTCGTGTCAACCCCTCCGCAGCGGCGGGAGCACCGATGCTTCGCCTCTCGACAAATAGTCCCACAGCCTGATACCGGGGGTTCGTGAAGTATCGGGCGGAGGCAAACTCCGAGCTACGGTCAGGCAGACGGGACGACTGCCCGGGGCTGCATGGGTCACCGTTCCTGTCTTCGCAGCCTCCGGCTGCTTTCAACATCATTCCTCCGAGTATGAAGAGGAGCCTCTTGCATGAACGCAACGAACGCCATGGCGGTGAGCACATGATTGGCGCATCTTTGACGGAGCGGGTTGCCGTCGTCACCGGTGCCTCAAGCGGGATCGGTGCCGCCACCGCGCAGCGCCTTGTTGAGGATGGCTTCCGCGTCCACGCCGTTGCTCGCCGTGCGGACCGACTGTCGCAGATCGCAGCTGAGATTGGCTGCGTCACGCACGTCCTCGACGTCACCGAGTCAGCGGCCGTCATGGCGCTTGCGGAAGAGGTCGGAAACGTTGACGTGCTGGTCAACAACGCTGGTCTCGGCCGGATGGACGGCACCCTTGCTCAGGGAACTCTCGATGACATCAGCCGCACGATCGACACCAACGTCACCGCCCTGATGGTCGCCACGATGGCCTTTCTGCCTGCGATGATCCACCGTGGATCGGGTCACGTGGTCAATCTCGGATCCATGGCGGGTCTCTACCCTCTCCCGTCGGCGACCTACGGGGCGTCCAAGGCCGCAGTCCACCGCTTCTGCACCAACCTTCGTCTTGAGTTACGCGGCACCGGCGTCCGGGTCACCGAGATCTGTCCCGGACGAGTCGCCACCGAGTTCTACGACGTCGCTGTCACCGACCCGCAACGCCGTGCTCAATCCAAAGACAGCGGTATCAAAGAGATCACGGCGTATGAACTTGCCGACACGATTCTTTATGCCGTGAATGTGCCAGCCCACATCAATATCAACCGCATCGAACTTCAGCCGACTGAACAGACCTACGGCGGCATGTCGTTCGACGCTGCGGTCACAGCAGAGGACGATATCGCATGACCACCCTTCCAACGGCAGGAGGCCGACTCGATATGGCAGCCCGCACGGTCCTTATCACGGGAGGAGCTTCTGGGATGGGTGCCGCGACAGCGCGCGAATTCGCCGCGCAGGGCGCCACCCTCATCCTCGCCGATCTTGATCGCGCCGGGGCTGAACGCGTCGCTGAGCAGTGCCAATCGCTCGGTGCAGGCACCGTCTCCGTGGCCGTTGGCGACGTCAGCCGGTCCGACTTCTGCGACGAGACCGTCAACACGGCTGTTGAGTCGCACGGCTCCATCGACGTGCTTGTCACCGCGGCCGGAACCATTCATCGTGCCGACTCGCTCGGAACCAGCGATGCTGACTGGCAGCGGGTGATGGGTGTGAACATTGATGGCATGTTCTTCATGTGCCGCGCAGCCTTGCGGCACATGACTGCGGCAGGAACCGGGGCGATCGTGAACTTTGGGTCGATCTGGGGCGGAGTTGGGTCGGCCGGGTCGACCGCCTACTGCGTATCGAAGGGGGCAGTGCACCAGCTCACCCGAGCTCTGGCGCTTGACCACGCCGAGCAGGGAATCCGAGTCAACGCGGTCGCCCCCGGGGAGGTGGACACTCCCATGCTGTCGTCCCAACGCGTTGCTCCGCCCAGCCATGAAGACCTGCAGGCGCTCGCCGACGCCACGATTCCGATGAAGCGGCTCGCTCAGCCCGAAGAGATCGCAAAGGTTGTGGTCTTCCTTGCGTCCGATGACGCGAGCTACATCACTGGCGAAATCGTGCACGTTGACGCCGGCTACACCGCCCGCTGAGCGAGAACTTGGCTGACCTGCGTCCGCCAGCAATGAACGACCACTAGCTTCAGGACGTGGATTACGAAGCGCTGATGCGCATGGCGCTCACTGAGGCGGAATTGGCCAAATCGCACGGCGACGTCCCGGTCGGAGCGATCGTTGTCGTCGACGGCAAGATCATCGCTTCGCGGCACAACGAGCGACAGCTCACCACCGACCCGACCGCCCACGCCGAGATTCTCGCGATGCGAGATGCCTGCGAGAAACTCGGCACATGGCGACTCGATAACGCTGAGCTCATCGTGACGCTCGAGCCCTGCGCAATGTGTGCTGGGGCGCTCGTGAACGCACGGATCAGCCGGGTCGTCTTCGGAGCTCCCGATCTTGAGGCCGGCGCGCTCGGGTCGGTCTACAACTTAGCGGCCGACCCTCGGCTACGCCACAACTTTGAGGTCGTGCACAACGTCTTGCGCGATGAGTGCTCTACTGCGCTCAAGGATTTTTTCGGCGAGTTGCGGCGAGCTCGTCGAGACGGCTCGACCTGAGCCGGCGTTGCCGTCGCCCGACCAGCTGGTGCACCCGGTGAACTAGGTTCCATCGCCGTGCAGACTGACCGCTTCCGAGACCGCTCGATCACCTATGCCGGCGTGCAGGGCGAGCTGCTGACCATTCCGAGCGCCAACCCCACCAACCACCACCAGGCCATCAACGACCCCACCGGGTGTGAGCCGATCGACATCGATGCGCAACTGTTCGTACCGCCTGGTGTCGACCGCCCACCGACGGTGATCGTCGTGCCCGGCAGCCTTGGGGTTGGGCCCAACCACGAGCAGCACACCGAGACGCTGGTCGCTGCGGGGTTTGCGGCATGCCTGCTCGACCCGTTCGGTGCCCGTTCGGTCGAATCGACGGTCGCCAAACAGACCCATTACAGCTTTGCCGCATCGGCCTTCGATGTGCTCGCTGCGCTCCGGGCCCTTCGCGAGCGCGAAGACCTAGACCCCGGCCGCATCGCTGGGCAAGGTCACAGCCGTGGCGGGTCCGCCGTGACGATCGCCGCCAACCGCCGATTCGCCGACGCGATTGTAGGCGCCGACGTCGGGCTGGCCGCCGTGTATGCGGTGTATCCCTGGTGCGGGCAGCAGTTCGTCGACGCCGATCTCGGATCTACCCTCTACCGGGCGATCATCGGCGAAAAGGACGAGTGGTGCTCGGTGCAGGAAGTCCAAGCGCAGGTCACCGCGCTTCGCCAGCGGGGCAGTGACGCAACGATCCGCATCGTCGCCGACGCTCATCACAGCTTCGACCGACTCGAAGAGCCCCACACGATCGCCGAAGCGAGCGTTGCGCCCGGCGCCCCGACCGTGATGCTCGACGACGACGGCGCCATGATCCTGCCGACCGTCGGCGTGCCCGACCCGACGATCACCGATCGTGATGCCTTCGTCGCGGCCATCAGCGGCGGCCACGGTCGGCTCGGTGCAGCAATCGGGGGCGTCGGTCAGCAGCCGGCGTTGTTCACGGCCGACATGCTCGCCTTCCACCGCTCGTGGTCGGCGCGAATCTGAATTTGCTCAGCGCAGCGCAGCGGCTGCTTCGACGGCGAAATACGTCAAGATGCCGGTAGCGCCCGCCCGTTTGAACGACATCAGGCTCTCAAGCACGACATTCTCCCGCTCAAGCCATCCGTTGTCGGCTGCGCCTGCGAGCATCGAATACTCACCGCTCACCTGGTAGGCGAACGTGGGGACGTGGAAGGTGCTGCTCACCCGCTGCACGATGTCGAGGTACGGCATGCCCGGCTTCACCATCACCATGTCCGCCCCCTCTTGCAGATCAAGCGCCACCTCTCGGAGTGCTTCATCGCCATTCGCAGGATTCATCTGATACGTCTTCTTGTCACCCTGGCCCAGGTTTGCCGACGAGCCAACCGCATCCCGGAAGGGGCCGTAGAACGCCGAGGCATACTTCGCGGCGTAGGCCATGATCATGACGTCGTCTCGACCCTCGGCGTCGAGCGCCCCTCGGATCGCACCAATCCGCCCGTCCATCATGTCGGAGGGAGCGGCGATATCGCAGCCCGCTTCCGCCTGCACAACCGCTTGGCGGCACAGGATCTCGAGCGTCTCGTCATTGACCACGTAGCCGTCGCGGACGATGCCGTCTTGTCCGTGGCTCGAATAGGGGTCGAGAGCGACATCGGCGAGCAGTCCCACATTGTTCCCGAATGCTTGCTTGAGACTTCGAAGAGCCTGGCACACGAGGTTGTCGGGGTTCAGCGCCTCTTCGGCCAATGGTGTCTTCTTGCTGGGGTCGGTCGCCGGGAAGATCGCGATCGCAGGAATGCCGAGTTCAACGGCATGCCCGACAGCATCGACGACCGCATCCAGGGAATAACGGACGACCCCGGGCATCGACGGGACCGACACTTCCCGCTCGGGCCCTCCGTGGACGAAGACAGGCCAGATGAAGTCCTTCGCCGTCAGGTGTTGTTCGGCCACCATCTCTCGAGTCCAGCGATGGCGACGGTTGCGCCGCATTCGGACGGTCGGGAACCGGCCGACACCGGCAACGTCGAACTCTTGCATCGTGGAAGTCCTCTCTCGACCGGCGTGCCGGAGGCAGATGGGTGCAGATGATCGTACGCCCGGCATCGCTCTCGCCACACCGTCGGATGCGCCGCTCGTAGTCGATCGCCCGGATAGCGAACGTCAGGAGCGATAGCCGAACGGCAACGCAAGGCGGTGGCGTGCGAGGAGATCCGGATCGTTCAAGAGTGCCTCGGTCTCGAGGTCAAGAGCGATCTTGCCCTCGTCGAGAACGAGCGACCGAGCACACGTAGCGAGCGCGAACGGAAGATCGTGCGTCACCACCAACTGGGTCTGAGGAAGCGAGCTGAGGAGGTCCGCCAACTCGTGACGTCCAAGCGGATCGATTCCCGATGTGGGTTCGTCGAGCACAAGAATCTCCGGATCCATCGAAAGCACCGACGCCACGGCGGCCCGGCGTCGCTCACCCCCGCTCAGGTGGTGAGGTGCCTGGTCTGCGAGCCCGGTAGCGCCAACGTCAATCAGGGCTTGCTCGACGCGACGAGCGATCTCCACATCGTCAAACCCCAGGTTCGCTGGCCCGAAGGCGACGTCGTCGCGGACCCGGTGCATGAAGAGTTGATCATTCGGATCCTGGAAGACGAGGCTCACCCGCCGCCGTATATCGGCGAGCGTGTCGTCGTCCAAGGCGAGTCCACTGATCACGATTTCGCCACGCTGAGAACGGAGCAGCCCGTTGAGGTGCAGCGCCAGCGTCGTCTTTCCTGAGCCGTTAGGGCCGAGGAGCGCAACCCGTTCGCCAGCTTCGATCGTGATGTCGAGGCCATCGAAGACCGGGTGGTGTTCGCCCGGGTACGTGAAGGCCAGATCTTTGACGACAACTGCAGCGCTCACGTCAGCCCCACGATCGTGAGCCCCGCGACGGAAACTACCGCCGGGATTGCCGCGAGCAGCCAATCGTTCCGCGTCGTGCGGCCTTCGCTGAGGGTCGGCATCGTGCCGGTGAATCCCCGCGCCGCCATAGCGTCGTGGACCCGCTCGCCGCGTTCATAGGTGCGGACGAACAGTGCGCCTGCTGACGACGCCAGCGGGCGGCTCTGCCAAAGCCACTGCGGGTTGTGGGCCCGTGCCGCCATCGCCCGTCGCATCCGGCCGAACTCGTCGACCATCAGGTCGAGGTAGCGGAACATGAAACCGATGATGGCAACGACTGCCGCTGGCACCCGCAGGCGGCTCAAGCCCGTCAGAAGTTCCGGGATGGGTGTCGTCGCGGTCACTGCGATGCTCGCTGCCCCGCCGAGCGTCGCTTTCGCGAGCACATTCCAACTCGCCCACAGGCCGTCGATCGAGAGGCTGATTTCGAGTATGGAGATCGTCTCGCCGTCTCCAATAAATGGGAAGAGGAAGGCGAAGGCCACGAAGGGCAGAATCGCCGCAAGCCGGCCCAGCACAACTCGCGGTGTGAGGCGGGCGGCGACCAACACGCCGAGGAGCACGGTCGCGTCAATGGCGAACGCGATCATCCACTGACGGGGCGTGATCGCCACGGTGACGACGAAGCCGAGCAGCCCAAGGAGTTTGGCCTCGGGTGCGAGGCGGTGAATCGGGCTCGTCCCATGGACATGGAGATGCCGGTGGGCGAACGCTGCTGGGCTGCTCATGGTCGGGGCGAGGGTGTAGGTCGCAGGCGTCGTTGAGCCGAGGCCATTCCCCAACCGACGGTAAGGGTGAGAAGCACCCCGGTCGACCCCGCAATGGCGAGACTCAGTCCCTCGTTGTCCAGACCTCGGGTGGCGTAGTCGGCGAAGAGGCCATCGGCGAAGGGTTGGGCAACGGCCGTGTCGGCGAAGCCCGTGTCCTCGGCGACCCGCTCAAGGCCGTCTGGATCGCCGGCGGCGAATTGGCTGATGGCCGTGGCGAGTACGAGCGCAACGAGCACGGCGCCGATCGCGAACGTGCGGTTCGCGACTCGCGGTGGCTCGGCGAGCTGGGTCGGGGAGAGGTCGGCGGCTCCCACGACGAGATCTGGGCGCGAGGCCATGACCGCAGCGACGACGAGGCCAGTGATGACCGCCTCCCCGACGCCGATCAATGCATGCACGCCGACCATCGCCCCGAAGACGGTGTCGAAGGGGACCGGGGCCGTGGCTCCGAACAGCCATTGCAGGGAGAAGGCCATGGCGGACAACACGACGGAGACGCCGGCCGCCAGCGCGCTGGCACCTACGACACCGCTCGTGTTGCGGGGGAGGAGGCGACGGAACGCACGGAACAGTGCCCAGCCGGCGAAGGCGGGCACGACCGCCATGTTGACCGTGTTGTAGCCAAGCGCGGTGAGGCCGCCGTCGGCGAAGACGAGCGCTTGAACGAGCACGACGATCGCCACCACCAACGATCCCACCCATGGGCCGAGCAGGACCGCGGCGAGCGCCCCACCGAGCAGGTGCCCGGTCGTGCCCGATGCCACCGGGAAGTTCACCATCTGGGCAGCGAAGACGAACGCCGCGCACACACCAGCAAGCGGAACACGGCGATCGCCCATTTCGACCTCGCTGGCGCGCAATGCCTTGCCCAAGACAATCGCCGCAACGATCGCCATGGCGGCAGCGACGGATGGGTCGAGGAATCCGTCGGGGGCATGCATCCCTACGATCACAGACGCCACCTCCTGCTCGCACACCGGCAGGACGAAACGTACGTCCGGCGATCGGCCTACTGCAACTCGTTCGCAATAGCGTGCAGATGGTCACCCGTGCCTACCCTGTCGTCGTGGATCTCGAGGTCGAGCTGCGCACCCACGGGTACCGGGTCACCACCGCTCGCCGAGCGGTCTGGGATGTCCTTTCCGCGACCGGCGACCATCTCACGGCGCCGTCGATCACGAGCCGTGTGCACGCCGTCGACCCGTCGATCAATGGGGCCTCGGTCTACCGGGCGCTCACGCTCTTCGCCGAGCTCGGACTTGTTCGAGAATCCCGCTACGACGATGCGTCGACGTGGGAGCCGTTCCACGACGACGCTGCCATTCACCTCGTGTGCTCCGAATGTGGACGGGTGATGCACCACAACACCGAACTTGTGCCGCGTCTGCGGCGGGCCATCCAAGTCACCACCGACTTCGCCCCCGACGAGATCGACGTGCGCGTTTCAGGGCGTTGTGATCACTGCCCAGCGGAGTCGACGACCTGATCAGTAGTCACGACGCCAGCGATCACGAGCGGGTACGCACGTTGCGCTCGATGTGATCGGCCATGGCTGCCAGCCCCTCGTCGAGCCCGCGCCGGCCGTAACCGAGCCGAAAGCGGTCGGGGAACGACGGTCCGACCTCGGACCGGTAGATCGTTGAAGGCAGCAGCAACACCCCAGCTTCCTCGACGAGGCGCCGACAGAACTCGTCAACGCCCTCCGCCCCGAGATAGCGGGGGAACCCCATGCAGGAACCATCAGGACGCTGCCACTGGAACAACCCATCGAAGCGATCGAAGAAGGCATCCCACTTCGGAAGGTTCTCATCGATGATCGCGTTGTTGCGCGCAACGATCGCTTGGCGGTTCTCGAGTGCAATGATCGAAAGCCGTTCGCTCGGCGCCGCGTTGCAGATCGAGAGGTAGTGCTTCATGCGTTCCATCTGCGACAGCACCTCGGTGTCATGTGAGGCAATCCACCCGAGTCGGAGGCCTGGCAGGCCGAAGGCCTTCGACATCACGTTGAGGGACAGCCCTTTCTCGTAGACGTCGGCCACGAAGGGGAGATGCTCCGTTCCGGTCGGTCCGAGTCCGTTGAAGATCTCGTCGTGCAGAAGGTGCAGCCCGTGATGTCGACACAGCTCGATCAGGGCGTCGTAGCGATCCCGATCGAGGATCGCTCCGGTCGGGTTGTGCGGGAAATTGATCGTGATGAGTTTGGTGTTCGGCCGGACCGCAGCTGCGACGCGGTCAACATCGAGCGACCAGCCGTCGTCAGGATCGAGCGGAACGCCGGTGGCTTGGCAGATGGACGAGGGCAGTGACTCGTGGCTCTGGTAGTTCGGTGTCACCACCACGGCATGGCTCTCGGCGTCGAGAAGCACATTGTTCGCTGCGAAGATGCCTTCGCTCGCTCCTGCAAATCCAAGGACCTGGTTCGCTGAGATCGTCTCGTACGTCGCCGAGATCGCCTCCCGGAGATCCGGCGCACCCCAGGTTTCCGTGTAGCCGAGCCACAGGTTCTCGAACGCGTCGCGTTGCGTCGCAGTGCCGAAGGCGAGAAGCTCCCGCATTGACATCGCCTCGGCATCGGACGCCGTCAAATGATGTTCGGCCGTGAACTCCCACCGTGCGAAGTGGGTTTCGAGGCGGAAGTCGGGCAGGCGCATGCGGCGAACCCTAGGCGGGAGATCAGACCGCGTCCGGCTCGGTGGCGTCGGGCGTTGCGTTCTCGAACAGCTGTTCCGGAGGGGCGAGTTCGACTCCCTCACCGGGCGCGCCGGGCGTCGAGTAGAAGCCGAGCACCGGACCGCCGAGCGTGTAGCCCATCAGAGCTCGGAGCTCTGGGTCGAGCCCCTTGGCGATCTCGGGTGGACA
>MDTD01080210.1_pt1 | contig 16341 bp, 15 predicted proteins | sample 811221 | NCBI WGS metagenome assembly MDTD01 (sample SAMN05326646, study PRJNA326480) | marine metagenome | isolation source: seawater | place: Pacific Ocean: South West | collected 2011 | reverse complement strand
TCAATAACTGTAAAGTTTGATTTATCAGAAAACAGTTTTCTTAAAATTTTATTTGTTAATCCATGCCCTCCTTGCGAAGTTTTTAGGGACCCAACAATTCTATATCCAGAAAGATATAAATCACCCATACAATCTAATATTTTATGATTTACAAATTCTTTCAAATTTCTTAATCCATTTTTATTTAAGATTTCGTTTTTATTAACAACTATTGCGTTATCTAAACTTCCGCCCTGAGCCAATCCTGATTTTTTAAGCCTTCCAACATCTTCATATAAACAGAAAGTCCTGGACTCGAAAATATTTTTTAAATCATCATTAAATATATTTACTTTATTTCTTTGTACCGAAATTAATTCATTTTTATACTTTATCTCGAAATCTATTTCCGAAGCAACTTTTGATATATCCAATGAAATACTTTTGTTATCCTCTTGGATTGAAACTTTTTTATTTATTTTAATTAGTTTAATTGGAGCGGAAGAGGATTTAATTCCAGCAGATAATATTTTTTCAACAAATATTTTAGCCGATCCATCTAAAATAGGTAATTCTTTCGAATTAACTTCTACTATTAAATTGTCAATTCCCAAACCATAAAGTGCACCCATTAAGTGTTCTATAGTTGAGACTTTTGCTCCAAATTGATTTGATAATGTAGTGCATAAAGTTGTATCAATTACATTGTCATAGTTTGGTATTATAATATTATTTACTTTAAGATCTGTTCTTTTAAAAATTATTCCTGTATTAGGTTCAGCAGGCACAAGATTTAGATCTACAGATTTTCCTGTATGAAGTCCAATACCGTTGAATGAAATTAATTTATTAATAGTCTTCTGATTTAAAATTGACATAAAAAAACTATATAGAAAAATTTAGATCTTAAAAAAACAACTTATGTTACAAAAAATTGCTATTTACCTGAAAAATAATCAAATAATTTTTCAAAAAAACCTTTGTTTTCTATACTAAGAGATTGTTTTTGATAATGAACTTCTTGATTTTTTGCAAAATACTTAATAACTCCATCACAGCAGTCTCTTGGGTATTCTTCAATAATTGACATTTCATTTATGAAATTAAACTCAGGTCCAAACGACAAAAGATTGTCAGTTAAAACTTTTGAACCATTTCCGATAAAGTAAAGCTTAATTCCAGATTCAGAGGTTAAATTTTTTGTAATTGGACAATCTATAAACAAAAGCTCAATTATTTCCTCTAAACGCGAATTAATTATTTTTTTTAACAACTCATCTTCTTTATTATCAATTAAAAAATCTTCAGATTTTTTTCTTTTTGAAAATCTGAATTTTTCAGCTTCAGCTTTCCGGTAATCATATTTTAAAACTTTACTTATATCTTTAGTAATATGGTCTCCTCCAACATAAGTATTATTTATGTATAATAGCTGGTTAGCTTTAAATATTGATAGACTACTTTTTTTAAGACCAATATCTATAAATGAGCAGTAACCTTTTATTTTATTTTTATTAATTATCTCTAATGATTTAAAATAACTTGTACAATAAATATTTTTAATAGTTATGTGTTTTTTTAAAAATAATTTTTTAAATACATCACAAATATTTTTATTAATCATAACGAACTTTAATTCGATTATAACTTTATGAGCTTCTATCGTAAAATTACTTTGATATTCAATTTTTTTACCATCAATTATTATTTGACTTTTGAATATGTGTAAAATTTCTTTTTCAATATTATTTGTTTTGACAATATTTTCACATTCATTAATTAAATAATCTATTTCATCATGAGAAATTTTTTTTTTGTCAAAAGTTTTTTGAATGGAGCAATCTAATGAAAATATACTATAAGAATCCAATAATAATGTAATTTCATTTAAATGTTTATTGAGATTTTTTTCTGCTTTAGTTATTAAATTTATTATAGGCTTATCACTTAAAGAATTTTCATTTCTTGTGTAATCTATATTTTCTAAATAAAAAGAACTTTGATTTAAAACAGAATTTTTGTAAACAGCTAAATACATATGGGTTGACCCTAATTCTAATATGGAGTTTGACGCTTTATTAATTGTCATGAAAGTATTATTTTATTTTTGATTCTTAAATCTATTATTCTCAATTTTTTTACATTTGAATTATTGATTAAATTTCTAAAAATTTTAATTGATTCTTCTACATTTTCTATGGGCAATTTAACGATAAATTTATTTTGGTAAAGTAAATCCCATCTATTAGATTTAAATGAATAAAATTTTGTAAAATCGCTCAAAACAAATCCATTTGTTATCAATTCATCTTTTAATTTTAAAAAATTTTTAATTTTTACTTTTCCAACAATTAAAGGGAGGTTCTCTTTAAAAAATATCTCATTTCTAATTTTTTTTCCATTTTCACCAATAAGAATTTTTTGGTTATTATTAAAGTAATAAGCTAATATTTTTGTTTGTTTTATTTCTACTTTTATTATCGATGGGTATTGTTTCTCTATTTTATATTCGCTTATAATTTCAAAATTTTCTAAAATATTTATAATCTCATTTTTATTAATTGAGAAAATATTAAAATTGTAAAACTGACTAAGAGAATTTGATATTTCTTTGTTAGTTTTTTCCTCAATACTGGTATTAATAATAATTTTTTTTACTTTGAAATATTCATTTAAAAAATTTGAGGTATTTATATTATGAATACTTAATAGAAAAAAAAGTATAACTACATATAAATATATTTTTCTCTTATCTATTAATTGAAGCATCATTAATCATCCATTTTATTAAATTATAAAAACTAATTCCTTTATATTTTGCAATTTCTGGAACTAATGAAAGCTCTGTCATTCCTGGCTGAGTATTAACTTCTAATAAATAAAAATTATTACCATCATATCTAAAATCACTTCTTGTTATTCCTCTACATCCTGTAATTTTATGTGCTTTTAAAGCAATATCTTCTACTTGTTTCAATTTTTTTTTTGGTAAATCTACTGGAAGTATATGTTTTGTTTTTGCATTCTTGTCATATTTAGCTTTGTAATCGTAAAATTTTCTTTTGGGAACTAGTTCAATCGCACCAAGTTTTTTATTACCCATAATTGCAACTTGTATTTCTCTACCAGGTATATATTTTTCAATTAGAATATCTCTTTCACTCGAAAGTTTTTTTAATTTTTTAACAAAATCGTGTCTGTTACAAATATATACTCCAACACTAGAACCTTCATTAATTGGTTTTACAACAACAGGAAAATTAAGAGTTTTTTTTACTTTATTGACTAATGTTTTTAAATTATTTTCTAAGCTTTCTCTAAAAATAAGATATTTAGGAGTTAAAATTTTATTTTTTGAAAATATTTTTTTAGAAATAATTTTATTAATGCAAATTGAAGATGCATTTACACCTGAATGAGTATACTTAATTTTTTCAAGCTCTAGGATTAGCTGAACATAGCCATCCTCTCCATATCTGCCATGAAGTGCATTAAATATTAAATTGGGTTTAAACTTCTTAATTTCTTTTATAAAGTCATTTTTTGGATCAAGAATTTTACAAATATAATCTTCTTTAATTTGTTTATATACCGCTTTGGCAGTTTTTATACTAATGTCTCTCTCTTTAGAATAACCACCTGCTAATATAATTAATTTTTTCTTCATTATTAGGAAGTTAAAACTATTTCTAATTCAAGATTAACTCCTGTTTTCTTATACACACTTTCTTTTATAAAATTTATAAGATTTTTCATATCTTTAGAGGTGGCTTTCTCTTTATTAATTAAAAAATTACAATGTTTTTCCGAGACCCGAGCATCTCCAAATAGCTTATTTGTCTCATTTATGTCAACCGATTCTCTAATCAATTCCCAAACTTTTTTTTTTGATTGTTCAATAGGATTTTTAAAAGTACTACCGCTAGTTTTAACCCTAATAGGTTGTGAAAGTTCTTTTTTATTTTTTAGTTCCTCTATTTTTTTTTTATTATTTCTTTTTCTGATAAGTTTCCTTTAAAAGTTCCACTTAGAAAAATTAAATCTTTTGGTAAATTTGAGGTTCTATATTTAAAATTTATTTCAGATGAGGGTATTGTTCGAACTTTACCTTTTAAATCTAAAGCTTGAACGGAAACTATTATATCCTTAAATTCCCTTCCATAACAACCAGCATTCATTTTTATTCCACCTCCAACTGATCCAGGAATACAAGAAAGAAATTCAAAACCTTCAATATTATTTTCCATTGCAAAATCAGAAAGTTTTCTATCTAAACACGAGCTTCCAGAAATAATTAAATTTTCATTCAATTTTGAGATATTATTAAAACTTCTTCCAAGTTTAATGATTGCTCCGTCATAAATATTATCATTGAATAATATATTTGAGCCACCTCCTAAAATAAAAATTTTTCCTCTATTATTATATTTTTTTATAAATTTTGATAAATCATTTAAGGAATTTGCTAATAAAAAAATTTTACTTTTTCCTCCTATATTGAACCAATTTAGGCGTGATAAGTCATGGTCAAATTTCAAACTTGATTTATCTTTAAAATCTATATTCTCTAAATCATTTAATTTCATTTTATTAATTTAGGTAAATTTCTCATCCAATTTGATATGGTTCCCGCCCCCATTCCAATTACAATTTTTTCTCCATAGATATTTTGTTTAACATATTTTACTAATTCTTTCTCATTATTAATCATAATTAATTCAACTTTAGAATTTTTTATTATTTCTTTTGCAAAATTATAGTAGTTAAATTTTAATTTAAGAGTCTCTCCAGCTTTATAAACTGGACACAATAAGACCTGATCAGAAAATTTAAAACACTCTGTAAATTTTTTTTTGAGAAAGTTTAATCTAGAAATTCTATGGGGTTGAAAAACTGATATAATTTTTTTTGATTTATATACTTCCCTTGTAGATTTAAGTAATTCTTTTATTTCTGTAGGATGATGAGCGTAATCATCGTAATAAATACTTTTTTTATGTTCAAATATAAAATTAAACCTTCTTTGCACACCTTTAAACTCTAATATAGCTTTTTTAATTGTATTTATAGAAATACCCATCAGAATTCCTATAGCGATTGACGCACTACAGTTTTTTATGTTGTGCACTCCAACCAAGGGTATTTTAAATGATTTAATTATTTTTTTTTGCTGGTTAGGTAAATTTACTTCTAGATCAAATATTGATAAGTGGGCCAGAAGCTTAATATTTTTTATTCTGAAATTTGATCTTTCGTCTAAACCATATGTAATTATGTTTTGATTTTTAATATTTCTAAAAATAGATCTGTTATTTTTATCATCTAAACATATGAGTGTTTTTCCAAAAGATGGTGTTTTCTCAGAAAATTTAATAAAACTCTTTTTTAAATTTTCGATTGAACCATAATGTTCTAGATGTTCAAAATCAATGTTAGTAATTATAGAGTATGTGAATGGTAACTCCAAAAAACTTCCATCGGACTCATCTGACTCTAATACACACCATTCACCTTTTCCAAGTTTTGCAGAATTTCCAATTGAATTTATAACGCCACCATTTATTGTAGTAGGATCTAATTTAGATTTTGAGAATATAGTAGAAACTATTGAAGTCGTTGTTGTTTTACCGTGAGATCCTGCAATTACAACATTTTTGTATAAAGAAACAATGTTTGCTAGCATTTCACCTCTTTTATAAATCGGTATTTTTTTTTTCTTTGCTTCTAAATATTCTGGATTATTTTTTTTTATTGCAGAGGAAATTACAAGCATAGTTGTATTTAATAAATTTTTTTTTTTTATGCCCAAGGTGAACTTTTATTTTATTTTTTTTTAGTCTATCTATATTTTTTCCAGTTTGTTGGTCGGAACCTTTTACATTAAAACCAAGATCCTTCATAATTAAAGCAAGACCACTCATTCCAATTCCACCGATACCGACAAAGTGGATTATTTCTTTTTTTCCTAAACTAATATTCATTAAAATTTTCTGTAATCATTTTGTTTATACTTTCCCAGGTTAAATTTGCATTCACTTTTTTTAAATTTTTTTTCTTTTCAAAATAATCTTTTTTATTCTCCATTATTTCGTTTATAATCTTGAATATATCACCAGAATTAATTTTTTTTTCCTCTAATAACCAGCAACAATTTTGTTCATAGTATCTTTTAGCATTAAAATATTGATGATTATCTGTTGCATAAGGAAATGGGATAGCAATAAAAGGTATGTTTAAATGTGCCAGTTCTGTTAATGATGATGCTCCAGATCTTGAAATTGCAATATCAAAGTTATTATCATCACACAAAAATTTTTCTTTAAAATAAAATAATTCATTTTCAATATTATTTTCATCATAGCTCCTTTTATAGTCGTTAATATTAAAATTAATAGAAAGCTGTTGTACAATTGTAATTTTATACTTTTTGCCGATCTTAATCATTTCACTCTGCAAATTTTTACTAAAAAATAAAGAAGCTTGGCTACCACCAATTATGAGTATTTTAAAAACACGATTATCAAATTCTTTTTCTTTATCACTATTTTGATAAAAGCATTTATTTAATATTGGTGGAATATTTACAACTTTATTATTAAATTTTTTATTAAATCCTTGGAGATTTTTATCATAACAAAAAATTTTATCACAAAATTTCAATAAAAATTTATTAGATCTTCCAATAATGGAATTTGGTTCAAATAAAAAAATTTTAATATTAAATACTTTGGCTGCTAAAACTATTGGTAAACTCATGTAACCACCGGTACTAATGATTATATCAAATTTTCTACCACTTAATCGAATTAAAGATTTAACAAAAGCAAAAAATAAGATGGTTAGTTTAAATGGAAGAAGGTATTTTTTTTCAGCAATTTGTTTAACTTCAAAAATTATTTTTTTTGTTTCTTTTGGTATAAACTTAGCACCTCTTACATCTGTATATAAAGTTACATCGAATTCATTTTTCAGATGATCAAATAAATTTAAAGCTGGGATAACATGGCCCCCTGAACCACCTGTAGTAATTAAAATTTTTTTCAATTTATTACTCTTCTTTTTGTTAAGTTTAAAATAATTCCAGAAATAATAGAAATACTTATTATTGAAGAACCTCCATAACTTAAGTATGGAAGTGTCATTCCTGTTGTTGGCAGTAATCTTAAGTTTACTCCAACATGAATAAATGCTTGCATTAAAAGTAAAGATATAAAACCAATTAAAATCATCTTGAAAACATTGTCATGTGTATCCCTAATCTTTTTGAAAATATTGTACGCAAAAAATATTAGGGCCAACATAATCAATAATATTATAATTATTCCAAATTCTTCTGAAATCACAGATACAATGTAGTCGGTGTGAGCCTCTGGAATTTTTGAATTTAGGGTACCCTCTCCTATTCCTTTTCCAAAAAAACCCCCATCAATAATTGCTTCGGAAGCTTTTTCAGACTGAAAGTTATTATTTGAGGAACTGTCAAAAAAAGAAGATATTCTCATTTTTACATAATTAAATTTGTTTACAAAAAATATTAAATAAGAGAGTATAAAAATAAAAATTCCAAATAATCCAAAAAAAATTACTAAATTTACACCTGAAACAAAAATTAAAGATAGCCAAGTGAAAATAATTAAAATCGATTGCCCAATGTCAGGCTGAGAAATTAACAATAATATTATTGGAATTATTAAAATCAAAGTTAAAAAATATTTAAAATATAAATTGTATTTTTTATGATTTAATATTAATGCAAGAATTACAATAAAAAATGGTTTAATTAATTCCACAGGTTGGAACCTTGGTAGTATTGGAAGGTCCAACCATCTTTTAGAACCTTTGACCTCTTCACCTAATATAGGAACCATTAATAACATTAAGAAAGATAGGATAAATAAGACAATCGATAATTTTATTAATATATCTTCTTTTATTAATGAAAAAATAAACATTACAGATAATCCTAAGAAGATAAAAGATAAATGTTTAATAAAAAAATAATATGAATTTGTATTTAGTCTATCTGATGCAATTAAAGAAGTTGAAGCTAATGAAAAAAACAAACCTGCGGTAAAAAATGAAACAATCAGCGTTAAAATAGTTTTATCAATATTTTTCCACCAACTATAATAATTTTCATAAATATCAAATTTACTTGTCATTGATTTTTAATAATTAACTTATCTACGATTTTATTAAAGTATTCACCTCTTTCTTCAAAATTTTTAAATTGATCAAAAGATGCGGCGGCAGGACTAAATAAAATAGTTTTTTTGCTTGAATTTTTTTTCATATCAATTCTGATCTGTAAGAGTGCTTTTTTTAGAGTCACCAAATATTTGAATTTTATTTTTTTTCTAAATATATTTTTAAAATTATTTTTATTTGAACCGATTACATAAGCTGAAATATTACTGTAATACTTGGCTTCTAAATTAAATTTATCTGCTTTTTTAAACATTCCTCCAACTATCCAATAAATATTTTTATATGTGTATAAGAGACCAATTGTTGAGGAAAAACTCGTAGATTTAGAGTCATTTATTATCTTCAAATTTCCTTTGTTATAAATTATTTGTTTTCTAAATTTTAATCCCTTAAATTTATTTAGGGATCTAAATATAAGCTTGTCTGTAAATTTCAATTTTTTACAAATATTATATATAAAATGAATATTTTCTAAATTATTTTTATCAAGTAAATATAAATTTTTAATTTTATTTTTAAAAAATTTAATTTTGTTGTAATTTATTTTATATAATTTAGATTTTATACTTTCTTTTAAAATATTCTTATTAATAATCGAATTATATTTTTCAATGTATGAATATGCTTTTTTATCTTGATTATAAATTAATTTTAATTTTGCCATTGCATATTTATTTATATTTCCATGCCTTTCTAAATGGTCTGGACTTAAATTTAAAATTGCTGCGTAATCAGTTTTAAAATATTTGCTATAGGAAATTTGATATGAAGAAGCCTCAATAATAAAAATTGTTTTAGGCTTAATTTTTTTTTCTAACAAGGGTGGTTTGCCAATATTTCCTACCAGTCTGACATCAAGATTTTTTGATTTTAAAATTTCATATATTATCTGACAGGAGGTAGATTTTCCATTTGTTCCGGTAATTGTAATTTTTAAATTTTTAGGAAACATCAAATAAAAAATATCAAGTTCTGTGATAATTTTTTTTTGGTTTTTTTTTAGGTATTTGCTTAGTTTGCAATTTTTTATATCAATACCAGGACTTAAAACAATAAAATCGAATTTTTTATTTTTAACAGTATTTACATTATAACAAAAACTTTTATTATTATTATGAGTTTTGAAATCATCAAAAATAGTAATAGTATTATTTTTTTTTAGGAATTTTAAACATGATTTTCCAGAGAGGCCTAGCCCATAGATTAATACTTTTTTTTTAAAAAAAATCTTTTTGCCAAACATTATCTTAATTTTAATGTTGCAAGTCCAATCATTGCTAATATTAAGGAAATTATCCAAAATCTAATTACCACAGTAGATTCGGCCCATCCTTTTTTTTCAAAATGATGATGTATTGGAGCCATCATAAAGATTCTTTTTCCTGTTAATTTAAAAGATATGACCTGTACAATTACCGATATTGCTTCTAAAACAAAAAGACCTCCAGTTATAGCTAGTACAATTTCATGTTTTGTTACAACTCCTACAGCACCTAAGGAGCCACCTAAAGCTAAGGAACCAGTGTCGCCCATAAATATCTTTGCTGGGGGCGCATTAAACCAAAGGAAACCAATTGATGCTCCAATAATTGCTCCACAAAAAACTGCTACTTCACCTACTCCTTCTATGTATGGAATCAGTAAATATTCTGCAAAAATTATATTTCCAGATACATAACTTATAAATGCGAAACACCCTGCAACTAAAATTACTGGTACAGTTGCAAGACCATCTAGACCATCTGTCAAATTCACTGCATTTGATGAACCCACGATCACAAATAAGTAAAAAGGTATAAAAAACCAACCTAAATTTATTATAAGATTCTTAAAAAATGGAAAATACAGATTAGTTGTAATATCAGAGTCTATAAATTTATATAAGATCAATAATGATATTAAACCTAAAATAACTTGTATACCTAATTTTAATCTTGATGAAATGCCTTTTGAATTATTATCTTTGATTTTTTTATAATCGTCAAAAGCTCCTAATATCCCAAAAGAAAAAGTTATAAAAATTAATAACCAATTGTAAGGATTATATAGATCTGCCCATAAGAAGACTCCGGTAAATAAGCCGATTAATATCAAAACTCCCCCCATAGTTGGTGTTCCAATTTTTTTGATAAGATGATCCTCTGGTCCATCTGACCTGATTGGATTAGTGATTTTTTTTGTAGAAAAATAATTTATAAATTTATCACCTATTAAAAAAACTATTATCATTGCTGTAAGAACTGCCAAACCAGTTCTAACCGTCAAAAAATTAAAGAAATTCAGAAATGAATAGGTGTCTGAATAATTAGTGAGCAAATTATAAAGCATAATTTATAAATTTTGAATAATTTTATTTAAACCGGTTGAGTTAGATCCTTTTACCATTAAAAAACTATTATTTGGTAGATCATTATTAATTAAATTTAAAATATCTATACTATTATTTAATATTTTGCCTCTTTTTTTTGTTTTTAATTTGTTAAATGTGTGTTTTATAAAATTGCCATAAACATAAGTTTTATTAATTTTCGATTTATTTATATTTTTGGCTATTTCAATATGTAGATTTTTTGTGTATTTACCAAGCTCAAGCATATTTCCAATTAAAAGAAATTTTTTTCTATGATCATTAAAGGTTGTATCAAATATTTCTAATGCAAATTTAAAAGATAGTGGATTAGAATTATAACTTTCATCAACTATTGTTAATTTTTTTGAACCTTTTTTTAAATTAATTATTGATCCTCTGCTTTTCGGAATATTAAAACCTAAAAATATATTTTTGCTTAATTTTTCTACATTAAAATAATTATTTAAAATACTTAAAGAAGCTAAGATATTTTCTTTATAATTAGATAAATTTTTTGCGATTAGAAAAGATTTTTTTTTATCTTTAATTTTAAAGCTCAATAGATATTTATTGTTCACTATCTTTTGACTCAAATAAACAATATCCGCATGATTTTTTTTTTTACTAAAAGTTGTAATTTTTAGTTTACGATTCTTTGCTTTTCTTAAAAAGTAATTACAATATTTATCATCCATATTAATTACTATTCCTCCTCCTGGTATAATATTATTAATAATTTCACTTTTAGCCTGAGCAATTTGATTCAAGTTTTTAAAATTTTTTATATGTGCATATGAAATGTTTGTAATTATGCCTAGGTCAGGTTTGATTAATTGAGATAAAAAATCTATTTCTCCCTTTTTATCCATTCCAACTTCAAGAACAGCAAACTTTGTAGATTGTGGAGTATTAAAAATACTTAAAGGTACACCAAATTTATTATTAAATGATCTTTTTGAGTAATATGTTTTTGCAAGTTTACTTAAACAAAAAGCTGTTAACTCCTTAATTGATGTTTTGCCAGCTGATCCAGTAACAGCAATATAATTTGTAGTTAAGGATTTTCTAAGTATTGAACTAATTTTATTCAAAAAATTTAACGGCTTGTGAGAAAAAAGAATTTTATTATTATTATATTTCCTATTTGATATAGCAAATGTTGCTCCATTTTTTAATGCTTCTTTTGCATATAAGTTTCCATCAAATTTTTTCCCCTTGACCCCTATAAATAAAGAATTTTTATTTATTTTTTTTGAATTTATCGATGCAAAATTAATTATTTTATCTTCATTAATGACATAATTTTTGAGATTTTCATTTAAAATATTTGTCTTAATCGATTTTGTTAAATATAAATTTTTTTTATTTATCGACTTTAATATTTCCACTTTATCAGAAAAAAATTTTTTTTGTTTATATTCTTGATATGTTTCATGCCCTTTTCCTGCAACTATTAAAACATCTCCTGAGGATAATTCGTTTACAGCAGAGGAAATGGCTTTTGCTCTAGAAGCTATTTCAACAAATTTATTTTTTTTCATCCTTTTTTTAATTTGATCTCTTATTAAATCGGGCCTTTCATTTCTTGGATTGTCATCTGTGAGATATATTTTTTCACAATATGCGTTTGCTATTTTTCCCATAATAGATCTTTTATTTTTGTCTCTATTTCCACCACAACCAAATACCAGTGATATTCTACTTAAAGGATAATTCTCCTTTATATTTAATATTGCTGTTTTTAATGCGTCTGGTGTGTGTGCGTAATCAAGAATAACTTTAGAATTATTCCTAATATTTCCAATATTTTCCAATCTTCCACTTACGGGTTTAATTTTATTAATTATTTTTAAAATATCCCTAATTTTAATTTTAGATAAATAAGCTGCTACAATTGCAAAAATTAAATTTTTAATTTGAATTTTACCAATAAGAGATGTTTTAAAAGAATATTGTTTATTATTGATAGAGAAAAAAACCTTTTTTTGATCATTTAATTTTTGAATGTCAATAATTCTTATGAAGGAATTTTGACCAAAATTATATTTTTTTAATTTTCTTTTTTTTGAAATATTACTAAGTTTTTTTGCTTGAGCTGCATTATCATCAAAAATAATATTTCCTCCTCTTTCAAGCAACTTATTAAATAGTATAAGTTTTGAGTTAAGATAATCTTTGAATGTCTTATGATAATCTAAATGATCCCTTGATAAATTTGTAAATAATGCAGTTTTAAATTTAATTCCGTTCAACCTATGCTGTTTTAATCCATGACTTGAGGCCTCTAAAATTACATTATCAATTTTTAAATTTTTCAGTTTTTTTAATACTTTATGAATATTTATTGGATCAATTGTAGTATTAGCCGTTTTTGTTTTAAATTTATTTGTTAAGACACCAAGAGTTCCAATAGAAGCAACTTTTTTATTATTTAAATTTAAAATTTGATAATAAAAATTTGCTATGGAAGTTTTACCATTTGTACCAGTAACACCAATAATATTTTTTGGTTTTGTATTATAATATCTACTTGCTACCTCAGATAGTAACTTTCTTGGATTTTTACTATATATAAATAAAATTTTATTTTTATTAAATCCCTGAAATTTTAAGTTTGAAACTATTATTTTAGCACCATTATCAATTGCATTTTTAATAAAATTGTTACCATTAAAATTTTTACCACTTATAGAAAAAAAAATATCATTTGCTTTGCAATCTTTGCTGTTAAATCTGATATTTTTAAATTTAATTGATTTATATTTTTTATTAATATTTTTAAAAATTTGGCTTAATAACATTCTTTAAATTCTTAGTATTTTGTGGCTAAAATAGGTCCTATTTTCTCAATAATTTTTCCTGCTACCTCAACAGCCGTCCATCCTGCTGTATTAAATTGTGTCCCCTTTATCTTCCAACCAGAACCATCCTTATATTCATAAATATAATCTTTATTTGGTTTTGGTTCATCTAACATAACTATTAAGACATATTTGGGATCTGATGCTGGAAAAACAGATGCAAAAGTGTTTATTTTATTTTTAGAATAAGTTCCCGCAACCGACTTTTGCGCAGTTCCTGTTTTCCCTGCAATTTCGTAACCCTTTATATTTGCAAAGCTCGCAGTTCCCTCTTTTTTAATGACAATTTTTCTTAAAGCTAAATTTACTTTATTTGAGACATCTTCTGAAATTATTTGCTTATATCTTATGTCTCTTTTTTTTTCATTTAAAATTAAAGAAGGTTTTATATCATATCCCCCATTGGAAATAATTGAATAGCCCTTGGCTAATTGAAGCGGTGTAGTTGTTATTCCGTGTCCATAAGCAGATGTTGCTAATTTGCATTTTCCCCAATTTAATTTTAATGGAGTTCCAATCTCTTCAATATCGAAATCTAAAGTATTTAGTAATCCTAAATCACCTAAAAACTTTTTAAAATTATCTAATCCTATTTTTTGAGCTATTCTTATTGATCCAATATTTCCAGATCTAATTAAAATTTGTTCTGCAGTTAAATCTGAAGGTATTTTCTCATCATATTCCCCTATAGGAAATTTACTACAATAAATTTTTTTTTCTAAGTTAATGAATTCAGTATCAGGTTCTATTACACCTTCTTTTAATCCAGCAGCGTAAGTAAATGTTTTAAAAACTGAGCCTAATTCATATACACCTTTTGTTGCTCTATTGATTAAATTTTTATCATCAAGTGATTTTCTTTTGTTTAAGTCGTAATCCGGTATAGACAAAAGAGACAATATTTCTCCATTTTGAGAGTTCATTAATATTGCTGTGGATCCAATACTTTTAAACACATTTTGAAAATGAATTAATTCTTTACGTATCAAATATTGTAAATTTAGATCTACTGTTAATTTAAGATCTTGATTTAATTCCCTTAAATTTTTATCAAAACTTTTCTCAATTCCTGAAATACCATTATTTTCATTATCAATTTGACCAATAATATGACTAAATAAATGTTTATGAGGATAAGCTCTGGTAATTCTATTTTCAGGTATTAAGGATTTATCTCCAAGCATCATAAGCTTTTCAAAATTGTCAGGGTCTAATTCTTCGGCAAAATAAAAAAAGTTTTTTTCATTCAATTTTTTTTCTATTTGAATATAATCTTTATTTGGAAATAATAATTTTAAATTTATTAATAATTTTTTTTTATCAATTACTAATTTAGGGTCTATTCCAACATTTCTTGTTACTAATGTTTTAGCTAGGATATTATTATTTCTATCTAAAATATTTCCTCTTATTTCTTTTTTTAAATTTAGGATATCATTTTTTGGAATTTTTTTACCAGTTAAATATAAAGCTTTTAATGAAAAAATAATTAAAATTAAAACAAATACGAAAAAAATGAACGCAACTCTATTAAAAGAAATATTTAACTTATTTTTATCGTATTTAACACTAAGTTTATCAAAATCATTTTCATGATCTGAGAATTTGTCAATATTACTTGTCATTATCTAAATTTTTAAATTTTATTTTAGCAATATCATTTATTATTTTTATATTTGGTCTCGGGGTATATTTAAGATCATAATCAAAATATAAATTGCCATACTCAATTAATTTCTCAGGAGAGCTCAAATAGTCGTGTTCTAATTGAACTAATTCTTTAACACTATTTAAATAATTAATATTCTCCTTAGTTATAAAAATCTGCTCATCTAGCTTTTTGGTGTAGTTTTTAGTAAAAGTCGTTAAAATAATTAGTGTTAATATAATTAAACTGAATATTTTTCTTAGCATAGTTTCTTTCCTATACCTTCAATTTCTAATAAATTTTTAAATTTTAGTAGAAATTCCTCAAAATTTGCTCCATTTTTTATTTTTTTTACATATCTGAGTTTTGCTGATCTAGAGGAAGGATTTTTTTTTATTTCAGCCTCGGTAGGAGAGATTACTTTTTTATCTAATAATTCAAATACTTTATTCATATTTTTATAACTTGGCAAATATCTTGATACTCTTTTTTCCTCTGAATAATTCCTAAAGAAAAATTTAACTATTTTGTCCTCTATAGAATGAAAAGTCACAACAATTATATAACTATTTATTGGTAATAATTTGTAAGCATTAATTAAACCATATATTAATTCACTAATTTCTTGATTTACAAAAATTCTTAAAGATTGAAAAACTTTTGTAGATTTATTAACTTTAAAATTATAATTTTTTTTCTCTTTATTTATAATTTCTACTAAATCTTTTGTTGAAAGAATTTTTTTATTCCTTTTTTTTGAAATTGAATTTGCAATTTTTTTTCCATCGCGTTCATCTCCAAAATATTTAAATATTTTTGCTAGATCATCTTTATGCAATTTATTGATAGCATCATGTGCTGAAAAAGTATTCAAACCCATTCTCATGTTCAGCTTGCCTTTAAAATTGAAAGAAAGACCTTTTTCTGAGTCAAATACCTGATCAGTTGAATAACCTAAATCAAAAATAATTGCTTTGATTTTTTTTGTGTCTGATAATTGTATTTCGCTAAATTTTTTATGATTAAACTCAAATCTTTCCTTAAATTTTTTTTTTAATTTCTCTGAAGTTTTGATAGCTTTACTGTCTCTATCAAATGCTATTACTTTATTATTTGTATTATCTAAAATTTTTTCTGAGTAGCCACCTTGTCCAAAAGTACAATCTAAAAAAGTGCCACTATATCGAGGGGAAATGATCTTGATTATTTCATCAAGTAATACTGGAAGGTGTTTTTTTTCCAGATTTATAGTGGCACTCATCTATTTTTTTGAAGAACATTAATTTTTTTGTCTT
>MDTD01162630.1_pt1 | contig 16344 bp, 9 predicted proteins | sample 811221 | NCBI WGS metagenome assembly MDTD01 (sample SAMN05326646, study PRJNA326480) | marine metagenome | isolation source: seawater | place: Pacific Ocean: South West | collected 2011 | reverse complement strand
TGAAATTGATTTAACCGCTGATGTTGATGCTCAACTAATCTCATGGAACACAACAGAAAAAAATAAAACCATAACCGTTACGGCAACTGCTGATTACAAAGTTATTGCGGCCAATGAAGCTTTTGGATTTTACTGCGCCGACTCAGCTTCTTTCACCGCCACCTTTTTACCATATCCAAAGGAACCAAATACACAGAATTTTGCAAACTGTTTCGAATTCACCAATCCGTTTATGATTGATATTCCTACAAAAGCAGATGTTGTGTGGGATGATTATAACAGCAGAGCAGACAGTACTTTACTTGTAACATCAGAAGGGACGTATTATGCATCGCTTTCACTTTACCCGCAATGCTCCATTCAATCCAGTGTTGACGTTGTCGATTTTTGCCCGATGACATTTTTTGTGCCCAATGCTTTCACTCCAAACAACGATGGAAAAAACAATACGTTTGAACCAAAAATGCGCAATGTTCTGAACTATAAAATCCTTATTTACAACCGATGGGGAGAACTTATTTTTACCTCGACAAATCCAGAGGTTCAATGGGATGGAACTGTTAACGGCAGAGAGGCACAACAGGATGTTTACGCATATAAAATCCTTTACAGCGGTTATGCTCAGTATCAAAAAGTAGAGAAAAAACAACTCGTGGGAACTGTAACTCTTATTCGATAGGAACCTTTATGATATTAATCTCAGGTGTATTAATCAGTTGTTTAGTGAATTCAGGAATTCCTCTCCGTTTTGATAGTGCATGGTTTGTTTTTCTGGTGGCATTTTATCAAACATTCGAACCAGCATCCCCAGACGCGGATTGGACAGGAAAAAAGTTCTTTGTTTGTCCATAAACCTCCAGAAAAGGCCATCCCAGTATTTTTGCCATTCTCCTTTTTTGTAGTTGCTCATTTTTATAATATAATTACTCCCGCTTATGTATGGCTTACTGGCCATCAAACCACCATCCGCAAACTGACTCATACCATATACGTTAGTAACCATCACCCAGTCGTAGGCATCAATAAAAAGCTCCATAAACCATTTATAAACTTCATCAGGGTCAAATTCACACAAAAGCATAAAATTCCCTAAAATCATGAGACGCTCTATGTGATTGCAATATCCTGTTTTCAATGCCTTTTTAATGGTATCATCAACAGGAGGAATTCCTGTGGTTCCATCATAGAATGAAGACGGTATTTTTCTACTGAACCGCCAAAAATTAAAAGTCCGTTCATCACTTCCTCTGGATTCATACATTCCACGAATAAACTCCCTCCACCCCATGATTTGTCGCACAAAACCTTCAAGTGAATTTACAGCAACATTGTTGTTTAAACCATATTTAATACTATCATCAAGCACCTTCTGTGGAGTAAGTAACCCAACATTAAGCATCGGAGTTAAAACGCTGTGATTTAAAATTGAATAATCCTTATGAATAGAGTCTTCATAAGGTCCGAATTCATCAAACCTGTTTCTCAAAAACTGATTCAGCCATTCTTCAGCGGTCTTGTGACAGGTAGGATATAACGGGTGAACGGTTAATTCTCCATAATGACTTTCAAAATGTTTAGAAGTATATTCATGAGCGGTATCATAAACCTCATCTTTTTCAGGAAAAATAATACCGGGTGGAATTTTTTTTGATGGATATTTCTTTCTGTTTTCGGTATCAAAAGTCCATTTCCCTCCTAATGGCTGAGAGTTATCATCAATGAGTACAGCTCTTTTTTTTCTCTGATCAATATAAAAACTGGTTTGATGATACTTCTTTTTGGTTTTCTTGAAAAATTCGGACAGTTCCTCTTTTTGATTCAAAAAAAGAGGAGAATCGAAACATTTCAATGACATTCCTTTCTCTTTCAATGCAGACGAAATCCGTTTTTCCAGCCAATTGTCTGTTGGATCAATATAGTTTACTCTGCCCACGCCAATTTCACTCATTTTACGAATTAATTGACGAACATCAGCAAGTATATCATCTGCATCTATGTAATGAACCGTCTTTTTTTGAGCCATTAAAAACAATTCATATTTTTTCATCGAGCACCTGTGAAAAAGAATCTTCTGCTTATGAAATTTATAATGTCTGAAGAATAAAAATTCTTCTACAATATAAAAAGGCGCCTCCGATCTTAGCAGTGGAGATTCTTTAAAGAGTTGATGCGGAAAAACGATATTAACTTCTTTCATTTTTTTCTTCTACAGCGTTGACTACAATATTTAACTTCTTCCCAGTTTTTCTCCCATTTCTTACGCCACGTAAACGGACGTTTACATACTGCGCATATTTTCGTTGGAAGATGTTCTTTTTTCATTTTAAAACTGAGGTATTTCACTCAAACGAGCATAAGGGTATTTGTTTATCTTTTTCAATGAATAATAAGTGTTTAAACCAGATATTCCTACACTACATGATGCTTCCAGATCGATATCATCGTCAACAAAAGTATTGTCGGGCATTATTATTTTATTTACTTCTCCAATTACTAAAACGGTACCGTTTAACTTAATTTCTATAACTTCTTTCAAACACATACCTATTTTAAAGTTACTTTCCTTTACAAAAGGCGCCTTAAAATTATTGAGGTATTCCTCTGTGAAACCACAGGCATCAAATTCTGAAGTGTTTTCCGGAAATTTTACAGAGGTGTAATGTGCTTTTTCCGCATAACCCGGGTGAATATGATTTATAGTGTAAACTCCATTTTGTTTGATGTTCCTCAGAGTGTGTCCTGCATTTTTTGATCGAGGCCTGGAAACAAATCCAAGTAGAGACGGGTTGCTCCCCAGATGAACTACGGAACTAAAAACCGCCAGATTGGAAACTCCTTCATCACTCGTTGTTCCAATTAAATTACCAGGTTTGATTCCTGTTATCGAGTTGATGATTTTCAATCGTTCAATTCGATTAAGCTGATTTATATCGTTTTTATTGAGTTGCATTTTTGTTTTTATTTACATGTGTATTCAGTAAACGTTGTTTTTCTTTAATCACAGCCGGGTGTTTTTTATGCCCCCATATTTTTTTTCGGGCCAACCGAGCACTTTCCTCTAAATTCACAATAGGTTTTGGATAATTTTCACCTATGGTAACGCCGCAAAACTCCTGCTCCATCCTGGTCATTTTCCATGGTTCATGTATATATGCCTTCGGAACTGCCTTTAACTCCGGAACCCAATTCATAATAAATACACCATCAGAATCGTGATCTTTTGAGTTTTTCACAGGATTATACAGGCGAATTGTATTTATGCCCGTTGTACCAGCCTGCATTTGAAATTGAGGATAATGAATCCCTGGCTCATAATCGAGAAATAATTTCGCCAGATGATAAACACCCTCTCTCCAATCCTGGTCTAAATTATGTGTTAAAAAAGAAACAAGCATAGCACGCATTCTAAAGTTTATCCATCCTGTTTTTTGAAGTGCACGCATGCATGCATCAATTAAAGGAAATCCCGTTTCTCCTTTTTTCCACGCATTTAATCCTGCTTCATTTTTAGGATGAGCAAGAAGCTCGTACCCCTTATTTATACAAACAGTTTCGTAACTGCATTCCATCTCAAATTTTTGAATGAAATGACAGTGCCAGTGGAGTCTTGTTAACATAGCTGAAAAAGCTCTTTTATTTTGTTGTCGGTTTTCATGATTGGAAACGAACTGATAAACTTCTTTAATACTGATATTTCCCCAAGAAATATAAGGTGACAATCGGCTGCATGAAACTCTGCTCTCTGTCGGCTTAGATATGTGAGTGTGATAATTTATCCCCCTTTGCTCAACAAAGGATTTTAAATACCTCCAGGCATTAAATTCTCCTGCAGGCTGATATTTTGCCGGGTAATGTTCTAATGTTGTTTTTAATTCTTCAGGCAAATTAAAAGGATGTTGCAACTCAATCTGTTTGGATGCGGAGTAGTCATTGAAAACTATGGGTGAACGCATTGTTTGATACCATTTCTTGCGCCACTGGTTTCTGTTTTTAATTCCTCTTATGATTCCATCTCTTTGGAATTCTTTCCAGGAAACACCTTCCTCCTTTAACATATTTGAAATCAACTGGTCTCTTTCCCAGGAAATTTGAACGCCTGACTCCTGATAACTGAAAACGTTTTTTACCTCGAATTCATTCATCAGAAATTGAAAAATATTTTCTGCTTCTCCATAAAAAACGTGTACTGACCTTTCTTTTTTTCTTAAAGTTTTATTAAGCTCAAGTATGGAGTTATAAATAAATTGCAGATGTCTTAAACTTGTGTCATGATGCTGTATTAGTCTGGGTTCGAAAATGTACGCAATGATATAGGGAATATCAAATTTCTCTGCACAATTGAGTGGTTCGTGATTTTGCGAACGAAGATCACGTTTCAACCAGACAATATTGATGGACTTATTTTTAATAATTCAATTGTTTTTTACATTTTTTCCAGAAAGCAAAAAAAGACGGAAAGTAGCCCCTTACATCAAACATCCAATCCCTTGGCTCCTCGATGCCTTTATAATTCTTATTAAGAGGATGCTCTTTGAAATAAACAGAATTCAACTGACATGTATTGTTTATTAATTCATCAAATTCACCAACGTAAACTTGAATATTCAGTATGTTTTCCCTCGCTACTTTAAGAATAAAATCAATAGTTTTCTCTGACATTGGATACTCCTTGAAATGAGAAGGCTCTAAAAGCAATATCCTATTTGCTGAAGTTTCTTTTTTCCAATCAGGATCAAGATTGTAAGCGTTGTAAATGAATATTGGTTTAGATTTGTCTATGTTAACTGCTTTTTTCTCTGGTAAATTTGTGTCAAGGGTTAATGCAACCGTTTCTTTGAGAATTTGAGGAGTTTCCATCTTGCTAAGGTCCTCATATTCAACGTCTAAAAACGTATTTTTCTGACGCGTAAAACAATATCGATTAATATTTTCCTGATTGGCTATGTATTTTTTATTTGCATTTGCACCCGATACCCATTGCCAGCTCAATGCATTACTGGCCCAGTCTGCATCCAGAAGGTGATAGTACATCCACTGAGCAGGTTTTTTCCAATGACTCTGACCCAGATTACAAGCCATAAAAGCTATGTACATCCTGACATGATTATGAATATAACCTGTTTGATAAAATTCCTGAATTGCATTGTCAATGGCAATGATTCCGGTTTTTCCTTCTAAAATTGCCCTGGACAGGGAAGTATTCGAAATTGGTTGCTGTGGGTGTTTCAGATCCTGATTGATTAACTCTCCTTTTGAAATCCATACTTGCTGCCAGTAATCTCTCCAGGCCAGTTCCTGGATAAATTTCCCTATTTTTTGTAGGGGATACCCCCTCTTAAGTACCTCTTTAAATATGAGTTTCGTTGAAATGACTCCTCTTGATATGTAAGGCGATAAATACGTAACCGAACCATTGATATAATTTCTGGAAGAACAATATCGTACCGGATTTATTTTATCTATCCGATTAATAATCTCACTATAATTCGTGGGAAATTTTGAGACCGAATCAGCAAATAAATCCATCTATCGTTTACTTATTTTATTTCCGGTTATAGCTCTTTGCCGTGAACACTTGAACCGATTGATTTGAGGGTTTCTTTTTTTTTGATGTTTTTGACTTACACCGCTGTTCACCCTCCTCCGCCACCTTTTAAAACTTGACTCTTTAAGGTTTTTGCGCATAATCTGGATGACCTCTTTTTCCAGTAGTTTAAACTGAAAACTTATGGCTTCAAAAGGAGTCCGATCTTCCCAGGCCATTTCAATTATACGATCAATCTCTGTATCAGTAAAGTGTTTTTCTTTACCTCCCATAACAATCCCTTTTGTATAAAGATATAAAACGTTTAATCTTAGGTGGTAAACATTAAACAGAATGTGTTTATAAAGAATATAAGATTAATTTATCTCATGAGTAAAACAGTACCGGCCAATGCGTCATTTCGCCACCCTCCTGTCTCAGAATTATATTGGTAGCTTATTTTATATACATATACATCAATTTCGGCCATTTGATTATTTACTCTGCCATCCCAACCTTCGCTAATTTGATTGGTTTTAAATATCAATTCACCCCATCGATTATAAATTCTAAAGTCATAATTAGTAATGTACTCATTAACCACAGGCACAAAGGAATCGTTTAACCCATCGTTATTCGGAGTAAAAGAATTTGGCAGGTACAACTTGCCTTTACAATACTCTTCTATTAAATATTTATAAGAAGATGTACAAAAGTGATTAGAAACATCCACCTTATAAGTACCCGCTTCGTTTATTTCCAATTCTTCATCTCTACTCAAACCGTCCCAATTGTAATCCAGACTTGAATCTGAACTAAAAACTCTTAAAAGTGTTGACTCAATATCAAAACAATAGACACCCTCTCCTTTCAAGTCAACTATTTCAGCATGTGGAGTGTCTATTTTCTCAACCTTAACAACAAAGGTATCCCTGCAATAAACCGACTGTATGTAACTCATATATTCTCCCGTTTCAAATACTTCAATTGCAGAGTTGTGAATATCATTTTCCCAGAATATTTGATACGATTCGTAACCAGCATCAGGAGTTAAAAAAACAGAAGTTCCTTCACAAATGGTATATTCTTTTTGGGAAAACGGATCGGGCAAAACCTCTTTTACAACATAAATTTCATCTTTTCCCGAGCACCCGATGGAATCGCTTACCTCTACAGCATATAATCCATCCTGACTTACTTCTATATGTTGCAATTCTGACCCATTACTCCACGAAAAAGACAATCCCTCATTCTTTGCATTTAAAATCATCGTTTGATACGCACATAATGTGGTGTCTTCGCCAAGATTAACTTCAGGCAATTCATTGAAGGTAATTTTTATGGTATCCGACGAGGAACACCCTTTATCATTCCTTACGAAAACAACATACTCTCCTGCTTCAGAGATATTGATTGTTTGTGATTTTTCTCCCGTACCCCACGAATAATCAGCTCCCTGATTTTCGGCATCCAATACATGTGTCTGGCCTGAACAAAAAGTAGAATCACTACCAAGATGAACATCGGGTAACTTATTTACAGTAATGAAAACAGAATCGCTCCCGACGCAACCGTTTAAATTAATTACCTGAACACCAAATGTTCCGGATGAATATACTTCCAGAACCTGACTTGTGTCCCCTGTATTCCACAAGAACATAAGTCCGGAATTCTGTGCGTCTAGTGATAACGAATCTCCTTGACAAATTTCAGTATTACTGCCGAGGTCAACTGAAGGAGTTGAATCAAAAAGAACAGAGATGCTATCTTTAATTAAGCAGCTTTCTCCGTTGATTATTTCAACTGAATATTCTCCAGAACTTCTGATTTCAATACTTTGAGAGGTTTGACCGGTATTCCATAAATAATTGCTTCCAAAGTTTTGAGCATCAAGCAAAATACTATCACCCATACAAACGGTCGTATCCTCCGGCAGTCGTTTCAACGGATAACCTGAAACCTGAAGTGTCCATACAGCGGTATCTGCGCAACCAATTCCATCAGAAACAACCAGACGAACATCATAGGCACCTGTATCCGGATATTGATGAGTAATTTTATTACCGGAACCGAACGTTCCATCTCTCAGGTCCCATTCAAATTCTGTTCCTTTAGGGTAATAGTTTTCACTACTGCAACCGGTACCGCCATAAACAGACAATACAACTTCATCTCCCAGACAAACAGTATCTTTTGAAATATCAATACTACCCACAAACTGATATTTAAAGTCCGAATACGTTACATTGGGTTGGCTATCATTAAAAAAACCTATTTTTCCTGGAGTGAAGCACCCCTTTTTTTCCAAAACCAAAACACCATTTACGTAAACAGTAATTTTTGTAGAAGTGTAGCTTATTGAAATTTCATTATCCTGACCCGTTTGATACCCCAGAGCACTTCCAAAATCTGAAGCTAAAAAACCCAACCCTGATGAGGGATTTCTAAAAGCATTTATTAACTCGGCTTTATTGTTAAATGTACCATTAACCTCAAACAAAGAAAAGCCCTCCTGCCAAGCTCCCTGATCTCTTTGCTTCCAGGAAAACACATACGTTTTCAGCGTTATCGGATAATCCGTTTTTAAACCCAATGACTCAAAGCCAAAAACCATTCCAATCCAATCATCGTCACCATTATCCGTTCTCATTTTTCCTGAGAATTTCACGTTTAAATAATCTCTGTCACCCACAAAAAAAGTTGGTGCTCCGTTAATGGTTTGATTCACACTTTTACCATCCGAAGCTACAACCCAGTTTCCTTCTGATTTCAGACCTGACTGATTCCACATGTTAAAATTTATCTCTCCACCACAAAGCGACTCTTTACAAACAGATGAGACAACACCGGAATCACCGCTGGAACCCTTGTCTTGACCTCCATTTGCAAGAATCGGAACTCCATTTGCATCAACACTTCCATTCAAAGCACCTCCTGATAAATCCGTATCCTCAAAACTCCCACCTCCTTCCAGCGCATCAAAACATCCATCGCCGTCACTATCCGTATCCATATAATTTAAAACACCATCGCCATCTGTATCTTCTGAGCATGTAATAATGCCGAACCCCTCACCAGAAATATTAGTAGGCCCAACAACTTTCTGGGACAAAACAACCACATTCGTTCCATTTGAATTCCAGGATAGTTTTTGAAGTTGAGGTTGATCTGCCCTGATCGCCATTGGTTCAAGTATACCTCCGGTATTTCTTTTCCCTCTTATCGAAACATTTCCGTCATCGCTGATAATTAACTGAATAACAGGACTTGATTTTGTCCCCTGAATAATCCAGATATTATCATTTGGACCAGATCCATATCCTGAATTATCTGCTTCAAATATCAGTTGTGATTCACCTGGATTCCCTGACCCATGACATTGAATCTGATCGGGTACCAGATCAACTCCATTAACATTCAAATTAAACGAATTATCCAGTTTATAAATGTTGAACTGAAATCCCTTATCTGCTGCGGGAGCATTAAAAGTGGTTGTTGTGCCATTACTGGTTTCAAAAGAAGTACTCGGCTGTGCTTCAGGACATTCAACCTCATCTAAAATCCCATCATTGTCATCATCTAAATCAATGTCGTCACAAACTCCATCAAGATCAAAATCGTCACACCCACAATTGTCGACCACAATAAGTATAGTATCGTTCAATTTTGTGTTGCAAAAACCATCATAGGAAATGACATATTCCGTAGTTCGGACTGGTGTAAAATCAGGGTTGAGTGAATTAACGTCATCAATTCCAGTTGTCGGACTCCATGAAAAAGAACTCTTTGTTGCAGGAATATGGAGTTGAACACCCTCTCCTCGACAAATGGCTTCATCATCAATTTTAATAAGGTTTGAGCGAACGTTTCTTACCCTATGCTCATTATTTGCACCACCTGTTGATGCCGTGAACCCCCAAAACACCATGGGGTCTCCATTAAATATCTCCTGTACAATATCTCCCGTGTAATCTATTCTGATAGTACAATCGACAAAAAGCTGAAATCTTTTAGTCGTAGCATTCCATATTGCTCTCATAGGATACCATTGCCCGTTTTCGACATTATTCTGCCCCGCTTTAATATGAGTTGCAGGAAACAAGTTGTTGGCACCGTTGTTTTGAACATTACCGTTTTTTTGAAGTGCAAGATGATCATAAGAAGGATCTCCACCATTTCTATAGGTGTCGAATTCAACAAAAAAAGACGGTTGAACACCCTGAACTCCTAAACCTCCTCCGGAAACACCAACATTATTATTTAGAGGTTGTAAACAGAATGTTATTCCATCCGCACCGTTATCTTTAGTCCCAAAATACAACTCAAAATTAAGTTCAAACGACTCCTCCAGGGAAATTTTTTCTTTATACCATATTGATCCTGCTTTAGCTCCTTGAGCAGGAGTTAGTAAATAATTGCCGTCACCATTGTGTATCGCAGAACCATTTATGATAAACTGACCGAAAATATTTTGAGGCAGAAAAAAAATAAAAAGTAATGGGGTTAGTGTCAGTCTCAAGGTCATTGTTTGTTCACAGTTTATCTGTGTTTGATTTACAACATCAAAAATCCGTTTAGCTTCTTGAAACGTTTGTAGAGAAAAGGCAACACAGGGTTATTGCAAATAACACGGTTAGCAGAGAAAGCACAAACTAAAAAAACTACTGAAAATTCTTTTTAAAAAAGCAAAAAAACCAAACAATATACTGACAGTAAATGAGTTAAAGTTTTTTATTTTGTTTTTTACTTTTTTAACGAAACGAGAAAATCATCCTTGTCAGGCATAAAACCAAGATCATTAACTGGAAAATATGTTCTTCGCAGATCCGAAAAGGAGTCTAAATTTAGTAACTTATGAAAAAACAACTTATATATCTGCTTATTACCAATTTTATTCAAATAATAAGCTTTATCCTTTGCAGTGTCCTTATAAATATCATTTAAAAGTTCATGTAATGTTTTCTGATCTGCGTCCAGCTCAATGTCATTTCTCCTGACTTTTCTATTGAAAGACTGAAGAGCATTATCGAAAGTATCGATTTTATCCTGAAAATAACTTACAATTAAAAAAAGTAAATCACCTTCCATATAGTGCTTTGAGTACTTTTCTTTTTTTGTTAAATCAAAAAATACTGTAAGTAACGGACCAACATTTTTATAATTTTCACTGGTAATCTGAAGCTCCACAAGACTCAGGTAAATCCTTCCAATTATAATTTTATTGGACAAAAATCCTTTTGATATAATTTTTTCAAAAGAATGCTGAAGAGCAATTAATATTTCCCCATCAGGAAGCCATGTTTGGACGAAACAATGGTTTCTGAAATAGATGTCCCAATATTTCTCCAAAAAAACGCTGTCAGAGGCCGTTTCCAGATACGATTTAAAATATTCCTCCATAAAACTTAAATATGCCGACAGTTCCTTCACAAAACCATTGGATTTTAAATAACTGAACGTGTTTGCAAGCACCATCAGAATCAGAAGATTTTCACTTTCAAATACCGGAGAACTTAAAAGATGTTTCAGTTGTTTTTTTCTTATGGAATGGTGGCTTTCAAGATCATTGTTCACAACCGCTTCTATTGAACGGATTTCATAACAGATATGACGGGATTTATCCGATAGAAGAAGGGGAGAGTCCAGAACTCTGGTAACCTGATTAACAATTTTTTTGTATTGATTATCGCGTTTTTTAAAGAAAAAATTATAATACAAATTAGTTACCGTTCGATACAACTCTTCCAGCTCAAGGATTTCTTTCTCTTTTTCACACACACTGTTCAGCTCGATTTGTATGGTCTCGTTTACCTCATCATTCAACTCACCTTTCAGCAGATATAAATTCCAATACTCCTTGTAAGCAGATTTTGCGACCTCAAATTCTTCCTTAAATTTTGCTTTTTGAATTAACTTCCTGCACTGATTTTTTGACTCATTGTAAAATCCTTTGTCTTTTAAGATTTTCACATCTGTTAAATCTCCACGCAAACCATACTCAATGTCTTTTAAGCTGTAGTGACCTCTTAAATTTTTGAGTACAACCTCATAAAGTAAACTAAGATTCGACTGTGTTAATTTAGTTGTTTGACCAATACAACGCTGTACTTCCTCAAATGAGTATTTTTTTTGCTTTCCTAAAAAATCAAAATAAGTGTTCAAAAGACTTGAAGACTTATTCCCCTTCAAACGAATTTTCACATAGCGCTTTTCCCCTTGAGATAAACTGTGTATCAAGCCGTGAAGTTTTTTCATTCCGACAATATTATTTTACTATTTTCAGGATTTTATTTGCAGACTTGTTCGTTTCAGACATTATTAAAAAATAAACTCCTTTTCTCAGATGATCAACATTGAGTACCAATCGCTGCGATGACTCAGATATCTCTTTCTTAAAAACTTTCTGACCAGAAAAATTTAAAAGTTCAACAGATATTCCCTTTAAATCGTAATCTGAACTTAGCGTGATGTTATCCTGAAAAGGATTAGGGTAAACCATCAGGTTATCTACGTTTAATATCAGAGAACTATTGGTAGTTTGAACAACCTCCACACCAACTAAAGCATCTTTATAAAGAGAGCTGTCTTCTGAAAAAAATCGAATTGAGTAACTGCCCGGTTTACTGAATCTTAAATTATTGAAGTGAAACCAACCTGCCCCTGTCATACTTAACGCACCATAAAGCTCTCCCGGACCATCTACCTGATCTACATAAATAGTTCCTGAAAAAGATGAATCCAAAGATCCGGTAGTGGAATCAACTACACCAACCTTTACAGGCATTACTTCATCTACTGGAACAACATTACTAAATTGAGGTTGGGCAAGAATTTGGTTTCCTCCCCCATTAACACATCCCTGAAATAAAGGATCATTACAAAAATCCTCCTCAGGTGGCACCGTAAAAATCAATTCACCAACGAAAGAACCCGGAAAACCACCAACATTAACCAACACCTTATAATTTCCAACTTCCGAAAATGAAACATCACTCAAATAAGAATAATACCCCGTTATGGTTCCTGAATTCCCCATAATATTTCCCGGCCCCGAAAGCTTACTAAGGGAAAAGTTATAGGATCCTGTTGTATCGATAATTCCTGTAGCAGAATCACCAAAGGCAAACCAGAAAGGCATAGAACTCCCCGGAGATGCGTAAAAAATACTATCACTAAAAAAAGAGTTAAAAAGTGTGTTTCTTTGTCCCTCACCGCACCTTATTTTCACAAAACCGCAAGGATCAGGCGTTGATTGTCCTAAAATGATGTTGTTTTCACAGAACAGAAACAATAAAAAACAAAAAATCAGAAAATTATTTTTAAATGGCATATAATACATTGATTTTCAATAATACAAATAAATTTAACTATACAGGCACATCAAAACAGAAAAAACAAATTTCAAATTAAACAAAAAAAACAACAAGTTATTTAAATACAGGTTTTTAACAAAAAAATTAAATGTTTTTCACTTTAATCAAAAAGAGACAGAATGGTTCTTTATCAATTAGTATTTCAAAACTCCGCAACCACAAAAAAATCAGAATTAGCTTAACAAGACTTTTAGTTAAATAATTTTTCACTATTTTACCACCATCAAAATTTAAAGGAAAATGAAAAAGAAACTTTTTTTACTTTCCCTTATACCCTTCTTATTTGCCTTTAAACTTAATGCCCAAATTACCGACACATCTGCTGATGTGTATCTGAACAAGGTTATTGACTATGCCAACACTATGCTGAAAGATGGCCGAGACAACAGTCAGTACGGACCAGACACCTGTCCGATGTTTTCGGTTTATCTTCGAAGGGAAACAAACTCACTTCCAGATTTCCCTACATTTAGAGTAAGTGGCGAAACTTTCTATGATTTAGATCACCCGGGAGGATGGGCTTACAGGTCTTTTACCAATATCCCGATGATGAGCAAAAAAAATGCTGACAATGGCAATCATGGGCAAGATAAAGCTCACAAACAAACCGTTACGGGTGCAGACCCATTGGAAAACGGAGGAATGTATATGACCTTTGAAAAACTCAGTGAAATCACCGGGAATTCAAAATACAACGATGCCGTTAATACAGCTTTAAACTGGTTTAGCGACAAACAAAGCACAACTGGTTTATACCCTGCCGGAGAACATTCCGGATGGGACTTCAGATATGATGGTCCAGCTTACTTAAACACACTCAACAGCAGCATTCCATATACCTGGAAATCTCCTGACGATGCACCGCTGTATCATTCCTGGGAACATGAACCTAACGGAGCTTACGAGAAGTTTTTACCTTTTTATTCTTATTTAAAAGAAAATCATCCCGAACGATTTAAATCCTACTGTAAAGGATTATGGGAAAAGCATTTTTGGGACAAAGAAAATGGGTATTTTAATCGACATGGGGATATTTATGATCACGATGGTTGGGGCGCTCATGAAGATGACTTTTATGGTTCTTTTCCACGTATGGCAAGAATTTTTTCCGAAGTCTGGTCAGATGCTTACATAGAATTCCCAAACGATACCGCATTCCAAAACGACATGATTTCATATTTAACCAAACTTATAGACGGCAGAATTTTAGACAGAACTAATTACGACGGAGTCGCTATTGCTTTTGACAGAAGAAACAATGGTAACAAACCTCAAATACCAAGACAGTACCTTTCTATGATTCACGGTATTGAAGATGCAGCAAATAAAATAGCTGACAGCGAACCCGCTTTAGCTTCAAAAATGCGGAATTTTACTTCTCAACAATGGAACTGGTTCTTTGGGTGGGTAAAACCTGAAAATGGATACCAGGGGTCTGACTGGGCGAGTGAATATGCTTTAGGTGACATTTTCAGTATTCAGTATGCGCATGCTGAACTGCATAAACCAAACGAAGGGTTAACCAATACAGCATTAGACTCTATGTACTGGTACTATGCCGATGGACTGGAAGATGGCTCCATAACCGTATCCGATTATAATGCACGAACATGGGCAACAATGATTGACTATTTGATTTATGCGTACAAAAACTCTGATGAAGATAAATATCTGAACAAAGCAAAAGAATTTGCTGACTGGACACTTGAAAATTATTTTGACGAAACGTCTGCTCTTCCAAAGTGTGTTTCATTTGGACTGGAGGGTAAATCAACACTTACAACATCTAATGGAGATACCTGGGAACCCCCATACGACGCTCAGATGGGAAGTGCTGATTTAATGTATTCTCTTCTGGATTTATATGTAACAATTACGGGGGATGATGGCGTAATCACCTCAACCGCGGAAGCACAAATGGAGCGAGTTCAAATATTTCCGAATCCAACTGAAGGATTTTTAACCATACGAACAAATAAAATATCAATTGTACGCATTTTTGATAAGAGCGGAAGGTTAGTTTTAACAAAAACAACCAGTTCTCATAATCCTAAGGTTGATTTATCAAACCTTTCTGATGGAATATATACAATAGAAATTATTAGAGAAGGGGTGAATCACTTCACTCAAATCGTCAAAAAGTAAAAACTACCAATTAAACCTGTAAACTTTACACCACACAATTAACTCGACAGAAGTTGTGTAAGCGCGCACTGAAAATAGTGCGTGCTTTCTTAGCTTTGCAAACGTAAATATCAAAGTCTTGATTACGAACAATTTTTATCAATTGCATTCGTATATTTATCATGATAAACCCATTTTTACTTTTCAAAAATGAACACACCCCATTTTTACAAAAAACGAAAATTCTGGAAGCGTTTTTTACTATTTGCTCTTGCTCTGCCTATATTTTCAGTGGGCGTTTCAGTGGGGGTAGTATACATCAAACAAGACGAGATTGTTCAAACTTTAATTTCTACTTTAAACAACGACTTTAAGGGAAAAATTGAGGTTGAAGATTCTCACATAACCCCCTTTGACAACTTCCCTTACATTTCCGTCGATTTGGAAAATGTCAGAATATATGAGTCAAAAAATGATTCTTCCTCAATGATTGCCGACATTAAAGAGGTTTTTTTGGGGTTTGATGTATCAACAATTATAAGAGGAAATTTAAACATTAATGACATCAAGTTAAAAAACGGGGCTATTGATCTGATTCAACACATTGATGGTTCTTTAAACATAGAAAATGCACTAAGTACTGAAGATGACGCTGAGGAAATTGAGGACGTAAATGATGAATTTCATCTGGCTATACATGAAATTGAACTCGAAAATATTGATATCCATAAACTCAACGAAGAAAACAACATAATTTTCGATGCTCTTGTCTACGAGGCAGATGCAAGATTCACAACAAGCCCAGAACACATATTTGTTTTCCTTGATTCTAAATTCGAACTCAATCTAATCGAAAACGGAGACACAACTTTTATAAAGCACAAACACTTTGAACTGCACACTAAATTAGACTACCTCACAGAAAAAGAGGTTCTTAGTCTTCAGCGCACCAAAATACAGCTTGAGAACTCAGAATTTGAGATGGAGGGCTCTGTTGATTTTAAGGACAATGTCAATCTCGACTTAGAAATTAAAGGGAATAAGGAAAATTATGATTTAATCTTCGCTGCAGCACCGGAAGAATTAACCCCGGTACTGAAAAGATATGAAAACAGCGGCCTCCTGTTTTTTGAATTGAATGTCGAGGGAAAATCGATTCACGGTCATTCGCCCGATGTTAATGCTACATTTGGTTGTAAAGATGGATTTTTTAAAAATAAAATAAAAAACAGCGAAGTAAATGATTTGAACTTTTCAGGAACCTTTACAAATGGAAAAGAAAAAAGCTTAAAAACATGCGAACTCACCATACGAGATTTTTCT
>MDTD01055102.1_pt1 | contig 16344 bp, 17 predicted proteins | sample 811221 | NCBI WGS metagenome assembly MDTD01 (sample SAMN05326646, study PRJNA326480) | marine metagenome | isolation source: seawater | place: Pacific Ocean: South West | collected 2011 | reverse complement strand
GCAGCGATGGACATCTTCTCCAAAGGCAGCGTCGACGGCTTGGCAAGACTCTCGGGGGCCTGCGCGTTTATGACCATTTGCGGGACATTCGCTTTGCTGGTGATCCATGGTGCCAACCGTCGCCGAACGCAACGACGCACGCGCGAAGAGTCGGAATTGGTTTACAGGGAACTGTCTCTGACCTGTCCGCATTGTCAGACCCAGCAGACGCTACCCATTGGGGAAAGTCATTGCCGTGTGTGTCACATGGCGTTTCAGATCAAACTGTTTGAGCCCCATTGCCCGCAGTGTGATTACCTTTTGATCAACGCTGCGTCGGACACCTGCCCTGAGTGTGGCTACGTGGTCAGGGTGTCTGCAAAATAAAAACGCGAACCTGAAAAACAGGCTCGCGTGGTATGTTCTCACAGAATGTTTTAATCTGCACGCTGTTTTTCAAAAGCAATGTCACTCCTGCGGCACGGGTTGCCTTTGGTTTTAAATCTCGTCTTGTTTACTTGGGTTCAACAAGTTTGATATCACTGATGGTGGTTGCACCTTTGACTGAGCCACAGAAAAGACGCAGCGACCGCGGTGTGTCATAGCCATCCTTGGAGGGCTTGGGGGTGATGGTCACCTTGTGTGTCTGCGGGCCGGCTTTGACTTTGAGGGTGTGATCGAAATAGTGCGTGTAAGGCGATTTGCTCAGCAGATACACAGCCTGCATTTCACAGTCTTCAGGAGCGTCGGTCTTGAATGTCAGGGTGTAGCTTTTGTCTTGTTCCAACGTCACTTCTTTGTAAAGCTGCATCCAGTGGACGGACATTTTTTCCAGGGCGTCTTCGGCAGGCGGGGTGAGGATCGCCGTATTGTCTTTCAATTCCCCTTTGGCACCGGCTTCGCGGACGGGTTGGTGAATCCAGATTTTCCAGCCGGACTTGGCATCGAGTTTGTCCCCCAGCAGGTTCGGGGCAGCTTCCTGTTCAGCATGGAGCATGCCGGTCAGACACATCATCAGCATCAAGGTTGAGATTGCGAATTTCATGCGCGTTTCCTTTGTGAAAGTTGGATCAAAGATAAATGTCAACAAGTACAAAGATGATCATATCTCAGCAGCCCAAATCAATCCATGCGTGATATCGGCCAATCTGTACATCAATTGGGTCCAATCCCTCCCCGCAACACCCGTCGGGACACGGTGTCGAGTACCTTGATGTCGGTACAGGTCATCTCAGGATTGGATGCGAAAGACGAATGATCCGTGTATCATGTGCCATCCACTCCAAGCGGGCGTGGCGAAATTGGCAGACGCGTCAGATTTAGGTTCTGGTGGGGTAACACCCGTGGAGGTTCGAGTCCTCTCGCCCGCATTGCTTCCCCCCAACGATTCACAAGTTGGGGTTTTTTGTTTAAGTTTTTTCATATCATTTGTTTGTCGTGATTTACGGGGCATGTCATTTTGAGCACAATGCAAAATGTACCGATTTTTGCCCCGTTTTCTGTACCGATTCATTCTTGATTTGTACCGATTACGGGATATTTGATTAGCTATGACACGATCATCAGTCGAAGTTACTTTTCGTGAAGGGCGCGGCTTTACCCGCGATATGGGGAATGTCATTTCAGCAAGTGGCAAAAAGTTATCTGTTCGTTTTGCTTTGGGATACGATAGGTCTCGTGCTGAGCAGTCAGTGTTGCTTATCGAGCAGATATGGAATGACCTTGTGAAAGAATGTATTGCGGGAGGGTTTGAAGCAAAAGAAACCATATGGTACGGATGGCAATTGTGGGGAGCCAAACAGATTGCCAAAGGTAAGAGAAACATTGTGTTTGATGTACCACCACAAATAAACACGATTCCCGATCCTGTACATCGAGCCTATTCTTATGCTTTGACTTTTGCACATATAAAGTCGATGTTCCATATGGTCACGGTTACACCTGCTGATCCTGAATTGCTTGAAGCGGGAAAGCAAGTCGCAGCAGGGAAAGTGGAAGATATGCGAGTTGTTGCCGAGTACCAAGCCAGTGTTGCACAAGTTCGTTCTCCAACAAGACCGCACAACGGGCAAATGCTTCACGCAGCTATCGAATCCTTCTCTGAATGGTTAGCTGGTAGACACATTAAAGGTGCGGAAACACAGAGCAAAAGAGCATTACAACTTAAGCATAGTGTGGTGGATCGTCCGCTTGATGAGGTTGGCCGCTCTGCTCTTGAAGAGATTACAAATTATTGGGCAAGTCGTCCCTTTGCTCGAACTGTAAAGGGTGTAACTGAGCGTCCAATCAGTGTCGCTACGGTTGGCAATATGCTCAGCGATGCTCGTCGTTTCGTGAATTGGCTTGATGAATCAGATACATGGGAATGGGATAAACCCAAAGGTGCTGAGCGAATACTCAGAGTCGATGCCAAAAGCATAATGACCCCTAAAGAAATTTCAGAGAAAGCCGAGGGGGTACTTGTCTGGACAATAGAAGAGCTAGGCATTCTGTACGGACTGGCTAGACCATATGAACGACTGTTAATGTTGTTGAGTTTAAATACAGGGGCTGCGGGGGCTGAAATTCAATCGTTGCTAAAATCAGAGATTGATGATTCTTCTGACCCCCCTCAGATCAAGCGGCTTCGACACAAGAATCACGTGTTAGGGCAATGGCCTCTTTGGCCGGAAACTATGCAAGCTCTTGAAGCTCATTGGGCCGAACATGGTGGCAACCATGAAGCTGCGGTTTTATCGACGAGAGGCGAGCCGTCGACAGGAAAAAGTATTGGCAGTCAATGGTCTAGGTTCATGAAGCGTGTTGTAAAAGTAAGACCAGAACTTCAAGTGAAACACAAGCAATTTGGTTTTAAATATATGCGCAAGACTGCTGCTCAGCTTGTACGTAATGTGAGTGATGGTGAAATCGCAGGTGTTTTCTTGATGCACGGGCGCGCTGTAAAGAGCGATGATTTGGCAGATATCTATTCCAATCGCCCATTCGATAAGGTGGCTGAGGCGACGATGCAGGTTCACGAGCAACTGCAACACTTCCTTGAAGCGTGAATTGATTCGGGTTGCTATCGTACTCAGAAACAGCTTGATAAAGACGGATAGGGGATCGTAAAACTCAGCCTTGTATCGACTCAACACCTCACCATTGGCCAACTAACATATCATCGACAAGGTTGCAAAAAAGCAATAATTCAACGTGTCCACCAGCAAGGCTTCCTGTTGGTCAAAGTGCTCTAATTTTACGTGTCCTGCGGTGACTAGAACCACCATGTATTATCAGTTGTTGACATCAATCGTCACTAACTGTCAAATAGGATATTCTTGCAATGGGCAGGTAGGGTCTGGGGGTATCCCAATTACACCGCCTGGCCTTCCCCGCATTGGACAGGACCACGATCATGCCAAGGCAAACCGATTCCGTAATGACGATCGACGAGTTGGCGGACTACCTTAAAATCAGTAAGTCCACCCTCTATCACCTTGTTCGGCGCGGTGAAGTACCGGGGACTAAGATTGGCCGCCACTGGCGGTTCAAGCGAGACGCTATAGACCATTGGCTTGAGAAGAGACAGGATGCTCAGAATGGTGACTGAAGCCGCTATTTGCACTAAGCGAATTGATCCGCAAATCAAATGTGCTGGGTGGCTATCGGAATGCAAGCTATTTACGCCCATGAGATTAACGAATTGATTACACTTGCGGCCTATTTGGTCGCCTAAGGATACCCATGCTTTCACCGAAACTGCGAAATAAGATTCACGGCCTCTGGACCATGTTCTGGTCTGCGGGTATGACTAATCCCCTCGTTGCCATCGAGCAGATCACCTACCTGCTCTTTCTCCGTCAGCTCGAACATTTCGACCAGCAGCGCGTCAAATCAGGCAAGCCAACTATTTTCTACATCGATTACGAACAGAACAAGAGGGGACGGAAACGACAAAATCGAAAGATCAAGAACGACTACACCAAGTGCAAGTGGAGCCACATCCGCAAAGACCCCTCATTCACACTGCTTAACGAAACGGTCTTTCCTTGGCTGCGCAACTTGGAGAAGTGGCTGAAGGCGAACAATCCGTCTAATCACGATCCACTTGAAAAGATTAGCGGTCGGCTCGATGACGCATATTTTATCCTCGATACCAACAAGGTCGACACATTAAAACGAGCCGTCGAGGAGATCGACGATTTGTTTACCCAACTCGACTCCCGCAGCGCCAACGCGGATATCATGGGCGATATCTTCGAGTATTTGCTTAGTGAGATTCAGTCAGCCGGCAAGAATGGTCAGTTCCGAACACCGCGCCACATCATCCGCTTCATGGTAGAAATGCTCGACCCACCCGTTGGTTCGAACATCCTCGATCCCGCGTGCGGTACTGGTGGGTTTCTTGTTAATACACTCTTGCACTGGAAAAAACAGGCCACTGACCCTCAAACACTTCGCATTGAATGGGACGGCACCCCGCACCGTACGTTCGGCACACTGCCTGACGGGCTTGACCTCAATAACTGTTTTTATGGCTATGACAATGATCGCACGATGGTTCGTATTGCGTGGATGAACCTCATTCTTCATGATCTGGACTTCCCCAACATTGAACAACTCGACGCGTTATCCAAACGGATGGACGAGAAGAGCCTTAGTAACAAATTCGATTTCATTCTCGCCAATCCACCGTTCACTGGTAGCGTGGATGAAGGCGATCTGTCAACCAATCGCCGTCGTTTCCCCGCTTCGGGCAATAAAAATAAGCCGATCACCACAAAGAGTGAATTGCTTTTTGTTTGGCTAATGCTTGATTTGCTACGCATCGGTGGACGATGTGCCGTCGTTGTGCCCGATGGCGTTCTGTTTGGTTCTACCAAGGCTCACATTGAGCTTCGTCGTCAACTGCTATTTGAACACACCCTTGAAGGCGTCGTTTCGCTACCCGGGGGCGTGTTCCAGCCCTATGCCGGAGTGAAGACCTCCATTCTCATTTTCCAGAAGGCCAAGAGTTCGGACGACGACACTGCAATCGTGCCCGGCGATCCGCCTCGTACTCATGAGGTCTGGTTTTACGAGGTCAACGATGAAGCATACACACTCGATCAGAAGCGCAAGGACCGGCTCTACCAGAACAATGATCTCTATGACGCTGTCGAAAAATTCCAAAGTTGGCACAAGGTACTCCAAGGCACCGATATGCCCAACCAGCGAGATCAGGCTGTAACCACTGCCTATCATCAGCCTGAATATTGGCAAGAACGATGGCGCGTGCTCGATGAGGACTTTCTCCACGTTTTTCCTAATGAAAAATCTCAGGCTGGCCACGCATTGGGCATCCAAGAGGTCTTCTCCGAATTAAACCGTGATCCCAAAGATGCTACCGCACAGGTCTGTGCTGATGGTGAGAAATTGATTGTCAAGGCCTACGAGCGCCTCGTAAAAGCAACTCTCGCCGCGTCATGGTCAAAGGACAAAAGTAAAAATAAAACTTTACAAACAGCCAAGACTGACTTGGACAGACGCCTTCGACAGTTTCGTAATGAATTGATCAAACTTAGTCGTAGCAAGCGGATACTCGATCATGAGTTCGACCAGTTTGCCCTAATCGCCCTGCGCGACACACTCGACACCACCGCATTGGGGGCGCAGGCCAAACTTGCTAAAGCATTCAAAGGCATCACCACAAAACCGAGAAAGCCCATACTTGAAACGGTGCCTCAAAAGCAGATGCTCGTCATCCTAAAATGCTTCGCCCGACTCGATGGCTACAACCTCCTTCTCCGTAGCGTCAAGTCCGAACGCCGTGATCGTAAAGATGCTGACGCTCAGAAAGATGTTCAGCAATTGGCATGGATCACACCCGTACGAGCTTGGGCACAGCTTGATTCGTGGGGTAAAGATCCCAAGACGGGCAAAGAAATCCGCAAGCCTACACATAACGCTAATGGCGAAGTCGATCTCAAATATCTCAAGTTCCTCACTGAGCAACTGAAAATCTTTGAGAAAGATGGCACGGTCAAACTCGACTACCGTGATCGACTCGATCCTGACTGTATTGAAGCCGCTGACCTGAACCTTTCCGCTGGTCGCTACAAGCCCTTTGTCTTTGAACCCGGCGACTACGAAAAGCCTGCCGCATTGATCAAACAACTCGACAAGGTGCATGCGGATATCCGCTCCAAGCTCAAGAATCTGCTGGACATGGTTGGGAACGCCGGATGATTGATGTACTCCCCCAGCAATGGAATCAAGTTCGTTTAGAGGCCGTCTGCTCAATGAAGACTGGCGTTGCGTTCAGCCCACCAGATTTGGTTGAGGCAGATGCGGCAGGTGCCGTTGCCTGCTATAGAACTTCGAATGTGCAGGAGGAACTGGACACCAACGATGTAATCTTCTTACCCCGCACTCACGTGCATGAACGTGACTACTTTCTGCGTGAGGGTGACATACTCGTATCAACAGCAAACAGTAATAACCTCGTGGGGAAATGCTGCTTTGTGCCAAGGCTGAGAAATGAGGCAGTGTTTGGCGGGTTCATATCACGGCTCAGAGTTGAGTCTTCGCTACTTGATTCTCAGTTTGCGTATCTGTGGCTTGCTAGCAATCCTGTTCAGGCGCATCTCAGGCAACGGGCAAGGCAAACGACCAATATCGCCAATTTACTTCCTTCCGACGTACTTGCAACAGAAATTCCTCTTCCCCCATTGAGTGAGCAGAAGTTGATTGTGAAAGTGTTGGGCGAGGCCCGGGCAGTACGTCGCCTCCGCCGTCAGGCCGACGACCTGACCAATCTACTGATCCCTGCCATCTTCAACGACATGTTCGGCGATCCGTTGTCGAATCCCAAGGGGTTTGACATCAAGCCACTTGGTGATCTGTTTGAGATGTCGCCGAACTATGGAACGATGGTTCCTGCGGCAGACACCGATGATGGCATTAGGTGCATTCGCGTTGGAGACATTCAGGGCAACGAACTTGATCTTACTTTTGCTGGGCAAGTGCCGCGATCAGATATGAACAATGTGCGCCATTTGGTTCAAGCCGGTGACCTAGTTCTCGTCCGTGCAATCGGTTCGATCGATCATCTCGGCAAGTCAGTCATCATCACAGAAGCAGAAGATGGTCTCGCGTTTGACTCACATTTGATGCGTGTGCGTTTCGATCGTACGGTCGTGTACCGGACTACGTTCACAGTCTCTTTCTAACACCGGGTGGGCGTCGGCTATTTCTGAAGAACACCCGCCGCTCGGCGGTACAAGTCAATATTAATACGGCGGAATACAGTCGTATTCGGATACCGCTGCCTCCTTTGAAACAACAACTCACATTTATTGAACGTCTCACCCAGGTGCGCACGGTACGCAGTGCGACAAAGCAATCTGCCGTTTGTGAGGCTAAATTGTTTGCTTCTCTCCTTGCCCAAGCATTCAGCGGGGGGCTGACTACCGCGTGGCGAAAGGCGAATCGGGACAAACTGGCAAAGGAGGTGGCTAAACGCGATGCAGCGCTCAAGACGGCAGGGGTAAATCTGGTCAAACCAGTACGGTCGATGATAGTCGGTGATGTGCCTACGACTGGCCGATACTCCGAATTAAGCCGCGAGCAGCGAGAATTACTTCATCAAGTCCGACAGGCGATGACATCGGACACTTTTGGGGGGGCTTCCGAAGTTGGGGATGCGTTTACACTGGACTCGATGCGTGACTGGCTGAACGAGCCGCTGGACGACCTGCCCGACGACGCTTTGCGGCGACACCTTGAGGTGTTGGTGGCGCGTGGCGTGATGAAACTGGTCAGCCGGCCACTTGGTGTGGGAGTAAGCAGCAGTGGCGATAGTGGCGGACACGCAGGCTACGGCAATGTCTATCGCCTTGTTCGTGAGAAAGCGAGCGAGGAGGAAGAATCGGAATTGAAGCGGATGACCGAACTTTCACGGTTGGCTCGCATTCATAGTCGTGTAGTGAGTGATACGCTGAGTGATGAGGAACCAGAAACGGGGGATTGAATATGCGGCTAAAGTATCTGCACCTGCCCGACTACGGCGTTCTAAAAGACCTTGAGGTGGTCTTTCGTGAGGAATCGATTCTTTCGCGAAAGGGGGCTCTTCAATTTGTCGTGGGGCTCAACGGCACAGGTAAGAGCAGCTTACTGCGTGCGGTGTACGAAACATTCCGCTGGCTGCATGCTGAGAAGTTGCCGCCGTTTCCGGTGGCGATGGTGTATGAGACAGAGGTGGAAGGCGATCATGCTACTGTGGTGTTTCGCCACTTGGAGCGATCACGGAGCAAGGCGGTGTTTGCGGTGGTGCCGACGGGGTCATGGTGTTGGAAGAAATACATCAAGGAACCCGATGTATCAGACTGGCCCGGTTTGGTGTTGGGTATACATAATCCGGAGAATATATCGCTGCCACAATCCAAAGAGAAGCTTATTCGGGGGGATGAGTTGGTGGGGAACCAAATGGTTAGCAGGCACCTTCCGACGCCGTTGGTGGCTTACACATCAGGTGACATGACGGTGTGGCGAAAGATTCGTGAACCGGAATTACCAAGTGATGAACTTGTGACTCTGAGCAGTAACGAGGTTAGTGACGATCAGGATCGACCACGTGGCTGGAATTTGAGTCGGGAATTGGCCTCAGCGGATGTGGCGATCGACGACGCACAACGCCAAGCTCTTCGCGATCAGATTGTGCCCGACAATGTGGAAGCTGATTCGAAGTGTCTGCTGTTAGCGCCTCTGGACTTGAAGTTGGCAGCAATTGCGGTGGGTTTGACTATTGCCGCAGAGGAATTGGGCAAGCATCAATCGCAGCGGGATATGTCGGCTTGGCGAAAGCAACTCTTGAAGATGGCCCTCGATCAACAACGCGGCAAACGTCCGACAAACAAGGACGCGCGGACGCTGCTAAATGAAATCGACTGGTGGTGGCCGACTCACTTGAGTATTACTTATCGACCGACGACCGCGAAGATGAACGCGGAATGGCAATCGCAGTGGTTGACGATGTGTGCTCTAGCTGATGAAGTGATCAGTCAACCGCTGGACCGCATGCAGATGGTGATCGATCTGGGGACGATACGACCAGACTTTGAGGCTGATGTCAAAGGTGTATATGGTGATCGTAACCTTCCAGTCGAGGTACAGGAAGTAATCAAACGCGTGTCAGGTGCGACCAATGGAGCCGAGGCGGTAGTACAGGCGTTGAGTACAGGCCCAAATCTTCCGTTGTGGGATGTGTTTCAGACGTTACAGGCATGGCGTGCTATAGGGCTAATCGAAGATGCGACCGTAACAGTGAAGCGAGTTAGTCCTATGTCAGCCCACGATGGTGACAAGGATGATGTGGTATTGACTTGGAACGATTTCAGTGATGGCGAACAGATGCTGCTTGGTCGCATGTCACTATTGTTGCTGCTGGATGGTCAGGACGGTGGCATGCTTCTACTGGACGAGCCGGAAACACATTTCAATGACGCGTGGAAGCGGGAGATCATCGACATCGTCGATGATAACGTGCTAAAGACTACTAAGGCACAGGTCGTCGTAGCGACCCATACAAGTATCGCTTTGACCGATGCGTTTGCCAGCGAAATAGTGCGTCTGGTGCGATCAGAAGGTCACTCGGAGATTAAGCCGGTTTCAGTCCCAACGTTCGGGGCGGAGCCGGGGCGGGTGATGCTGCATGTGTTTGATATGACGGCATCAATCGGCACACGCGCCGAGCAGGCACTTCGTAAGCAATTGGCGAAAGATTGGACGGATAAGAACCGTGCCGAACTGGAGAAGTTGGTTGACACCATTGGCGGTGGCTGGCCACGGGCAAAATTACAACAGATTTTGGATGAATTGACGAATGCTTCACCCGGTTCCTGATTCGAGTCTCCGACGACGTTTGATGCGAATCGTCGTGATCCAGCGGAAACTGGTGCGGGCATTATGCGCACTACCTGCTGGATCGACGGTTGACCAAGAATGGTTGTCGAGTACAGCATGGCCGCGAGTTGATGCTGATTGGATACGCCGATTCTGGGAGAACGAGAATGGCCGCCGGCAGGCTTGGCTTAACACTATTGCCGCCGCAAATGCATCCGCCAAACGCGAACTGAATGAAATCATGGACGAGCAGCATCGATTCAAAAAACTGTATTGTATTCCTCCCGAACATCGGCTGCGTCAAACAGACTCGACATTCTGGAAGGCAACTCCAGTACGTAAAGCGATGCGTCACCTTATGCTGGATTTCTATAATCCTTGGTTTTACGAGTCGGCAGGATATCCGTCCACTCTTCACGGCGGTGGAGATGTGCTAAAGCGAAAACACTTGGCCCGTGACCCGTTGCTTCCAGTGTGTCCCTTCTCTGATGGCACGATGCAGCGTCCGCAACTCGATCATTTCCTGCCGAAGGAATCCTTCCCATTTATTTGTTTGCATCCAGACAATCTTATTCCTTCCAGTTCGGATGCCAACATGAATAAGTCCACCGTCCTGCCCTTGGATTGGACTGCGGCCCATCAGACCAGCAAGTGGTTTCACCCTCGGTGGCGGTCAGCCCATGATCGGTTCTTGCTGCGCTTTGACGAAAAATCAGATCGCTTACTGACCCTCAAGTTTGAGGCTGTCGATGCAATTGAAAAGGAACGCGTGGCGAATCTCGATAAGATGTTTGGGCTGACAAAGTTTTGGGGCACTACGCTTGATGTAGACATTCAAAATGTACAGAAAGAAGTTGCTGATTTATTGCGAGATGACGACATTTCGGCAACGGAAAACTCTGTACGCAAACAACTCGAGAAGTTGCATCGTCAATATGCACGACGCGCCGGATACCGTCCAAAGCACATCTACTACGCCGCACTTTATGAGTTTGTGCTCAACACTAATTCACTGATAACGGATATTATTAAACAATACCAAGAGGATGCTCTCAAACACGAAGCTTTGGCCGAGTAGTAGGAGCGACTCGATTGAGTGCTCGATTTGGCTAACACGTGCTCATCATATCATTCATCTAATTTCACAAGTTGGCATCAAACGTCGTATGGACGCGTCATTCAAAAAGGCCAAAGATAATTCATTGCTGAAGTTCAAAATACCGTTTTCCAATCACAACAGCCTGTAAACGTACATTTACTAATGCTGCGATAGGTCATAGCAGCAAAACGTTGGTATTTAGTGCATGAAAAAAGGCTCTGGAGGCGTTGCCCCATCTTGGCCTTACTGTGTGCTGGCAGGATGTAAAAGTTTGGTGCCAGAAAATGATTTCATGCTATGTCTGTTAGAGGTCTCGAAAAGTCATCTGGTTCTAAATTGTGTTGAGACAAAAAACTCATCGCTGAGGTTATGCCAGTTGTCATTGAATGCGATGTAATCTTGCCACTTGAAGCTGTTGGGATCGTGGCCAATGTGCAGACTGCCTGCGGGCCATATGCGGTTCCAAATCTCTGGGGCTTTCGCAAGAAAACGCTCGTGCTTATCTGAAGGCACTTTAATCACGCCGTGATAGTGCGGTGCTGATTTGTGTGCTTTGATGGCAATGAACAGAATGCGTTTGCAGTCAGGTAGCAGGTGGTGCTTTTTGCTCAGAAGCGATCTGTTGATTCGTTTATCAAACTCGCTGAGCAAGCTGTATTCTTGTTTATCGAAGGTGCTGTGGTTAAAATTCCAAGTTAGCGCGAATGTCCAAGGACCAAGACCTTTGAGGGTTCCAAGCACTGCCGCTCTGGTTTGCATCTCTTGATTCATGTTTCTTACCTTTATCATCCTGTCGAATCATCGCCCCGCCTATTAGATTGTTTGCCAATGCGGTGCTCCGTTCACGGATGCATTTTCAAATAGATGAAATTTTTCGGGTTATCAGCTAAGAAATGGCTGTTGGTCGTATGTCGCAACCAGCCCTTACGCCTTTTGGGGGTGACATTCGAAAAAGATGTCAAAGCCCCCCCCGGTTTGGCATTGATATGTCTTTGATGTGCAAAAACGCAAAGATGTATTGCTCGTATGGCGCAACCACCCACAAATGGGCGTTATTCCCCTGAAAATAGGGTTAGTGTGGCATTTTAAGTGCTTGGAGAAAGTATTGTGAGAGGCTGTAAATGGATATGTGCTTGAAATAGGCTAACTATTTTTAAAGCAATATCTTAGGCGATAAATTATAGGTATTTGTTAGGTATTTGATAAGCCCCAACATAATACAGGTTTACGTAAGAATATGCCCCTTCACGTGAACACAGCGCGCACAACGATCCAGCACAGATTCCACGCAGTCGGCAAATTGTCAGTTAAGTGCTCGTTTCAGTGGAGCGTATGACTTCGCTATAGAGTTCTGTGATTGTGGCGATGGGATCAACGTTACAGGCTTTGCAGATGGCAACCCATTCCATCATGTCAACACGTCTCTGTCCCTGCTCAAGCCTCAGTACGGTGTTCTGAGGGCATCCCAGTTCTTTGGCAAGGTCTCTTTGTGTCATACCAGCATTTCCACGAAATAACTTGATCGCGTCAGCGACTTTGTCATTCCCTTTGCTGTAGATGGATTTCTTCACGCACATATCAGCGCATTAAATGCCCTTGAAAACAAAATGTGGTCAAGATAGGATGCTGGTAATGCTTGCCTTAGGGGGTGCAGCAATTGTGATGTGACTTGTTAACAAAAGGCGCTTAGGCATTTCATCCAAGGCTTAGCGTCTGATGGTTTCGATTTAGACCTTTCCCATAGAAACGGGGCAACGAATGAAAAAGGCTGTTCATGTACTGGCGACTATCGTGTTTTTAGTGATGCTGCTTTGGGAGTTGCCAATCAGCTTTGTGATGGTGGCTGATGAAGCCCTGCCCCATGAAGTCTCACGATTGGTGATTGTGGGGATCATCACCGCGATTGCTTTGGTCTTTTACCTCAAGACCAAGCCCAAGGGGTCTAAGTGATGCGAGAATGTCCCTCATGTGGTCGTGAGGTGTCCGAGCAAGCCCACACCTGCCCACACTGTGGTCAACCTCTACGCGAAACAGCGGGGCAGCAGTTGGCAGGATGCGGATTGTTGGTCATTGCTGCAATCGGCTTCATATTGGCTCACAGCTTCATCGGGAGTGGCCATCTGACATGGATCATGATGGGCGTGATTATCATCGGTGGTCTTGTTGCGATGGACGAACGCAGGCGCGGGTAAAGAGCCTGTTTTCTCTTTCGGAATACTGTGCTTGCTGGTAAGCTGGATGTAGTTTTACATCTCAGCATCACCCGCTTATTGCCAGTCGAGTCAAATGAAAATAAGTCCTATTTCTGTACCGATATATGTACCGATTCTCAAAACTCAGTGAAGCTGGGATTTGATATTTTTTATTTGGTAAGGTGTTGATTGTAATTGTTTTAGAAGCGTGGTTGGGTGGGTTGAAAACTGGGTTCGAGTCCTCTCGCCCGCATTTTTCTCATTTCTTGTAATCAGTCTGCGATTCATCATCATGTGCAGGGCAAAGCGATTTACTCGAAGGCATATCGCGTTATGGCAATATCTCATTGCTGTTGGGATCGTGCTGACGTTGCTATGTTCGGGACTATTTTTATTGGTGGACGGTTGGCAGCAATGGCATTACTGCGTGATTGGTGTCCTAGGGACGGTGCTTTCGATCTGGGTGGCAGTTCAATTCTTCAGGGAGTTGCGGTTTATCCAATCGATCGATTGGATTGAATTTAAACCGGGCATAATCGAATTGAAAATATCAGGCCATGTGCTTCAGTTCAAGATTCCCGATGACTTGATTGCGGTTCATACAGACAATCAAAAAACGGTGGGAATCCGTTTGAAATATGCAGGACGGAATCGAGTTATTCAATATGCAAACTTTGAGAATCGCGAACAAATGCATGATGAATTGATTGCTGCTGCTGGAAAAAATAAAACGGCAATACCTATAGAGCATAAGCTGTAGATCGCGATGTATAGGGGGACAATTTTCCCATGCATTGGATCGCTTACTGGTTCTGGCATTTGCTTCTGGCCAATTCGATTCGGATGCGAATCGTTAGCGGGGAGCATGGCAGCTTGTCTTGGGCTTCAGAGGGGAAGCCACTTGGATTACCCAGTTAATACGTTCATCACTGAAAGACACCGGCGAGTTCGAGGAGGGTGGCCAGGGCGTTGTAGCTGGCGTGGATGATGATGGCTAATGTCAGGCGGTTGAGTTGGAAGGGGACTTGGGGACGCTGGGCGGTTAGCATGGTCCGCTGCCAGACGTTGGCAACACCGGTTCCCACGATTGTCGAACATCCCACATGCAGCGCAACGCACACCGACCATCGCCAGGCGATAATCGCGGGGGTTGGATGGTTGATGTAGACCAGCAGGTACATCGCGTTTTCGATTACGGCAAAACCCAGGCCTGACAGCGCTGCACAGATGACGATCTGCCCGGGAGTGCAGACCCAGTAGGGCTTGAGTTCTGCGACCAAGGCGATGGCTAAGACCTTCATGATTTCTTCAATCATGGGGGCGATCATGATAACGCCCAGCAGGCCAAAAACGTCGAGGCCGGATTGGACCTGCACGGTTTGCCAAAGCGTGCCGACGATGGCAAGGGGACCGCTGACAAACGCCAACACTGCCAGGAATAACCATGATTGGATGGCCGAAACCTGCGCAGCTTTGTATTGCAGCCACGACGCGTAACCGAGTTCACCATGACGGATCGGTCGGTCATATTGGATGTGGCCACATTCTGGACACGGTTGGCCGACATGACAGCCCTGGAGGTTGTAGTCGCAATTCAGACAATGCCAGGGTCGGTCAATGAGGCGCGGTTGGTCTTGATCGGCGGAGATGGTGTAGCCCGGTTCATCGAAGACGGAGTGTTGGGCGATTTCGTGATGGGTGTCGGTGTATTCAAGCGTGCGATCAGCGATTGCTTCGGAGGGATCAATGCCGGAGGCGTCGACGGGCTGACCGCCATAGATGGGTTCGTCTTCGATGCCGTGCCCATTTGCCATTATGCCAACACCTGTGTGATAGGCTGGGCGCGACGGACAGCCGTACCAAAGGCCACGATTTCCACCTGCGCCATGCCGCTTCTGCCTGTTGCCATACTGATGTTGGACGTTTCAAAGCGGACATTCCAGACTTCGGTGGCGCCCAGTCGTCTTGCGTCTTCGATCATGCGCAGCAGGGCTTCGCGTCGCCCGCGTGTGAGTAGTGATTGGAATGATTTCATCTCACCGCCGAAGATATTTCGCCAACGTGCGAAGAACGTTTTGGCATAGTCGCTTGCCATGACCGCCTGGCCGATGACCATCTGCGCATCGGCCACGGTTTGTGGGTCTTTGATGCGTTTGCGGTTATCGAGTTTGACGATGGGAAAGAGAATGCCTTCGCGCTGTTCCAGTGACCGGATGTGATTTCGTTCGTTGCGTCGCCCGAAGATCAGGCCAAGCAACATCCCAAGGATAAAGTCCATGAGCGTACCTTTCGCTGATCAGGGTCAATAAGCACTGGGTGCATCGTTCTGTGCGACGGGGGGTTGGTTGTTGTCCATCATGGGGACTTGTTGGGCAAGGGGTTGGATTTGCGGTTGGGGGGCTGGGATCGGCTGAGGTTTGGGCGCCAGTTTCACTGCCGTCCCGTAGGCGTACATTTCTGCTGCGCCCGACGCCACCGCGCTGGTGGTAAAGCGTACATTGACTACGGCGTCGGCACCGAGTTGCTGAGCCTGGGCGATCATCCGATCCATTGCCTGACGTCGCGACTCGGTGAGCAGTTCGGTGTAACCCCTGAGTTCACCACCGACCAGGTTTTTCAAGCTGGCCATGATGTCTCGGCCGGCATGCTTGGCGCGAATGGTATTGCCTTGGACCAGGCCCAGCACGTCACTGATTTGACGGTTGGGTACTTCCTCGGTGTTGACGATGATCATGTTGTGTGCTCCTTGAGAGAGTGTGTCATTACATCACAGCATGCATCACCGATGCAGCGTGCGTGTTGGTTTGTGATATGAATGTCTATGGGGAATTGAAGTGAAAGGCAGATAGCCAGCTTGCGATGCGTGAAGACGATCTGATTGAGCTGTTTCATCTATTCCCACCGGTTATGAACATGGGCCGGATACCGTCCCGGCATGTCAAGGTTTGAACGTATTATGATCCGCTGGCTTGGTGATGACAACATTGATCTTGCCTTGATCATGCAGTGCGTGCTATTTGTCCCTGTCAATTGATTCACAATCGGTCGATTCACGGTACAATCTCCCCCATGCAATGGTTGATCTACTGGTTTTGGCAGTTGATCCCAGCCAATCCGATTCTGATGCGAATCGTTCACGGGGGATCACGACGGGTGCGACACCTTTGGGTGCGCATGGGCTATGTTGGTGTCATGGTCATGCTCGTGATGCTT
>MDTD01185460.1_pt1 | contig 16346 bp, 10 predicted proteins | sample 811221 | NCBI WGS metagenome assembly MDTD01 (sample SAMN05326646, study PRJNA326480) | marine metagenome | isolation source: seawater | place: Pacific Ocean: South West | collected 2011 | reverse complement strand
ATACCATTGTTCTGTTACGCATGCTCAATGGGCAGCGAGCAAAATTTCTGTCCAATGGCGATGGTACATACACCAATCTGGAAGTGTTGATTAATGATGAACTGGTCAAAAATGGCGACAATACCTGGACGTTGAATGCGAATTGTGCATCCTGTTCTCGTGCATCGTTGCCGGAAGTCAAGTTCAATACAGATGGCTTCCCGATTTACATGACCGATCTCAACGGCAATACTCTCATGTTCAGTTACAGTGCCCAGAGTCGACTGGCATCGGTAACGGATGGTAACAATCGTTCTATTTCCTATACCTACAATTCTCGAGGAAAAGTAGCTACTGCAACCCTTCCGAATGCAGCTGTGTTTAAGTACGCTTATGATGCACAAGAGAATCTGACCAAAGTTACCGATCCCATCGGAAATATTACGCAGTACCAATATGACAGCGATCATCGTCTGGTTTCGATCCTTGATGGAAACGGCGACAATATGCTCAGTGTCACTTATGACGACAACAGTCGGGTGGCTTCCTACACGGAAGGAGGGAACACCTATACCTACACCTATGATCCAGACAATAACAAGACGACCAAAGTCGATTCAGAAGGCCGTACCTGGGAATTTACTTATGATGATGATGGGGTTATTACCAGCATCAAGCAACCGGATGATGGTATGGTGCAGATCATTTTCGATGATCAGAACAATCCGCTTCAGGTTATTGACCCTCTGGGCAACACTACTACCTACACCTATGATGCCAATGGCAATGTCCTGACCAAAACTGATGCCCTTGGAAATGTCTGGACCTATACTTACAACGGGCTCAATCAGGTTCTGACTGCTACAAATCCTGATGGCAAAACCATTACCTATACCTACGATGCCAGCGGCAACTTACTGACTAAGACCGATGAGCTGGGGCAGGTCTGGAGCTACACATACGATGGCAATGGTCAGATGTTGACCCAGACAGATCCATTGTCTCGGACATGGACTTATACCTACGATGCCAATGGCAACCGTGCGACCGAAACAAATCCTCGCAGCCATACGACTACCTATACCTACAATGAGTATGGGCAGGTATTGACCATGACCGATGCAAACAGCAATGTCACCACCTACACCTACGACCAGTCGGGACAGATGCTGACCATGACTGATCCTCTCGGGCATACCATGATTTATGAGTATGATGCTGCTGGAAATCGTATCTCCATAACAGATGCTCTTGGTAATAAGGATCAGTACGAATACGATGCCAATCGTCGCCTTTCCAAGACGATTGATCCTTTGGGAAATACCTGGACATATACCTATAATGTTGATGGGCAGCGTGAGACGGTTTCCGATCCTCTCAACAATACCTGGTCCTACACCTATGACTTCCGCCAGCAACTGATCAGAACAACGGACCCCATCGGCAATTTTGAAGAATATGGCTATGACAGTGCGGGTAATCGTACCAGTTTACGGGATTTCCGTGGCAACTCCACTACCTATGAATACGATGAGCTGAATCGTGCCGTAAAAGTGATTGATCCCTATTCTCATGCCAGCTCATTCGGCTTTGATTGGCGTGGTAATATGATATCCATGACCACGCCTGTTGGGCAGACAACTTTTACCGCTTATGACGATCTTGGTCGGCCGTTTATGGTGACGGATACAATCGGTCAGACCCGTGTGATTGAATATGACCCGGTTGGCAATGTGCTGACCAGGACCATGCCCGATGGTACCCAGAACAATTACCAATATGATGGCATGGATAATCTCGTACGTATGGTCAATGCTTCTGGGGAAGTGACCCTGCGCCAATACGACCCGGTTGGAAACATGATTACAGAAACCTTCCCTACCGGCGTTGTTCTTGGGCGTGTTTATGATGGTCTGAACCGCAATGTGGCGGGTTATGATGCCAGTGGCACAATGTTCACCAAAACCTATGATGCTGCGAATCGTATGGTCACCTATTCCGATGGCGCAGGCCATACACGGACATATGAGTACGATGCGGCAGATCGCAACACCAAGGTTACCGATGAGAATAGTGCAGTCACCACCATGACCTATAATGCCGCTGGCAAGATGAAGACGCTTTCCGATGTCCTTGGTGAGACAATTACTTTCACTTACGATGCACTCAATCGGGTCGTTTCATCGACTGATTCCATCGGGACGACATCCAAGACCTATGATGAGAACGGCAATGTTCTGACCATTACAGATGCCAAGAGCCAGGTCACAACTTATGAGTATGACAAGCTCAATCGTAAAACAAAGGAAACGACGGCAGACAGCAAAGAGACGACTATGGAGTATGATGCTAAAGGGCGTCTGACCAAAAAGACGTTTGATGCCGGAGGGGAGATCTCTTTCTCCTATGATGGTCTGGACCGCATGGTAAAAAAGACGTTGCCGGATATGTCTGAGGAGCTTTTTACCTATACGCCTATGGGCCGTCCTCTGACGATCACGAACCCGAATGCAGCTATTTCATATTCTTATGATGCCTTGGGAAGGGTCATTGCAGAAGCTCAACCAGCCGGTACGGTCTCATACACGTATGACCTGGCCAACATGAAGCGTACTGTTACCTATCCAAGTGGTCGAACCATCACCTATAACTTTGATAGTCGTGACCGTCTCAGTACGGTCAAAGATGGCAGCACCACACTGGTGACCTATGGTTATGATGATCTGCAGGAGCGACTCAGTAGTCGTACTTTTGGCAATGGTGTGACGCACAATCTTATTTATGATGGTAAAGGGAATCTTACCGACTACACCTACAAAAAGGCAAGTGTAGCCTTCATTGATCGCAGTATCACCCGTAATGGGGCAGGCTGGATCACTGATGATGATGATAACCTCGATACCGCAAAAAGTCGTTCATTCAGCTTTGACGCAATTGGACGCCTGACCAGCGCCAGTTATGGCAAACCCGCTGCTTCACGCACGGTTGATTACACCCTCGATAAGCTGGCAAACTGGTCAATGCTTGATGACGATACCTCCACTCCTTTCAGCCCGACTGTAAACAACGTCAATCAGTATACCCTCTTTGACGGACTCGCGATGACCTATGATGACCGTGGCAATATGGTATCCATGGGAACCCGGGCATTTGCATTTGATCATCTGAATCGCATGACGCAGGTCACGGAAACCAGTCCATCCACATCCACTGTTGCGATTTATGCCTATGACGGGCTTAACCGTCGTATCAGCCGGACAACCGGAGGCACAACCTACACTTACGTTTATGATGACAATGGGCGGGTGCTGGAAGAGTACGAAAATGGGTCTTTGGCTGCCAGCTATGTCTATGGGCCCAACCAGACTGAAGTCATCACCATGGATCGTGGGAGCAATACCTACTGGTATCATACCGACCATCTTGCCAGTCCCATTGCCATTGCTGATGATTCAGGAGATGTGGTAGAATCCTACAGTTACGACGTCTATGGCAACACTTTTGTTTATGATACAGGGGGTGATCCACTGGCGTCTACAGCGATTGGTAATCCCTACCTGTTTAACGGTCAGAGGTTTGATGCCGAAACGGGTTTCCTGGCTTTCAGAGCGCGTTACTATTCGACCGAAATGGGACGTTTCCTTTCAAGAGATCCACTTGGTTTCCAGGACAGCCTTAACCTCTATGAGTACGTCAGCAGCAATCCCATCAGCATGATGGACCTGTTGGGGTATGGGGAGGTTTCCTGTACAACCAATGTTGAGATCAACTATGACCTTGGCCATAAAATAGGGGCTCTGCTGGATAAGACCGTCGTCTTGCGTGGTCTCGACTTCAGTGTTGGTGGATCGATTTTCTACAAAGTTGAGAACTGCAAAACCAAATGCTGCAATCAGAAGACCAAGAGCTTCGTCAATCTCAGCTGGACCCAGTATACCTTTGGTGGCAAGATTTCTCTTGAGTATTCAAGCGTGATTCCTGGTTTTGGGGTGCAGGATCCTTCTGGGATCACCAACCTCAAGGCTGGTTTGATGGGTTTCATCAACATCACCGGACAGGCTTACGGTCAACTAACGAAAAAGGTCAATGCTGACTGTTCGTTGTCGAACTGGGGCCAGGTATGTTTCGAGATTGGTGGTACTGTTGGTTTACGCCTGGGTCTGGATGGGGGTGAGCAAGGTTCACCACTTGGCCTCAAGGCCTACATCGAAGGTGGATTTACCGCCAGTGGAAAAGTTTGCATTGATGCCAATGGCGTCACCGGTCAGTTCTGCATTGGTGGTTCTGTAAAAGTTGTCGGTGAGGTCCGTGTTTTCTGGGTGAGTGTTGGTAAAGAGCTGGAAATTGCCAGCGGCAAATGGTGTACCGATACTGGTTTTGGAGGCGGAACAGCCAATCCACTTGATTTCTTCACTAAATAAGTGGTTAGGAAAAATACATGTTGAACCTGATTGTAGGTGGAGTCGTCATTTTTGGGGCGTTTGGTCTGATCCTGCTTTTCATCATCAAGAGCGATCCTGCTCATCGTGAAAAACAGGAAAATTCCGAGCTTGAAGCCTTGCGAAATCTGGCGAAAAACCATGGTAGTGAAGAATTGTCACCAGATCGCCTGTCTTCGCTTGAAGCGGAGTTAACCGATTTTGCTGGACTCGGAGCCCTTGATCCAAGCGGTGGCTTCCGCAGGAATTTTGATTCGAGCCGTCGGGCCCCCGTTCGTTTTGGCTTTGTCATGGATGTGAATGGAGTCCATGCTTACGTGTTGGAGAAGCGTGGGGTTGTCCATCAATCGGGCGGCAAGCGTCAACATACAGTTGGTTGCTGGATTCCATCGGAAGGGTGGGCGGCAGATGGCGAAATTCTGGTATATCCTACCTCGGCTTTGACCGCCAAAGCGCAACCGGATGGTGATGGTTGGACAGTTGACCGCGACAGTGCCTCAGGCTATGCGACCTTTTCACATCGAGCAGAATCTGCAACCGCAAAGGCACTCGGCGAAATTGTCTCTCGCTCAGGAGTTCCAGGTTTCAGTCTTCACGCCCGGGAGGGGAAATTACTGGTATTCATTCAGCGCCGGGGTCATTTTGGTTCTTCAGAAAAGGAACTGCAGACACTTATCCAGGTAACAGGAAACCTCGTTAGCGAAGCTTATGCATAAGATTCAATCCATTCTGAAGTGCGTTGCCCTGTTTTTGCTTTCACTGGGATTGCAGGCAACAGAAAAGACCATTGATCAGGTCGGAGAGATCTGGAAAGGTGATGTTATCGAGAGGGAGGTTTCTTTCAAGAACAAAACCGATAACTGGATGCGTATTGCGGCAGTCCGGGCAAGCTGTAGTTGTCTGACGATCAAGGCTTTTCCGGCGGAGCTTGGTCCAGGCAAATCAGGCTTGGTGAAAGCCATCGTTGATAGCCGTTTATTGGAACCGGGGCCATTTCGGCTGGTTGCCTATGTAGAAGTCGCAGTTCCGCCTGGCTTACAGCAGATTATTTTTGAAGGTCGGGTGGAATCACTTGTTCACGTCAGCAAAGAACCAGTCATGCTGGGGCTCTTGTCTCCTATGATGTTTGTTGCCCGGAAATTGGACCTGACTCGAGTTGAATCAGATGTCGTCATTGAAAAGGTGACAACCTCTGCCCCAAATGTTCTTGCGCAGTTAAGCCACAATCCCGATCATCCGGGGGGATGGCAACTGGATATTAATGTGCAACCGGTAACCAGCCAGGGCGCGTTTCGCGAAAAGGTGTTTCTTCATCTTGGTATACCGTATGATCGCATTCAGGAAATTGATCTGATTGGCACCATGCAGCCATGGTTACGTTTCTCTCCACCGAGTTTGCATGTTGGCCGTGTAAAGTCTGGACAACCTTCTGCTTCACGCAGCCTGCGTATATTTGATTGTCCACAAGATGTAGATCTTACTCTTTCTGCCGAAAAGCCAGTGTCTGCATCTTGGGAAAACAGTGAAAAAAACGGGATTCTTGTTGAGATTGCGCCTTCTGAGAAACTGGGACGGCATGAATCAAATTTGACTATTTCCGGCAATAATGGTTATCCACCGATACAAATTCCGGTGACATGGGAGGTTGTGGACTAGGTATGGCTTATCGTTTGAAAATTGTTGTCTGCATTATTGCTGTTGTTCTGGCTTCTGGCTGCAAGAAAGACCCACAGGAAAGTTTCCTGGGATCTGGACCACCCCCCAGAGTGACGGTTTATGTGGCTCATGATCAGGTTTATTCGGAGCCTATCCTGAAAGGGCTGGAAGAGGAAAGGTTGGAGGTGATTGCAGCGTACGATACGGAGTCAACGAAGACCGTCGGCTTGGTCAATCGCCTGATCGCTGAGAAGAACAATCCGCAGGCCGATCTGTTCTGGAATAACGAAATCGCTCATACGATTGCCCTGAAAAAGAAGGGCATCCTGCGTAAAATTTCTTCAGATAATGCTCGGGATATACCTGCGACCTTCAAAGATCCGGAAGGATACTGGATAGGTTTTGGCGCCCGTGCCCGTGTGATTATTTACAACACTGAATTGGTTAAACCCGAAGATGCGCCAACATCCATTTACGATCTTGCTGATCCAAAATGGAAAGGAAAAGCAGGTATCGCCAATCCACTGTTCGGTACAACTTCTACCCATGTCGCGGCCTTGTTTTCTGCCTTGGGCGAGGAAAAAGCAAAAGAGTATCTGCAGTCACTTAAGGCTAATGATATTCAGATTCTGGATGGAAACTCAGTTGTTCGTGATAGAGTCGGTAAAGGTAGCATACTTGTCGGCCTGACCGATACTGATGATGCGGTGAGTGGCATGCGTAATGGCTTGCCTATTGCTATTGTTTTTCCTGACCAGGAAACCATCGGCACTTTGCTGATCCCGAATACTCTCTGTCGGCTTGCCGGGCGGTCGGATGCGAAAAAGGTTGGAAATGTCCAGAAAGTGGTGGATGGCATCTTGAGCCATGCGACAGAAAAGGCTCTTGCGGCCTCACCTGCTGCACAAATTCCACTACACCCTGATGTTGGGATGCCTGAAGACGTGGCTTACTTTGCCACATCCAAAGCGATGCAGGTCAATTTTAATGATGTCGCTGCTAAGATTGAAGCCTCGGCGAAATACGTGCAGGAGGTCTTTATTCGATGAAGCGCTTTGCCGTCATCTCAGCTTCATGTTTACTTGGCCTGGTTATTCTGGTGCCAGTCTGCTGGCTGTTGGTGTCTGCAAGTCAAGCGGAATCAGGGCATGCTTTGGTTACCGGGCGTTCGCTTTCATTGCTTAAAAACAGTCTGGCAATTGCCGGCGGAACAACCGCTGTCTCTCTTATCATAGGAATGATATTGGGATGGATGCTGGGACGCCTGGCGATCCCTTGTCGCAATCTGTTATTGGCAATACTGGTCCTGTCCCTCCTTACCCCCTCATACCTGCTGGCAACAGCTTGGCAGAACTGGTTTGATGCAACCGGACTTTGGGCATGCATAGGTGTTCTGGCATCTGTCTACGCCCCCTTACCTGTGTTGGTGATTGCATGGGTTGCAGGTCGTATTCCTGCAGATGCAGAAGATGCTGCCAGTTTGCACGGGAGATCGCAACTCTGGCGTATAAGATTCCACTTTCTGGCGGTTCCAATCGCAATGTGTGGCATGTTGGTTTTCCTGTTTTCGGTAGGTAATTTTGCCGTTCCATCATTGCTGCAGGTTCAGAGTTATCCAGTCGAGGTTTTTGCACAGTTCAGCGCTTTTGGAAATCCTCAGGGCGCTGCATTTGTCGCCCTGCCGTTATTATTAATTGCGATTATTCTGTTTGCTCTGGAGCGCTTGGTATTGCATCGCCATCATCGGGCTGGCATGAAGATGGAAGGAAATATGCAACGTGCTGACGCAGGAATTCCTGGAGTTCCCTGGTTGTGGACGGTTCTGCTGGGGGCTTTTACCCTCACCTGGGCTTTCTCTCCACTTGTGTGGTTTATTCAATCCGCTGGAGGCTGGGGGAATTACAAATTGGCATTTGAGACAGCAGGAGGTGATCTCTGGACTTCAATTTGGCTCTCTGCTGCAACTGCAACTGTCGCGGTTGCCCTTGTGCTGCCAATCTCCTGGCTGTTGGCTCGAACCGAAAGCAGATGGCGTTGGTTGGGCGACAGTTTATGCTGGCTGCCCCTGATGATTCCGCCTTCTGTTGTCGGAGTTGCCATGATTGTCTTCTGGAATCGTCCCGGGTTGTTTAGTCTGGTTTATGGCACTGCTGCAATTCTGGGAATGACTTATCTTGCTCGCTTTATCACCTTCGTTTTTAAGCCTGTTCAGGTTGCCTTTAGTCAGATTACGCGGGATCAGGAAGAGGCTTCCGCCATGTGTGGCATGGGCTGGATGCGTATGATGCAACGCATTCTCATTCCTCAAGTCCGAGGAGGCTTGTTGATTGGCTGGCTGCTGATGTTTGTCTTTTGCCTGGGAGAGCTTGGTGCCTCAATCCTCGTGACGCCTCCAGGAACAAACACATTCCCGGTGCGGATTTCTCAGCTTATGCATTATGGCTGGAATGAGCTGGTTGCAGCCCTTTGTGTATTGTTGATGGGTCTTGTCGGATTATGTGGTCTTGCCTTGGTAGGAATGCATCGCTTAGGAAAGGTCCGTTGGTCATGAGTGATGCATCATCCATTTTAATCTGCCGCGGGCTTTCCCGCAGTTTTGCTGATGGTACCATCGGACTGGATGATGTTTCTTTGACCTTGGATCATGGAGACTTTGGCGTCCTTCAAGGGCCTTCCGGTTGCGGAAAGACGACTTTGCTGCGACAGATTGCCGGACTGGACCGTCCTGCCTGTGGCTTGATACAGATTGATGGTCGAACAGTTACCGATTCTTCACGACACTGGTATCTTGATCCCTGCCAGCGACAGATTGGATTTGTGGCGCAGACCCTCGGTCTCTGGCCTCATTTGACTGTCAAAGATCATCTCATACTTGCCATGGATGCAGCAGATGCCCGGCAGTCGCGCATCAGGCAATGCATGACCATGTTGCCACGTTGGTTGCCATTGTATCGACAGGCAAAACATGAGCGTGCAGTGGCTGCGGATGATTTATTGGACGAACTGGGCATGGCACGTCATGCCAGTAAACTGCCAGGAGAGCTTTCGGGCGGAGAAAAGCAGCGTCTGGCCTTAGCGCGAGCCCTGGCTTCACAACCCCGGATTTTATTGTTGGACGAGCCGTTTGCCAATCTGGACACAAAGACCAAAAAAGACTGCATGGAGGTACTCCGTCGCCTGCATCAGGAACGTGACATGACGATCTTTTATGTGACCCATTTACCGGAAGAACTGACCAGTCAACCCGATGTGATGTTCTACATGAAGCAGGCCCGACTGGAATCATCAATCCGGCTGGAAAACAAGTCCGCGACTGCAAGAAGCAGCGGAAAGGCAAGGTTGGCATGAAATCCCGTCTGATCATGATTGGTCTGTCTATGTGCCTGTTGGGGTTGCATGCGGAAGTTTACTCGACCTGGAATGACAGTCTTGAGCCGGATAAATGCGCGACTGCCTGGCTGATTAAACGGTTCGTTGATAAAGGTGCGACATTTGAATTGGTGCCCAGAGGAACGCTGAAAATGCCTGGTATTCCATTTGATGTCCCGACTGCAGAATTGCGTCCGTCCAGCCATCAATCTGCATTTGAGCTGGCTTTGAAACATTTCAAGCTCAGTAATCCCTCGTTGGTTCAGATTGGCCATGTCATTCGAGATATTGAGATTAATAAGTGGGATACCAAAAAGACTGCCGAGGCAGGGGGAATCATTCGGATTCTCAGGGGGTATGAGGTGACTTTTAATGACCGGTTGGCGGGGCTTGAAGCTAGTTTTGTGATTTTTGATGGACTGTACGCTGCATATGCTGCGGAACTGGAAGGGAAAAAATAACCCTATGCGTGCGTTTTTATCGTTTTTTATTGTTTGCATATCCCTGGGCGCAAGCGCGCATGAGGGAGAAACCGTATCAGCAAAACCATCTCGCATTGTGTACGTGAATGCCGATCGTGGGTCGTGGGGATTATATGCATCGTCTGCAGATGGCAAGGAACAGAAGCTGTTGTTGTCCATAGATGATGATATCAAAGCTCCGGCGATTTCTCCGGATGGCAGTAAAGTTGTCTTTTCTACCAATAAAGGACAGATCAAGCTTCTGGATCTGACCCAGACTGATGCTGAACCTGTTCCCGTTTCTGTCCCAGGTGGATATTCGGATCAACCAGCCTGGCACCCGGATGGGCAGCGTTTGGCAGTTTTCTCACTGATCCTGCAGTCCGAAGAAAACAGCGATATTTTCCTGGTGGATATCAATAAACGGGTATCGCCACGTCGTCTGGTACAGAATGATCGGATGAAGACGCATCCGGTTTTCAGCCCTGATGGTAAGCAACTGGCCTTTTCGCTTTTCCACCGGACTGCTACCCAGGTTCCCATAGAGGAAATCTGGTTTCAGGATCTGGAAAGTGGTGAGCAAATCAGCGTTACTGAAATTTCTGCCGAGAGCTTCAAAGTCGACTGGGCACCAGACGGAAAATCCATTCTCTTCACCAGCAATGTCAGCGGTAACTATGACATCTGGTCGGTGCATCTTGAAAGTGCGAAGCTCATGCGCCTGACTACCCATCCAGGTTATGATGGAGATGCCGTTTTTTCTCCAGATGGTCAACATATCGCGTTTGTATCTGCCCGCACCGGCAAACGGCAAATCTGGCTGATGTCTGCGGATGGTCATGATCTGCACCAACTTACTTTTTCCAAAACCGACTGCAAAGATCCTGATTGGGGGTTATTACCATGAAGCACCGTACGATATTGACCGCGCTCTACATGCTTGCTGCATTCGTTTTGCAGCTGACTTATTCGGCTCCTGTTGATGGTCTAACCCTGGAACCGTCATTATTGAACCTGAGCGAGAGATCCACCATTACCATTGCTTATACAGTAAAGGAATCCAGTTCGGTCAGTCTTACCATCATGGATATGGATCACTTTCCCATTCGCAAACTGGTGTCGAATCGACCTTCTCCTGCCGGCTCCAATTCCGTGCTCTGGGATGGAAAGGATGATGAAGGTAATCTGGTCCCCGATGGCGCATACCTGCCTGTCATCACAGCTGTCACCAAAACCACGGGTCAGACAACGATAATTGATCCATCACAAACCAGTGGTGGTGCTGGGCTGTTCCCACTTTCTGCGCAAGTGGATAAGGAAGCTGAAAAAGTAACCTTTCTCTTGGAAGCACCTGCCAAAGTGCGCCTGCGGGCCGGTATCTATGAAGGCCCGATCTGCAAAGTCTTATTGAACTGGGTTGCTTTGCCTGCTGGTGAACATTCCATTGATTGGGATGGCAAGGATGTAGACGGGCTTCGGGTGGTCTGGGATGAACCAAAATTCAGGATGCGGATTCGCGCCTTTGAGTTACCACAGCCCTGCATCATTCTGCAAGGCTCCGATGCCACGTATTATGATTACTGGCAGGCACAGGCAAAAGCAGCAGAGACGACCATGACCAGTTTACGTTACTCCTCTGAGGAGGGGGCTCTGGCAACCCGTGCATTGCGAACCCGCAATGCGGCCCGTCTTGAAGCTGACGTTTCAACCGTAGATACTTACTCGCTCAACAGTGAATTTCTCAATCAGGAACTGAACTTCACCTTAGCGATTACAGAAGGTCATGGTGGTGTTGAGGATGGCCAGATTATTGTTGATAGTGACTTCCGCTTGACTGTCAATGTTGATGAAGCGACTCAGGAGATCTTGAGTCAGCAGCGTTTTGAGATGATACTGTATGTAGATGATCTTCTCTTCGCCGAAGAAGAAACAGGTTTTTCACCCTATAGCTGGGTTGTTCCAGCTTCCCGCCTCAGTGGCGGATCGCACATTCTTTCCGTCAATATCGCCACCCTGTCGAACCAGATCGGTACTGCAAGTCTGCCGATCGTCATGAGGAAGTAGTATGAAAACGCGCCATCATATATTCCATTTGCTCCTGGCTGCGATGCTTGGCATCTGTGGCTCTGTCTCTGCTGCCACGCTGGATATCAGCTCGGATACCATTGGGCCCGGTGAAGAATTCTGGGTTGATGTGGATGTTTCTGACCTTGCCAATCTCTATGGTCTTGCTTTTGATCTGGATTATGACGACAGTCTGATCGAGGTGGTCGACGAAAGTGTTGATACCGGAGTGCAACCGGTTATAGAAGAAGGTACCGTACTCAATGAAGGGGGTGGGGTGCCCACTGCCATTGTTGGTGCTCTGCCTGACGATGAACAAGGCAAGCTGGTTGTCGGTATTTCCAGGCTTGGTGCAGCTGGAACGGTATCTACTGGTACCGATCAACTTGTGGTGCGAGTCAAATTCAAGGCTGTTGGCGTGGGGACTACAACCGTTACATTTTCCAGCAATTCAGCAGAAGATGATGCAGGGGCTGAGCTTACTGTAGACAGCTGGAATGGAGGGTCCTATCAGATCAAGCTGGTTATCACCATTGCCGATGTTTTGGTGGATGAAAGCGATGGGTCAGCCACTGTTACTGCCACCTTGAATGCCGCTGCTCCCTCGCAGGTTACCGTGGATTACACCACCAATGCCGGAACGGCCACGCTGGACAGCGATTTTACCGCCGACAATGGCACACTTACCTGGTTAGCAACAGAGTCCGGTGCGCGGACGATCTCCCTCGGCATTCTGGACAACAATATTCAGGAATCGACTGAGTCCTTCACTGTCAGTTTTACCAATGTTACCGGTGGCGCAGAGCTCTCCCAGGCAACGGCCACGATTACGATCAATGATGACGATCTGCCTCCCGGAATCACGATCTCTGATCTGACCCTCGCAGAAGGCGACAATGGTGGCATCGCGACGGTTACCATTACCTTGACCGGAGCCACCGGCAGTACGGTTTCGGTAGACTTCGCTACCGCTGGAGATAGTGCGACATCTGGAACCGACTTTACCAGTTCGTCAGGAGCCGTCTCCTGGACGCCCGGACAGTCTGGTGCCCGTACCGTCAACATTGCGGTGAATGATGATAACATAGATGAACCCACAGAGAGCTTTTTCGTTAATCTGTCCAATGCACAGAATGCGGACCTCAACGACAATCAGGCCACCGTCACCATCAATGACAATGATGATGAACCGACCGTGTCAATCCTTGCCGACGATGTTGGAGAGGGAGATGGCTCTGTGCTGGTCACGGTACGGATGACCGGACGCAGTTCCTCTGCTATCAGTGTGAACTATGCCAGTGCGGACGGTTCGGCATCGGCAGGAAGTGATTATACTGCCGTCAGTGGCACGTTGACCTGGAATGCCGAAACGACAGGCGACAAGTCTTTTTCAGTCAGTATCAATGATGACGATTTAGACGAACCGGATGAGACCTTTTCGGTTGGCATTTCGAATTTCCAGGCAGCTGGTATAGGTACAAGCAGTGTGGTCGTCACCATCGAAGATAATGATGCAGAACCGACGATCTCCATCAGTGATAAGACCGTTGCTGAAAATGATGCTTCCGGGTTTGCTCAGATCCAGGTGACCATGTCGGGGCGCAGCGGGTCTTCCATTTCTGTCAACTATGCCACCGGTGGCGGTACTGCTTCCGCTGGTAGTGACTACACAACCACCAATGGTACCTTGACCTGGAGTGCTGGAGAAACCGGTACCAAAACTTTCAATGTGCCGCTCTTGAATGATTTCTTCCATGAAGACACCGAGACCGTCGGCCTCTCACTCAGCTCCTTTACGATAGCTGCAATCAGTGATGGCAACGGCACCTTAACGATCACGGACGATGATGTTGAGCCATCAATTACCATTTCGGATGTGAGCGTGAGTGAAAGCATTGTTGGTGGGCAGGCCACTGTAACCGTTTCCATGACCGGTTATAATCCGACAACAGTCAGTGTGGCCTATACTGCTACGGGCGACACGGCAACGGCGGATGCTGATTTTACGGAAGCTTTTGGTGAACTGACCTGGCTCTCGGGTGCGACCGGTTCCATGACTTTCAATGTGCCTATTCTGGATGACGACTGGTTTGAAGGCAGCGAGATCGTTGGTCTCAGCATTTCAACAGATTCTACAGTAAGCCTCTCAACCAACACTGCTGACCTTACCATTAACGACGATGAGGAAGAACCGGAAGTCTGCGTAAGTGGTACGACTACTGTTGCAGAAGGAGGCACTCTCACCTTGCAGGTAACGCTATCCGGCAAAAGCCAGCTTACTGTCACGATCCTGGCGGCCACCTCAGAAGATACTGCGACGGATGGAGTCGATTACCAGACTGTCGCGCAAACCTTGATCTGGACACCTGGTTCCATGGGCATACAGAATGTTCAGATTGTGACCATTGATGATAGCGATGGTGAAGGTAATGAGGATCTGACATTGGATTTGAGCAATCCTCAGAATGTACTTGTCTGTGGCAGCGTTCCTTTAACTATCACGATTCTTGATAACGACAGCACCATCAACCTTGTCTACAAATATTCGGTTTCCGGGAAGGGGTATGACAATGGGAAAGCATCTCTGAAGATCAAAGGTTATCTGGTCATTGACCCGTTGACACCAAAGGTCACGGCGCTTATTCCAGGTGAAGGTGCCCAGCTCTGGCACGAGGCGCAGTTTCAGAGCTACACCTTCGATGATGGTAAGAAAGATTACGAAACTCTGGCATACATCGATACGGATTCGGACGGTACGTCATTTCAGATGGTCGACTTCGTCTACCTGACCGGTAAGCTTAAGGGCAAAAATCAGGATATTGGTGGTGGCGAAGAGATGGACTTTGCCACGGGTTATAAAGGTGAGGGCATCTTTGCCGATGGAACATCCGGGATGAATATCTATGCCAAAATTTCAGCCAAATGGGATAAGAAGACCACCATCCCATACAATGATGCAGCATTAGGCCATGATGCTGTTGTTGCAGATCTTGCCGCAGAGCTTGGCATCGTTTTGGATGCCGACTTGTTGCCAGGTGCAGAACCTTATGTCTCAAGGTCTATCTCCTATCCGTCGGAAGTACTGAATAACGACTATATCCTGGTCTACAAATTCTCTTCAAGTTACAAAGGTTATGAAGACAGCGGTAAGCTGAAGCTCAGTTATAAAGGGTGGATGGTAGAGCGGCCCACGACTGGAGAGCGGGTTTTCGTCAGGACCTTCAAACAGGGCAAGTCCAAAGTATATGACATTGTTGATTGGGAAGATGTACAGCTTGCCGAATACGAAGTAAATGGTGGTAAAGGCGATCAACCAGTGTTGATGACGTTGGACGGTGATTTTGCTACCATGTCGCCATCAGCGTCAGCTGGTGATTTTGACTGGTTGGCTCTTGATAACCTGGTTGGTGCCTACAAAGGTAATCAGCAGGTGGCAGACGACACCAAAGTCACTCTGGCTGCAGCCTACAAGGGAACCAGTCATCTGCGCGATGCCACCACCGGACTTGATGGTACCGGCAAGTTTGCCCTCAAGTTTGACAAAAAGCTGACCAGCAGTTACAACGACGATGGTCTGTCAATTTCAGATGCAGTGGATGCCATTGAGGACGCCATCGCTGGTAAATTTTCCCCCGCCGACTAAGACGCTTTTGCAATTTTTATCTCATGTTTCCCAAAAGGGAAACATGAGATCTCTTGTCGCGTGATCGCTCTATAGGCAGTAAGATATGGCGGGTTGGTCAACGCTTGTTAAGCACCACGAGCGACTTGGATAGGACAAAATGGCATCTTATCCATATCAGAGTTAGCTGGTGACCCTGATAAAATCAGCATTGAAGAACTTCAATCGTTAGTGTGCGCACATGGTATCGAAGTAGATGAGACATTCGGAAATAAGCTGAACTTCACCATTAATTTCAAAAAGATCAATAAACACTGTTAGGCCACCGCCAGGAATGTGAAACTCAAAGCATGTTGTTCTTATGATTCATGTATATCCAGGTATGGGAGCTACATCTGCCATGTATTCAGAAACATGGCAAAAACTTCCAGACTCAATCTTTCATGATTGGCCACCTTATAGAGACGAAGTATCGATTCCTGCGATGGCGAAACGCTTGATCTGTGAGCATGGTATTGTGAATGGTGATATCATTATCGGATCATCCCTTGGGGGCATTATTGCCTGTGAGATTGCCAATCAGTTACAACTTAAACAATTGGTATTAATCGGAAGTGCTGTTGATAAGCATGAAATCAACACATGTCTCGACGTGTTGCATCCGCTCATTGACTGTAGCGCTTCTGGTGGAATGAGACCACTGGAGTTTTTGTATTCAGGAGACCTTTCGGGTCTGGGTGTTTGCGGTTAATCTTT
>MDTD01040464.1_pt1 | contig 16346 bp, 11 predicted proteins | sample 811221 | NCBI WGS metagenome assembly MDTD01 (sample SAMN05326646, study PRJNA326480) | marine metagenome | isolation source: seawater | place: Pacific Ocean: South West | collected 2011 | reverse complement strand
TATGACGGGAAATATGTGCAGAATGACGGGTTGTCGTCAACACACTGCCTGATCGCCGCCATTAGATTAGCTTTGCTGCGTGAATTAAGTTCGGGATCCCCAGGATAATGGCGAACCGGAGACAGGGTTAACAGTATCCGGCAATCGGGGTTCATTTTGTTAACTTCTTTTACTGCGGTGTCCAGCATCTTCAGATTCTGGTCGTAACTCATGATCCGCCGCTCAAAACGGTTGTTGGGAATCTTGTGACAGTTCGCCACTATTTTGCCGGAATCTTTGAGCATATATATGACTGAGGACGAAGGAGTGATTATCAGCATGTCCGCATCGACCAGAGTTTCGCGGAACTTCTTAAGGGAGAAATTGGCTTTGCTCAGTGATTTTGTGACAGTCTTCTCTGCCATTTGACCGTGCAGACTCCAGTTGCGCCAGAGATTTTCGCTTTCAAAGAAATCTTCAGGTTCAAAATATTTTTCACGGCAGATGCGTATGAGGGATTCAGTAATTGAGGCTGCATTATAAACAATCCCGCACGGGTTGCGTGAGCCTGGAAAACCGCAGTTATGCAGTTTTTCCAATACATTCTGGGCAAAACAGGAGCCGATTCCGGCAATGATCGCGTCAGGCCCTAACTGTTCTTTTTCGGGTTCGGTTTTGACCGTTAACTGTAACTTTATCTCTCTCATCATTATCTCTCCTGATATATGTGTTAAATTTGATTTGTTAAACGTTGCAGCAGCAGACTGCATCTGGGGCGCTGCCTGGCGTTTCTGACCGCCATGGAGACTGCTTTACGACTGCCTATCAGCACCAGTAGTCGTGATGCTCTGGTCATGGCAGTGTAAAGCAGATTGCGCTGCAGCATCATATAATGCTGGTTTAAAAGCGGAACTATCACGGCGGGGAATTCGCTGCCCTGTGATTTGTGAATGGTAATTGCATAAGCTAGATTTATTTGGTCCGCATCAGTAAAATCATACTCGACCGGACGGCTTTCAAAAAAAACAGTGAAAGTTTTTTTGTTTGAGTCTATAGTTGCAATTCTGCCCATATCCCCGTTGAATACATTCTTGTCGTAATTATTGACGATCTGGATGACTTTGTCGCCGGCTCTGAAAATGCGTTCTCCGATCTTGAATTGCGGTCTGGGCGGAGGAACCAGGGCTTCCTGAAGGGTGTTATTCAGGCTGCCGGTGCCGCATGATCCCCGGTTCATAGGAGTTAGCACCTGTATTTCTCTAATCGGATCATAACCAAAACGCTGTGGGATTCTTTCACAAACCATCGTTTTGATCAGATCTACCGCGATTTCAGGGTCTTCCTGTTCTATCCAGTAAAAATCGCTTATTTCGCCTCGCGGAGGAGGCTGCAGGTTCGGCATTTGGCCGTGGTTGACCTGATGAGCATTGAATATGATTGAGCTGCCTGCTCCTTGTCGGAATATTTTAGTTAGAGAGGTTACCGCAAAAAGCTTTGATTTTAGAAATGCGTCAAGAACTTTTCCCGGTCCGACAGACGGCAGCTGATCCGCATCTCCGACTAGAACTACCGTCGTTCCGGGTTTTACAGCCTGAAACAGGCTGAGAGCCAGTTGAAGATCCAGCATCGATACTTCATCAACTATCAACAGATCGCATTTTAGCGGGTTGTTTTGATCGTGGGAAAAGGAACGTGTTTCCGGTTCCCAGCGCAACAGACGATGAATTGTTGATGCGTTCATGCCCGTTGACTCTGAGAGCCGTTGTGCGGCTCTTCCGGTGGGGGCTGCGAGGTAAATTTTCAATCGGGCGGCTTTTGCCCGGTGGACGATCTCGCTTACCACGGTGGTTTTTCCCACTCCCGGGCCGCCGGTAATGATACTTAAAGGGGCTTTTGCTGTCATTACGACCGCATGCAATTGTTCCTGGCTAAGTTTAAGTTTGGGGCTTACCGGGATATTTTCCATTTTTCTGCCGGCGTGAACACTGTTTGCGGACAGTGATTTGATGATTTCAGGCAACCTGATTTCGGCCAGGAACAATGGCCGACTGTAAATCATTGGCTCTTCACCTTTTTCAACCGGCGACTTGTCGACAACCATCAGTTTCTTTTCAACGGCATATTCGAGTCCTGCAGCCGCCTGTTCAGGGCTGACTTCCAACAGGTTGGCTGTATGCTCAAGAAATTTACTTTGCGGAATACAACAGTGTCCGTCATTGCTGATTTCGTTCATCACATATCTGGCTCCGGCTGCGAGGCGTTCCATGTCTTCGGGATTGATCCCGAGGTTGGCGGCTATCCGGTCAGCCATCAGGAAGCCGATGCCGTTAATCTCATCAGCCAGCCGATACGGGTTTGCTTTTACAACCGCGGCTGCATTATCGCCGTATTTCTTGATGAGTTTTGCACAGTAGGCTGGGGATATGCCGAGTCCCTGAAGGAATATATAGATGGAGTTTCTGCTGGCATGAGCGTCCCAGGCATCCCTGATCTGCTTGGCGCGTTTTTTTCCGATGCCTTCGACTTCAGTCAACCGGGATGAAAATCTTTGCAGCGTGTCCAAAGTTTTGTCGCCAAAGTGGTCGACGATTTTCTCAGCGTATTTAGCTCCTATACCGGGAATCAGGCCGGAGGCCAGATAGCGGCGGATGCCTTCTGCTGATGCAGGCAATACATAACGATAGGATTTTACCTTGAGTCTGCGCCCGTAGTCCTTGTGCTGCTCCCAGTTGCCTCCGGCTTCGATAAATTGACCCTCGAGAGGCTCCATGATCGGGCCGATTAAAACAGCCTCCTCGCCTTTACCATCGACTACGCTGATAACGGAAAAAGAGCCATCCTCACTGCTGTAAACAACTTTTCTGATCTCGCCGCGCACAAAGTGTTCGGCCAGACCTGAAAGCGAGGGTGCGTCACTTCCGTTCATAGATTCCCCTGTTGGTTACGGATTAATGGTGGGAGAAAATCCGTTCCGGAGCGTGATATAGGGCGCAGCCAAGTTCGTTGGCACGCTTGATTACATCCGCGTCGCGCAGTGATCCGGCCGGCGCGATGATCGCGGTAATGCCGGCCTCTGCGGCTGTTTCGACTCCGTCAGGGAAGGGGAAGAAACCGTCGCTGGCCATAACAGAGCCTTCCAGAGTCTCACTACCGGAATATTTCTCCTTGAATTTAATAATCGCCTGTTCCACTGCACCTACCCGGTCCTGTTCGCCGGTTCCCACTGAGAGGGTTTGTCCGTTAGCGGCAATTACCACGCCATTGGAACGAACGTTAAGATTGACGTACCAGGCAAAAAGCAGGTCGGCAAGCTGTGCGTCGGAGGCGTCAACTTCGGATATCTGATGTCCTACGCGCTTATTCTCGGCTTCAGCTTTTTTGATGTCGGATACTGAGTGCAGCGCGGTCAGCAGCGGAGCTGCAACTACCGCCGAGCCGTCAGCCAGAATCTTAACCGTATTGGCATTGATATCGGTCTGGTCATCAACAAATCGCGGCAGCTTGGTCAGATCGCCGCAACGGATAATCCGGATATGTTTGTTGAGCTTGAAGCGTTCGCCGGCATTGAATGTTTCCAATGCTTCGGCGTCATAATCTGGAGCCACAACGCATTCGACAAAAGTTCCCATGATCTCTTCGGCGGTTTCGGCGTCAACCTTTACATTGAAGGCGACGGCACTGCCGAATGCGGCTCTGGCATCGGCGTCCCGGGCTTTCTTGTAGACATCGCACAATGATTCACCGGCACGCTGAACCGCGGCGCCACTTGGGTTGACGTGTTTCATCACCGCGCAGCAGGGGGTTTCAAAAAATTTGACGATATTGAGTGCGTATGAGATGTCCTCAAGGTTGGTTTGAGACAGACCGCTTTTGCCGTTTTTCAGGATTTCCATGCTGCCGATCGGAGTTTCCTGGTCGACCGGACGGTAAAATGCTGCCGGTTGATGCGGGTTGGTTCCATATCTCAAGTCTTCGACTTTAACAAATTCACGACCGTTGATTATCGTGGTCTCAGGGAAGTCTCCAACGTTCTTCGACAAATAGGAGTTGCGGTCAAGTTGTGCCATTTTGATGCCTTTCAGCTTTTTATCTTATTTTATGAAATTGTAAATAAAAAAACGCACGGCAAAATAGGCCGGGCGTTTTCTGGAAACTGGAAATAGCGTAATTTTCAGCCTTGGAGGGTAGCTGTTGACTCTTCTACTGTATCGAAGATTTTAAAAATGGATGAAAATCCGCTTATTTCAAAAACTTCTTTTACATTAGGGGTCAATGCCGCCAGGACTATTTTTCCGCCCTTCTGCTGCATTTTCTTCGCGACCACCAGTAAAACCCTCAGACCGGCGGAACTGATGTATTCAAGCCCGGAAAGATCGACCAGCATTTTGCTGGAATCTGCGTCAAGTATTCGCTCCAGCTCCTTTTGAGCTTCGATCGACGAGGTTGCATCAAGCCGCCCTTCGACCTTCACGTTGACTAAGCCGTTTTCCAGATTTTGAGTAATTCTCATAACACTCTCTCTTTTACCCTTCAGTTTCCTGTAATTGATATACTCGACGATTATAATAACCTTATAGATTAAAAAATCAAGTCTGTCTCTTACAAATTGACTGTTATTCTAAGTTTGTTTTTATTATTTTCCCGCGAATAGTTGATCTCGCTGACCATGTTGCGCGTCAGGAATATGCCAACTCCGCCAATTTCTCTTTCAGTGATGTCCCGGTCCAGGTCTGGCATAGCCTGGTTCAATGGATCGAATTCGTGGCCGTCATCCTCTATCAGCATGTGAGCGGCTTCATCGCCGATTTCCACTTCAACTCTGATATTGTGTCCCCCTTTGTCATCATAACCGTATTTGATTATGTTGGTAACCATTTCCTCGAGGGCCAGATCCAATACATACACCGTTGCAGACGCCAGTTCTGTTCCTTTAAGGAATTCATGGAACTCGCTGCACAAAGCACCCATCTCTTCAAAGGTGTTCTTTATGGTCATGGATTTAGTTTTGGCCATTGACCGGCATCTCCGTTGCGTATTGTTATAGATTGCTTAAGGCGTCGGTTTCATCCTGATACACCGGCATGATCGTGGTCATTCCGGCAGTTTCCAGGGTAACCAGGACTGATTCATTTGGTCCGGTGAGTAGAAGTTTCTTCCCCGCTGCATCAAGTTTTTTTGCGGTGCTCAAAAGCATTCTCATGCCGAATGAAGCGCAAAACTCAACTCCTGAAAGGTCAACTATGATGTTTTCGTTTTTATTGCCAATACCGGCAAATTCCAATTCAATTTTCTGCACTCCGGCGATATCAAGGCGACCTGATATCTTGACGATGTTTGCTTTTTCTGTAGATGTAATCTGTATTTCAGACATATATAGACTCCTGTAAAATATTTCTCACAAAACTATAGACTTGGTTTGACTCTCTGTCAAAGCCTTTTTGTATTTTTTTTTGACATAACCCTGAATATTTTTACTCTTTCCCTGATCCCGTTTCTGCGCGGTGAAATTAAAGAGGTGTAAGTTGTTTGCTATTATATAAAGATATATATAAGTTATATACCTATAATAACTATGGTTTCCTTGTTTATATGTTGATTATATATTTTTTGTGCTTAATATGGCTTTTTTTTAAATTGACTATTGACATTTCGCTATAAAAGATATATACTTATATATCATAAGCATATTATTATTGGATGGTGAGTATGGATATTGCCCAAAAAATCAAAATTGACCGCGATAAGCAGATGCCTATCTATATGCAGCTGGCAAACCGGATGAAGGAGCTTATCGAGAGTAATGAGTTGAAAGCTTCGGAGAAGCTTCCTGGCGCGGTTGATTTGGGGAAAGAGATTGGTATAAGTCCGCTTACAGTCAGAAATGCTTATAATACTCTGCAGCAGGACGACCTGATTATCAAAAAGCATGGATACGGTACTTTTGTCAGAAATCAACCCAATGTGGCGCCGGCTCGTTTAAAGTCGATTGATATCGGTTTATTGATTGCCAATCAAAGGATGAATGAGCATTATGCGATGTCACAGATTTTGAAGGTACTGGAGGTGTCAAAGAAAAATGACTGGAATTTCCACGTTTCGTTGCTCTCCAATGGCTCGATTCATGAAGCTTTTAATACATTTTACTACAATCTGATGCAAAATAATCACCTGAACGGCCTGTTGTTGGCCGGTTGGCTGTATAATCAGGATATTGCCAAGCTAACAGAGATGAAGATTCCATATATATGCATTGATGCTGATTATCGAGGAGAATATCCGGTTCATTGCATCCAGATTGATGATTTTGCCGCCGTGGAATATATCCTTAAGAGACTGGATTGCGAAGGGCATAAGCAAGTTGGAATGCTGGCTGGACCTACTGCTATCCCCGGAGAGAGTTCAATGATCCGGCGCAGTTTCAGATTGGCCGAAGCTTATCGCGCGATTTTGCGCAGTATGGGGAAAGATGTTGACAGTAATTTGATTAATTATTGTGAATACAACAAAGAGTCGGCTTTTTCCGCGGTATCGGAATTATTAAAGCTGCCCGAGCCTCCCACCGCGATTATCGTCAACGGGGATGTTATGGCTGCGGGTGTTGTGGATGCTCTGAATAAGCTGGATAGAAAAGATGTAACTGTTGCTAATTACGGGGATTCCGAGGATTCGGTGTGCAGTTATTGTTATAAGCCGATCGGCAAAGTCGTCGATGCCGCGGTTGAAATGCTTGAGAGTATGATTCTTGGCGGAAAAGTTGAAAAAATCAGAACACTCCAGCCTGAAATAAATAAATGATAAATGGCCATTGCGGGTGTATCTGATATGTGTCTTTCTCAGACAATTTGAATGTCTGATTTGTTATTAAAAAAATTATCACTGTTTTACAACAATAACAAAAAAGGAGTAGGAAGATGTTTGAAAAGGGAACAAAAAGGTCAAAGGATTTCACCTTGATCGAATTGCTGGTAGTGATCGCGATCATCGCGATTCTGGCTTCAATGTTGTTGCCTGCGCTGAATAAAGCGAAGGAAAAAGCCAAGGGGATAAAGTGTCTCTCGCAGTTGAAACAAATCGGTAACGCCTGGCTGTTTTACACTGATGACAACCAGGGGGCATATTGTCCCAGTTTCGTCGGAGACGGTAATGTAAACTCAAGCTGGTGGCCGTACAGAGTGGGCAGCTATATCACCGGTAACAAAAACGTAGCTAAAAATAAATCAATTATACGCTGTCCATCAAGGGATGCTCAGAGCCTGACGGCGGAGAAGAGCTACGCTATGAACTACTATTCCGGTTCGATCAGCGCGGCCGGAGTGCCGAGTTCCTATTATATAAAAATTATGTCCAATATCTATCAGCCGTCTTCCACCTATCTGATTGCCGACAGTAATCCGGAGCAGGACAACTCGCGCTGGGCCTGGAGAATGTATCCCAGATGGTGGTCGGCCGGTGCGAGTCACAGCAGATATGTGGATTTACGACATAACAACCGTGGTAATATATTGTTTGTTGATGGTCATTGTACAAATTCAAATGTTCCGTTATTCGAGATAGACAATACAGATGTTGTCGTACTGAATCGCTGGCGTTTTAACCGGCAATGATAGTAACAACCTGAGTTTTAACAAGGATTAATTAATTATCTCATTTTCCTTTCTTTATTTGCACTAGGAGTAGCCGTTGCCTGAAACGGCGGCGGCCCCTCTGAATTCCGACTTGTAAGGCATATACGGTAAGCAGTAAAAATGTGCTTTGGGGGGACTCTTATCTAATTATATGGAGAGTGCGGAGTTTTTTGTCCAGTTGGCCAAGTGCTTTAAAGTTGGAATCTTGTGTGGTATCTAGCAGTGAAGACTACAGTTGCTGGAAATAGAGGAGCATATCATTCATTTGGATATAATTGTCGGAGTGGTAGTTTTGTGATTAAACGCAGAAGGAGACGATAGAATGAAGAGGTTAAACATCATTGGAATTATGATCTCATTAATGTTCTGCAAGACGGTATTAGGCGATCTGGTCGATGATACCGGTAATTTTTCCAGTGTCACAGTAACTACTATACCCGATTTAATTGATGATGATCCTGTCGCTGTTACTCATCACCGTATGATTTATTACTATAATCACACACCGGTGAGTCCAAACGGACGCTGGGTTATTTATACCAGGGTTCCGGATGGACTGACAAATCAGTATGATACATATACCGTAAAAAAGGAAGTTATTGTCAGGGAGGTCAATCCTGTTGATCCGGAAAATCCGGTTCAGCATACTATTCGTCCGAGCGATCCTGATTATAATTGGGAAAGGCATCAGATGAACCGCACTATGTGGGTCAATAATAATCGAATCGTCTTCTGGCGGTACAAAAAGAACGACAGCGTGGTGAACCGGGTGCTTGTTTATGACAACACTAAAGCAGACGGCAGCGGTTCCTGGAACTGGGCCAGAGAATCAGGAAACAACTGCATTCCGGAGGATCTTGATGGTAATAAGGTTCTTTGCGTAAACAGTTTGACCAAGTCAGCAATAAACTCACTGGTTGAGTACGACAGTTCGAATGACAGCAGCCAAACGGTCATTACAACTGCGTCCATGGCGGCAATGAACAATGACCCCTATAGCCCTGTATACGGTTTCTCAACCGATCAGGATTACAGTGCCTGGTATTTTGGGCATCATCCTAAATATAGCGAATATGGCAAATATATCTTATTCAGTGTTATCGCAAGTGATGGAAATACAACTTTTCTTTATAATAGGCAAAATAGTACATTCAGGATTTTTGACCCCGAAGGTTATTTATCGCATACCCTGTTTCAGGGTGATGACTCATATATTGCGGTCGTAAAGGATGATGGTTACTCGATTACTGTTTTTGATGTGTATAATCCTGTAAATAAATACTATTTGGCTGATCCGTGCAGCTATAACTATCCGAGTGATCGTTATCACCATGCCCCGAATCACTGTACCATGTTGTCAAAGCACGGCATTATCATTTCAGACGCCCAGTATTCCGTCTTAGGCGATAATAAGTATCTTAGAATTTATTACAAGCAAAACTCCGGCGATGATCCGGTTCAAATCCATCTCACTGATTATTATAATAGCACTTCTAATGACCAGGATGCACATCCGGCCTTTGACATTAGTGGAGTGGATGAAAAATATATCAGGGTATTTTTCAATTATGACGCTGTTGCCGGTCCGGAAAACGGATATGAACAATGTAAAGTTGCCTATATAGATTTACGGAAGGAATTTGCGGCGGGTTACTGGTCTTTGAAAAATAGAGGCTGGGGTAAAGTTGCGCAATGCAATTCATCATCTTCAGGGGCAGATGTCTTAGTCGCGCCTGATGCCAATAATACGGATAGAAAATTTCAGTTTGAGATAGTCGGTTATGACGGAGCAAGCAAGGTATATCGAATCAGGCATCATTTGTCACAAAAATATCTTGGAGTCAGTTCCATTGCAAATAATGCAAAGGTAAAGCTTATTGATTCGTATGACAGCTCTGATGGTAAAATGCAATGGTTGATTACTCCTCTTACAGGGGATGATGAAGGATATTATCGTATTTCTTTATACGGTAACTCAAACTATCATATATGCATAAATACAATTGACGGCGTTCCAACTGTTGTAATACGCCCTGGCGACGAGTATTATAATTCCAGAAAGTGGGAAATGATAATCAAGCCTTATGACGATTGAATAAATTCATAATAAAATTTTTGTAATATTGTGTACCCGAAAATAAAAAAAGGATAAGTAATGGCTTCATTATCATTTAGTACTTTATGCGGAACAAGTGCTGTTTGTCTGGCCGCCTCGGCGGTCGGTGCGGCACCGGCATTCCAATCAGACCCGAACAACCGCAAGGCTGACCGCCCAACCGAACTGTGGCGGTATTATATGCATGGCGTAACCGATTTTTTCGCCGAACCGTTGAAGCTGAAATTCAAAGGCGGGACGCCTTCCGCAACGGAGTTGAAAACACCATATTTCAAAGAAAAGATCGACGAAATCAGTCTGGCTCCAGATAAAAAAGCGGTTTCGTCAAGTATTGACGTTGCAACATACAGAGGCCGTACAATACGGATCTTTTACTGGATGCGGGGGGAACCCGTTGCCGGGGCGGTTATGAAAAACAGCTATAGTGACGCCCCTCAATTGCTGGCAGTGGTCAAGGATGCAAAAAATAAGATGCTGAGCAGGAAAACATCCCATAACGGCGCGGTTGGAAAATTCCCGTGGCACGGTTATTACCTGGATGTCAAAATCCCCTCAAAGGGTAAAAAATTATATCTTGTACTTGATAATTCCAAGACCCGCCGGGCCTGGTTTGGAAAGTTCGCATTGGAGCCGGTCGGAAAAAACAATACTTACAGCCAGAACGAAAAACAGGACCCGGATACCGGGAGTATCGCTGCTTTTCCCTGGTACGAGCCGATCAATTTTCATTTTTTCGCCAAGCCTCCGGCTACCAAGTATATCTGGAACTTTATGCGCGGTCCGGCCGCGGGAATGATCGGTCAGCCATATGATCTTACAACCGTCGATGGTTTGCGGAAATACTATCAGGAGAGTGTTAAGTATGACCTGGACCAGATGAATCACGGGATTATGTATTTCCCGAATCGCTACCGGTTGGCAAAGCGAAAAGGCGTGTTGCCGCCATTGCCGGAAAACTGGCTGCTGGAGGTTGGTAAGCTGGTCAACGAGGATCAGGATCCAGAGACCGGATATTGGGGGACAAAGTATATTCCGTTGACCATGAGTGTGACTTTCCATTTTGTCGACATGCTTTATGCATTCGGGATTCAACGATACGACGAACCGGCCAAGCCGGATCCGGGCCGCTGTGTCGCGCCGACCCTGCCGCGACCGGATAAAATGGTTGATACGACTTTGAAACTCCAGTCTACATGTATGGTTGACGGGAAAAAAGAGTTAGCCGCATGGTCCCAGCGCGCCTATAATTTTACCGATAAGCCGGACGGAGGACGTTCGCGCTGCGCGTTGGGCTCGACGATGAATGCGATCAGGTTGCTCCGCATCTGTTACCGTTTCGTTGGACCGGAGCAGCAGAAACAGATTGATCGTTCTGTCAAAGCGGCTTTCAAGTATGTGTTGACGCACTGTGTCAATTCAGATGGGCTGTGGAAACAGCAGGATGTCGACTCATCTCCCACAAAATCTGCGTACTATATGAGCATTGTCAGCTACTCCCATTATCTGGAGAAGCGAACGGATACTTCTATTCCGAAGCCGGAACTTAAGGTTGCATCAGGGCCCTCTGATAATGAGATTTCGATATCCTGTCCGAGTTGGAAGGATAGGCAAAACTCTTTCCGGATATATGCGGCTGGAGATAAGAAGGTTGAGCCTGAAAAACTGCAGCCGGAAATGATTGTCGGATTTATCAGCAAGGGTGATAAAAAGATCATCGAGATGGACCCGCTCTTGTCAACAATAAAAAGTATTAAGTCATCAAAAGATAACTGGAACTCAAAGTTTTCCTCCAGAAAATACTACGGTAAAAAAGTAGTAAAGCTGCTAAGGAAAAAAAGACCGGCGGTTACCGGTTCGGATACATTGAGAATTTCCAGGGAATCTTTACCAGCTGGAACAAAAGAGTTATGGATTACCGCCGTTGACTGGTATGGCGCTGAGTCAACGCCTGTTAAAGTGATAATACCCTGAGGCGAAGGGGATTAGCGCCGGGTGGATCTCCTCCGCCCCGGCGCTTATTTTTTATTTTTCGGATGCCGCCGCGTTTTCCCGTGCAGCTTCTTTGTCTTTTGCCAGTTCGTCAATTGTTTTAACTTTGAGTTTGGCTGCTCCCTCGGTATTGCCGCGATAGGGAAGTTTAGGCCCCTCAGACAGTCGACTCTTTGCGGCGGCTATGGCGTCCGGGTATTGCGGCAGCCATTCGGCCTGGGCGACCAGCATCTCATCGACCATCTGCCAGATTTCCGGCGGGGTGCAGACGGCTCCGGTCAACGGATCAAGCATCATAGCCTGGCGCAGTAATGTATCGTTTCCTGACACCGCGGCCTCAACCGCCAGTCGTTGAACCGATATGCTATTATTACACACCGCGGCACAACCCAGCGGCAGATCGCCGACCATCGGGATGTTCATGCCGTTTTTATCCACATAACCCGGGACTTCAACGATTGCGTCGTCAGGCAGGTTTGATATGATGCCGTTGTTCGGAACATTGAAATGACCACGGTAAACTCTTCCGGTTTCAAGACCTTCAATTATCCAGCCGCCATGCTCGTGACTTCTTGATTCGGCTGTATATTTCTGCGGTTCATCCTGCATCCAGTTCGGGAAGTCATGCTCGAACCAGTTTCTGCCTTCGGTGCAGACCCGGAGATAGCCGCCGGTTTCACCGTTGATCCACCGGTCAAGGCTGATCCAGTCCATAATCTCACCGGTATGCTTACGGTACCAGGCGACATATTCGCTGAGGTGCCCGTTAGATTCGGTGCTGTAGTAGCCAAAGCGCCGCATCATATCGATTCTGACTTTTTCGGTTTTGCTGTACTCTTCATGCTTTTCGAATGCGTCAAGCAATTTGCAGGTCATGTCTTGGCCGTTATGTTTGACCTGAATATACCAGGTTTGATGATTTATCCCGGCGCAAACTATATCTACTTCTTCCAGCGGAAGTTCGAGTACCTCCGCTATTTGACGGTGCCCGCCTTCGACCCCGTGGCAGAGTCCGACAGTTTTGACTTTGCCGTACTTATTTGCGGCCCAGGTAAGCATGGCGTTCGGATTGCCGTAGCTCAGGAACAGACATTCCGGATGGGCCACTTCCCTGATATCCTTACAGAAATCCAGCATGGTCGCGATTCCGCGCTGACCATACATAATGCCGCCGGCGCACAGCGTATCCCCGACACATTGGTCGATACCGTATTTAAGGGGGATTTCAATATCGGTAGCAAATGCCTCCAGTCCGCCAATACGGGTCATGTTGAAGACGTATTTTGCGTCCGTCAAAGCCGCTCGACGATCGGTTGTCGATTGAATTTTGATGCTAAGACCGTTTGAGTCCATATCGCGCTGGCACAGTTGGGTAACCATATCCAGATTGTGCTCGTTGATGTCGTTAAATGCGACTTCAATGTTTGCGAATTCCGGGACTGCCAGAATGTCGGTCAGGATTTTTCTGGTGAATCCGATACTGCCGGCTCCGATAAATGCTACTTTGAATGACATAATTTAACAATGCTCCTTCTTGATTTTATACTTGAAAAAGTTTATATTTTAATTATATTGCTTTTTATTAATGTTTTCAATTGTATAAATTTGCTAAATAATTTTCATTTTATGCTTTTTAATCTAAAATTGCCAGACTACTTTATCAGGAGTTTGAGCTGTATTGGATCGGCAGTCAAACTCAATGCCGGAATAAGCTCCTGCGGGCGTGAGTTTCGTGAGGACGCATCGTATAATTGGAACGGGTTGAAGCGTGGTAACCGGGATCTGATCCTTTGGCAGCTTACGTTGTCCGGGCATGGGTATCTGGATTATGAGGGAACTGTTTATAAGATGACACCTGGCTCCGCCATGCTGCTGCATATTCCGCACCGGCATAGATATTATTTTAAAGAAGATACGAATCACTGGGATTTCTTTTTCATTATGCTTGAAGGTACGGAGTGTTGCAGAATATGCCGTGAGCTTATATACAAAAATGGACCGGTAATCAAATATGACGGGATCAGTTCAAGTCTTGAAACGGCGAAAAAAATTGTCGAAGAATGCAGTACTGCGAGTCAGAATGACCAGTTAAAGCTGTCGAGTATGGCCTATCAGTTTTGTATGAACCTGGTGGCTGATTTGACCGTTGGCGGCTCCGGCGAGATGCGGCCTAAGGAGATAGATGCCGCGGTCCGTTTTGCCCTGCAGCAGTTTGAGTCTCCGGTCGGAGTTGATGATATGAGTGAAGCAGCTGGATTGAGCCGCTACTATTTTTCCCGGTTGTTCCATAAATATATGAATGTCTCCCCAGGTGAGTTTCTCCGAAAGCTAAGGCTTGAAAAGGCGACCCGGATGCTGCAGTCGGAGCAGATTTGCGTCAATGAGATCGCGCTGCGTTCCGGCTTCCAGTCGGTCAGCTATTTCTGTCGTGCTTTCAAACAGGAATTTGGCATGTCCCCCGGCCAGTTCCGGGATAGTTCTATTTTATGATATCGGCTTTGGCTAGTCAGTTTTCTTCAGGCAGAATTCCGACTTTTATGATATGGCTTTGACTGCGTGAAGAGCTCAGGATAAACTGTTTAAGTTTTTTCAAAGGTAAAACAGGAGTAATGAGATATCCGCATGTCAAAGTCCAGCCTTTACCTTTCATCAATATCCTGTTGGGAAAGCGTTTCCATTGACTCAGAGGTATATCTTTTCCGTCGCCTGTAAGAGTGTATTTAAACCTGAACCCTGACTCCGGTTTTGAAGATGAACGCAGAAAAAAAACAATTCTGCCTTTGTCCGGCGTCTTGGCTCCGGTTTCGAAGATGAGTCCTTTCCTAGGGGATAATACCAGCCAGTTTTTCCCGGAGAATGACGTGCCATCGGTCAATTTAGCGTTTTTCAATCTTATACGAATAAGTTTAACCGCCTTATTCTGATTATTAATTACAGGAGACTGCGTCCCGGTTTCAATTATTTCCCCCTGAAGAGTATCTGGCTCAGAAATAATATTTGATTTCCTCTGATACTGGAATTGTTTTCTGGTTAGCATCAGAGCTGTCGGCTTATGATTAAAAACCATATAAACTGGTTCTTCTTTTAATGTGATTGATGAAGTCGTTTTGATTTTATTGCCCCAGATATCATACATGACGTCAGGAGAGGATGAGATAGTGATATTTATTCCGTTCATTGTGTCCGGAAAGTATTTTTGAGGCGCCTTTTTAGTTACGGAATCTTGAAAGCTTATATCTTTTTGCTCTGCATCCTGCAGTGGCGCGGAGTCTGTACCGGCAATTTGGCGGTCGCGGCTTTGTCTCATCATCAAACTCTCTTTTTCGACCAGCCATGCGGCGATGCAGTATTTACCGTTTTTAAGAGTAAAGCCATGGATTTGAGCCTGATCTTTGTCGTCATAAGTTTTATCGAAGTTGGCGGAGTCAAAAAGTTTGTTGAACCAGGCCAGGGCGGGAGCTGGCATAAGAGCGTTACCGGATGCCTCACATAGTTTGTGATGCACAAAACATTTCTGTACATCATATACCAGAGACAAAAGCGCGAATCTGACCATGAAGGCGGTTGTTCTGGTTGGTGCAAGCGGACGGAACGGCCAACCGCGTTTCCAGTTGGGCCAGTATTTCGGATCGGCCTCTTTCGCAATATCATCCTGCGTCAGAAAGCGTCCGTAAAGTCGGGTTTTTATGCCTGAGTGATAACCTATTTCCGTGTTCCATATTGGCTTCATGCAGTTGTATTTTTTCATGATATCGCGAGACCGGTTAAGTCGATGCAAATAGCTTTTTTCGGTATTGAAGTGATAGCCTATTTCCGGCGGTAGAGGGGTGCAGTAGGTGTGAATTGACAGAATGTCAAAATAATTTCCTCCTCCCAGTTCCAGTAGGCGATTAAGGAACGGGAAGAAGCTGCCGGTGCCTGACGGAGCCAGAACCAAGGCGTTTGGATCTTCCTCTTTTACTGCTTTATAGGCAATTTTAAGGATTTCATAATATTGTTCGACACTGCCGTGAAAGAAAAATCCCCGCGGACCTAGTTTATTGCCATTCGGCTCGTTCCAGACTTCGTAATACTTAACCCGCCCTTTCAGGCGGCGTACGGTTTGACGGCAGTAGTTTTCCCAGTCTGCCAGGTTCCTTGCCGGAGCGTATGCACCCTTGCCCATATAGGTTGAGCGCGTCGTATCACTGCTGGCCCATTTTGGAGTGAAGCCGAGAACTGCCAGAACATTCATGCCGAAAGAGTCGGCCTTGTTTACGTAAGAGTCGAGATAGCCCCATTGCCATTTGCCTTTTTCCGGTTCGATTCCCGGCCAATAGGTTCCAACTCCGTTGTCATGAAAACGAACCCATTTTATTCCCAGTCGCGAAAAAGGATTACCATGAATTCCGAGAACGCTGTTTTTACTAAGTTTATGCGGATCTTCAGCTACAGTTATTCCGTATCCCGCGATTTTGGGCGCTTCAACGGGATCTCCTTTGATGGAATAAAGTTGAGTCATAAGAGTGAAGAACCCGAATTTCTCATGCGGTAGAAGGATTTTCTCAATTCGTGATGCATTTCCGGCCAGTTTAATTGACTGCTGCCATGATCTCAGCAGTTTATCCTGCCAGTCCAGAATCTTGATCTTCAGAATG
>MDTD01176626.1_pt1 | contig 16352 bp, 12 predicted proteins | sample 811221 | NCBI WGS metagenome assembly MDTD01 (sample SAMN05326646, study PRJNA326480) | marine metagenome | isolation source: seawater | place: Pacific Ocean: South West | collected 2011 | reverse complement strand
TTTTTAAGTTAAAAGAAGTTCATTTCATTCATTTTTATGGGGGAACGTTTTGGATCAACAAACTTTGTTTATGAGTTTTAAACCAACAAAAACTCTTAAAAAGAGGGGAACTCATTTAGTCGGGTTTGGCTTCGATGGAACGGCTTGTTTTAGAAAGGGAGCAAGGTTAGGGCCCTCTGCAATCAGGGAAGCTTCTTACGGAGTTGAAACCTTTTCGCCTTATTTAAACCTTGACCTTGATGATACTGATAACCTTTATGATCTCGGTAACTTAGTCCTAGGGGACTCTACGGATCCTGAAGTAAAGTGGAAAAAGGGGAATCAAGAGCTCTCCAAACTTTGGGATAAAACAGACTTTAAAAAGGATAAAGTGAAGCTCCTCACCATTGGTGGTGAGCATTCCATTTCCTATGCACCCATAAAAAAATACCTTGAGGATTATTCAGACCTTCTTCTCATTCACTTGGATGCTCATGCCGACCTAAGAGATGGCTATGAAGGTTTTCATTACTCGCACGCTTCAATTATTAGAAGGGCCCTTGATCACTTCGGAAATGACCATGACCTTGTCCAGTATGGCATCCGCTCTGGAACAAAAAGTGAATATAAATGGATGAGAGAGAAGGGAACTTTGCAGACATCTAAAGATGATTTTTTCAGCTATATAAGATCTATTCCTAATGAAAGACCTCTTTACTTAACTTTAGACTTAGATTACTTTGACCCTTCCTATTTTCCTGGCACTGGAACACCTGAACCTGGTGGAGAAGACTTTCACTCTTTTATCAAGCTGATGAAAATCCTTCGAGGAAAGAATATCGTGGGGGCCGACGTTGTTGAGCTTGCTCCTGACCTTGATTCTTCTGGTAACAGTTCCGTCTTTGCGGCCAAGGTTGTAAGGGAAATAGGCCTTCTCCTAACTCACAGTAAGTTAGATTGAAGAAGTTGGTAAAGGTTTCAGCTATGGAAGATAAAACAGTTTCTGAAAGAATTGACGACATATACTTCATTAACAGATGGGGTGAAGGTTATTTTTCTATTGGAGATGAAGGACACCTCTCTGTAAGACCTGACCGAAGTTTGAGTCGTTCAACAATTGATATTAAAAAAGTAATTGATGAAATTAAAGAAAGAGGCGTTCAGCTTCCTTGTGTCGTTCGTTTTCCAGAAATACTCCGCTCTCAAGTCATTCATTTAAATGAAACTTTTAAAACGGTCATAGATGAAGCCGATTATAAAGGCCGCTTTATGGGAGTTTTTCCCGTGAAAGTTAACCAAATGAGGGAAGTCGTTGAAGAAATTGTCGATGCTGGTGCCCCTTACGACTTTGGACTTGAAGCTGGCTCTAAAGCAGAGCTTTTAAGTGTCCTCTCCTTAAATACAAATAAAGAATCACTAACCATTTTAAATGGTCACAAAGACAGAGAGTATCTAAGGCTCGCCTTACTAGGTAGAAAGCTTCAAAGAAAAATGATCGTTGTTGTTGAGCGCTTTCAAGAGCTTATTGAGCTTATTGAGCTTTCTAAAGAAATGAATGTTGAACCCCTTATTGGTTTAAGAGCGAAGATTTCTGTTAAGGGAAGTGGAAAGTGGTCTGAGTCTGGTGGGGAAAAGGCCAAGTTTGGTTTAAGTGTTAGCGAGATTATGCAAGGAGTGAAGCTCCTTGAAGAAAACGGTTTAAAAGGGACCGTGAAATTAATCCATTTTCACGTGGGCTCCCAGGTTGTTAATATCCAGACCATAAAAGATGCTATCAGTGAAGGGACAAGAATTTATAGTGAGCTTATTAAGCTAGGTGTTCCTATCGAATATATGGATGTCGGCGGTGGTCTAGGCGTTGATTATGATGGTTCACAGTCTGCCCATGACTCTTCAAGAAATTATTCAACTGAAATTTATGCTTCTGATATTGTGTATGGAATTCAGCAGGTTTGTGATTTAGCTGGAGTTAAGCACCCTCATATCGTAACAGAAAGTGGAAGGGCCATGACCGCTCACCATAGTTTTGTGCTCGTTGAAGTGGTCGATAAAATTGGACCTATGACGACTGACTTTAGAGAAGGCTCCTACGACGATTTAGAAAAACCCCATATCCTTGTGACAAATATTAAAGAAATTCTAACCAGTGTCCATGAAACTCCTTTCCAGGAAGTTTTTAACGATGCTCTGGCCGTTAAGACAGATGCTGAAAATGCCTTCCGTCTTGGTATTTTATCTCTGGGTGAAAAGGCCATTATTGAAGACCACTTTTGGGAAATTTGCCGGGTTTTAAGAGGAAAAATAAAGCACCTCGACTTCATTTCAGAAGACTTTGAAAGCTTTGCTGATAATCTTGCTCTCCAATACCTTTGCAATTTTTCTGTTTTTCAATCCCTTCCAGATAGCTGGGCGATTGATCAGCTCTTTCCTGTTGTCCCTATTACACGACTTAAAGAGCTTCCGACAGAGCACTGTATTCTCGTTGATATAACCTGTGACAGTGACGGAAAAATTGATAAGTTTATCAACCTTGGAAAATATAAAAACACTCTTCAGCTTCACTCCTTAAAAGAAGATGAGCCTTATTACCTTGGGTTTTTTCTAACGGGTGCTTACCAGGATGTTATGGGTGACACTCATAATTTATTTGGGCGCTTGAATGAAGTTCATATCTTTTCTGATGTCGATGACCCCCATGGCTTTTACGTAGAAGAAGTTATCCGAGGGGCCTCTGCCAAAAAAGTGTTAAATACGATGCAGTATAATGCAGGTCAAATGGCCTATAATATGAAAAAAGAAATCGATTCTTTTGTGGGTCTTAAGAATATTAACCCAAGAGAAAGCGTAAAGCTTATCGATTTTTTTGAAGACTGCCTTAATGGCTACACCTACCTCCGTGGTAAAGAAGAAGAATAAAAAACCTCTCTTTTCATTCTCTCAAAGCGTGCCATTTCCCAAGGCTCTTTCTCTTAACGCCTTGACTTTTACCTACTAGAAATTTACAAATTTCCATTTCCCTCTTAAGTCCAACGCCAGGTATTCACGATGTTTCATCTAAGACGTTTTCTACCTTTTCTTGCGCTTTTATTTTGTTGTAACACCAGCTTTTCCGGGGAGCGGCTAAATTTGGGTGTGAGCTCAAACTTTTTGGCCACCATGAAAATTTTAAAAAAACAGTTTGAGAAAAAACATCCCATCAGGCTTTCTCTTGTTTCTGGGCCCACAGGTCTTCTTTATGCTCAAATTAAAAGAGGTTCCCCCATTGATGTTTTCCTTTCAGCAGACGAGAAAAGGCCCAGGTTGTTAGAAGCAGATGGTCTAATCCATCCTAATGGCCTTTTTAATTACGCCATCGGCCAATTGGTGATCGTCAGAAAAAAGGGAAGCGCCCTTTCTCTTGATTTAAATGAACTCAAAAAGGACTCTTCTGGTCTACGCTTTTTTGCGATTGCTAACCCTAAAACAGCTCCTTTTGGAAAAGCAGGGGCCGAAGTTTTAAAAAACTATGGACTCTTCGAAGAGCTTCAATCACAAGGAAAGTTGGTTCAAGGGGAAAATATTGGGAAGGCTTTTCAATATGTTTCTATGGGTCATGCGGACCTTGGAATTGTTTCCCGCAGCTTTGTTTTAGATGGAAGGATGGGAAGTAGGGTTGGTTCTTTTTCTGAGGTGAACCCAACTCTATACAAACCCATTAAGCAGTTTGGTGTTGTTTTAAAAGGAAAGATGAGAAAAGAAGTCAAAGTATTTCTTAACTTTTTAAAATCGAATAAGGCCAAGTTTATTATTAGTGGAATGGGCTATGGCCTTCCTGAAGTGAAAGTGTCTCAATTATGAGTGAGGTTAGCCTATGGACAACTTTACTCCTCACTTTCAAAGTGGCGTTGGTGACCACTTTTTTTTTAATTCTTTTAGGAACTCCCTTTGCTTTTTGGATAAGTAAGAGAAAGGGAAATAAAAGGGCCCTTTTAGAGGCCTTTGTGTCTCTTCCCTTAGTTCTTCCGCCTACCGTTTTAGGTTTTTATCTATTAATGGCGATGGGCCCTGAAGGCCCTCTTGGAATGATGACTGACTTTTTAGGGATCGCTCCTTTAACGTTTACTTTTACAGGTCTTGTGGTTGGCTCTTTTTTTTATTCCCTTCCCTTTGCCCTGACTCCTTTAATCAGTGCTTTTTCAGACTCGAAATTGCGGGAACCTCTTGAAGCCGCGACTCTTTTAGGGGCAGGCCCTATAGACCGTTTTTTCTCTATAACCCTTCCTCTGTGCAGAAGGCAATTTCTTATGGCCTCTACTTTAAGCTTTGCTCATACCGTGGGAGAGTTTGGTGTTATATTAATGATTGGGGGAAATATACCAGGGGTGACTCAACTTGCCTCCCTTTCCATTTATGATTATGTTGAAACCATGGAGTATGGAAAGGCCCATGAAATTTCTTTTATCATGCTCATTTTAAGCTTTGTCCTTCTAGCACTTGTTTATAAATTAAATAGAAATTGGGAGTTACTTAAAGGGGGAGAGTCATGAGTCCTCTTCCACCAGGTGAAATTTTTGAAGGTTCTCTTTTTTTAAAAAAGGAGAGTTTTACTTTAAAAGCAAATAACTTTCAACTTCCAAAAAGAGGGCTTTCTGTCCTCTTTGGCGATTCGGGAAGTGGGAAAACCACATTCCTCCGCTCTTTAAGTGGGCTAGAAAAAGATGTTGTAGGGCGCTTTAATATTGGAGAAGGCCTTAACAACCCTCAAAAAAACTCAATACCTCTCCACAAAAGAAACATTGGATACGTTTTTCAAGGAGGAGGGCTTTTCCCTCACTTAAATGTTCATGAAAATTTAAATTTTGGTTTAAAGCGCTCAAAAGAAAAAAGTCTCTTCTCTTATGATTTCATTATCCGTTGGTTCAAGTTAGAAAAACTATTAAAGAGGAAAACTGAAACTCTTTCTGGAGGTGAAAAACAAAAAGTCGCTATCGCAAGAACCCTCCTTCAGGCCCCCGACGTTTTATTTATGGACGAGCCTCTTTCTGGTTTAGATAGGGAGAGTAAACTTGAAGTGATGAAGTTAATAGGTGAATTAAAACAGGTTTTTCATGGCCCAATCCTTATGGTTACGCACTCCTTTGAAGAATTAAAAAGGCTTGCTGACTTTGTTTTTTACATGGAAAAAGGAGCAATAAAATACTTAGGAAGTTTATTAGAGGCCATGAATGATTTTAAAGGACCGCTTATTGAAAAAATGGGGGGAGGTGAGGTTGGTTCTGTTTTAGAAGGAGTTGTTAAAAACCACTTAAAAGAAGATGCCCTGACAGTGGTCGATATTGGTGGAGTTAACATTATTTGTCCTCAAATTAATCAAGAGTTAGGACAAAAAGTGAGGGTTCTTATTGAATCCAATCAAGTGGCCCTTATGGAGTCAAAGCCAAAAAGGGCGACCTTTTTAAACGCCCTTAAAGTTAAAATTACTGAAGTTAAAACCCTTAATCAGATGAGCGTTTTGGTCGGTCTTAAACTTTTAGGAGGAAGTTCTTCCTGGCCTCTTTATTCTAGAGTGACCTTAAAGTCTTTTCACTTTCTTAAGCTTAGCTGCGGACAAACTTGGGTAGCAACAATCAAGGCCACTTCTCTTTAACACTATCCGAGTTTTTATGGCGGGAATAGGTTGAAAAAGTAAGTTGAATATTTAAATTTCATAGGTTTTTGACGAAAAAAAGTGTATGAAACATTATTTCATGCACAAAACTTTCTTAAGCCTTTTTTTAGGAATCATTTTCTTTTGTGGACACTCGTTTAATTTAATGGCCTTGGATTTAACTAAGGGCCATAGTGAGAAGGTTAAGCTTGGGAAGCACCTTGATATCCTTGAAGACAAATTAGGCGAGTTATCCTTTGATGACATCTTAAAAGGAAACCACAAAGAAAAGTTTATAAGGGCCAAAACAGATTTTCCTAACAAGCGATTTACAAAATCAGCTTTCTGGCTCCGCTTTAAGCTTTCTCAAAAACAAGTCCCACTACCTTCTTATTTTCTTGTTTTTTCTTTTGCTGGAACTGATTACGTTACTTTATATAAAAATATTGAAGGTCAATGGATTAAGGAAGAGGCCGGAGATCAAAAGACCTTTTCTGAGAAAAAAACGCCTCATCACTTTTTTAGCTTTCCGCTTAAGCCTGGGAAGGACTCAACTTATTACATAAGAGTTAAAAATTCTGCGGCCATGCAGCTTCCTTTAGTCCTTTACACACCAAAAGCTTATCATCAAAATATTGTGGAGGAATCTATTACCAACGCCCTTGTTGTAGGTATCCTCCTTATCATGACAATTTATTATATAGTTATTTATTTTTCGACAAGGATGGTTCAATACCTTCCTTATTCTATTTATATTGTTGGACTTATTGGGCTTATTCTTAGCCACTCTGGTTTTGGGGGGCAGTACCTAACACCAAACTCCACCTTTTTAAATAATGAGGGAATTATTGTTTCTGTCGGCATTATGCTGATTGGTTTGTCTCATTTCATTTATAGATTTATTGAACTTGAAAAGGCAGCGCCAAAAATGGCCAAATCCTTTTATATTGCCTTAGGGTTTGGCGTTTTTAATGTAATTGGCCCTCTTTTTATTCCTTATTATTATGCAATCCGCCTTTTGATTGCGACTGTTACCCCTGCTCTTGGAATTATTGTATTTTGGGGCATTTATGCTTATGTAAAAAAATTACCTAACTCAAGGTATCTCGCTTTTGCTTTTTCCTCCCTCTTAATTGGTGCCTTTTTTAAACTCTTTGAGGGGATAGGTTTTCTTCCCAGTATTTTTGTTTTTACTCAAGGTTTATGGGTAGGGGTCATCATTCAATTGGTTCTTTTTGCTCTAGGTCTTTCAAACCTGATTAAAACATTAAAAGAAGCTGCTGAAGAGAATGCCAGGCAACTTGGTGATTTTAACAAAAACCTTACCCACATTGTTGATCTAAGAACCGAGGAGCTTGCCTCATCTTTAGAAAAAACAGAAATTCTCCTTGATAATATGGGGCAAGCTGTTTTTGCCATAGATAAAGAGCATCATATCGTTCCTCCAGTTTCAAAGTTTGCAACTAATATTTTTGGTGACGATATTCAAGGAAAAACAATCTGGGAGACGCTTTTTAGAGACACGGACCCCACTGATGTTGGAAGGAGTTTTTTCGAGTTCGGAATTTCCATTACTTTTGGTGCAGACTATGTTCAGTGGCTTTTAGTGAAAGACGACTTTCCTAAAAAAGTTTTTATTGTAAAAGACGGTGAGAAAAGAAGTTTAAAGCTAAGTATGTCACCTATTTATAATAAAGACGAACTTTTAGAAAAGATTGTTTTTATCGTGGAAGACGTCACTGAAATTGAAAAACTAGAAGCCGAAGTTGAAAAAGAAAAGGCCAAAAATATGGAGAAGGTGGAGCGCCTTCAAATGATTGTGAGTAATGATAAAGCAAACCTTCGGACCTTTTTTAGTGAAGCTTATCCACTCCTTTCTGTTTTGGAAGACCCTTATGTTGAAAAAGAAGAGTTTCTAAGGGCTGCCCACACTTTAAAGGGGCTATCAAGGCTTTACGGATTAAACTTTCTTTCAACTATTATCCACCGCTATGAAAGTGCCTTCTTTATAGAAGAAGGGAAAACAGAGAAACGAGACTTTAGGGAGATTGCTGATGAAGAGACGCCTCTTTTAAAAATAGCCATTAATGAGGCCCTTCAACTAGTGACCGAAGTGTATGGAGAAGTCTATAATATAAATGACGGGACAGGTGATGAAGCCCAAGATGAAGTCCTTGAAATCAGCCAATCAAGGCTTGATAATGCTGTAAAAGACGTTTCAAGTAATCTTGAAAATAAAAATTACTCAGTCATTGTTTCTATTCTGGAAAAATTAAAGGCCATTAATATTAAAAAGATGATTCAAGGCCTAAAAGGCATTGTTTTAAATACCGCCAACGGTCTTGGAAAAGAAGTCCGGTTAAATGTTTATGGTGACGATATTTATCTAGAAAAAGAAAAAATCTCTCTTTTAAAGGAGGCCTTTATCCACCTTCTAACTAATTCTGTTGACCACGGAATTGAAAGATCTGGTGAAATTCAGGTCAGCCTTAGCGAAGGAAAGGAAGGGATCGATATCCACATTGAAGACGATGGAGCAGGAATTGATATAGAGCGTGTGCGTAAAAAAATTGAGCTTAAGGGCCTAGCGACTGGTGAGTCCATTGAAAACATGATGCCAGGAGAAATCGCTGCGTATATTTTTCATCCCGAGTTTTCAACCAAAGAAAATGTTTCTGAAACATCAGGGCGTGGGGTTGGAATGAATGTTGTGAAAGAAAATATTGAAAGGATGGAAGGGCAAATAAAAATAGAAGACAATAGAGATAAGGGGACAGGGTTTTTAATTCACTTTCCTAGTTCGATTAGCTCTTCTAACGCAGACAAAGCAAGCTGATTAAATTTCTTTCTTAACCGACTACCTTTTTATAGCTCAACAAAAATTCTCAGAAAGTCATAAAAAATTTCACAATGCCTTCAAAAAAAACTTGTTTTAGTGCTCAAACAAATTTATGACTACCTATACACTTAATTTATTTCAAATAAGGGGTCGTCTTAATGAAGAAAAGATCTTTTCTTTTAACTCTAAAACTTGCCGCTTTGACCAATTTATTTTTTGCCACCAGTTTAGTCGCTGCCTTTAAAGATGTTAAGTTTGAATTAGGAAGGGCGCTCTTTTTTGATAAGGTTTTAAGTGGAAATAAAAATATTTCTTGTGCCACTTGCCATCACCCAGACCTAGCGAGTGGTGATGCTGTTGCTCTTTCTATTGGTGAAGGAGGAAGTGGGTTAGGAGAGCACAGAACTTTAAGTGAAGGTAAAAGGGCCCCAAGAAATGCCCCGGCACTTTTTAATTTAAGGCTTATGGACGATTACCCCATCTTTTTTGATGGAAGGATTGAAGAGGTTGCTGGAAGTAACGGTTTTATCGCTTCACCTGCAAAAAATAATCTTCCAGAAGGTCTTGAGGACATCCTCTCCGTTCAGGCCTTGTTTCCTTTATTGTCAGCAGTTGAAATGGCCGGTCAAAAGGGAAGCAATGAGATCGCTGACGCCGCTGCAAAAGATGATAAGGTTAAGGCGTGGAATATCGTTGTTAATAGGGTTAAAAATATTGATGGGTATATGTCCCTCTTTCAAGAGGTCTACCCCTCAGTGAAATCTAAAAATGATTTGGGAATCCAGCATATTGCTAATGCCCTCGCTCACTATGAAGATAAAGGTTATAGGGCCGTTGATTCTCCTTATGACCGCTATAAAGAAGGGGAGCTGACGGCCCTTAATTTTGAAGCTAAAAAGGGTATGAAGCTTTTTTATGGGAAGGCAAAATGCTCACAATGCCATACGGGTAAATTTCAAACGGATGGTAAGTTTTATAATCTCGCCATTCCACCTGTTGGGCCTGGAAAAGAAAAGGGCCTCGGTGGAAAAGAGGATTTTGGCAGAGAGCTTGTGACAAAAAAGATAAGTGACCGATATAAGTTTAGAACTCCAACTTTAAGAAATGTCGTCTTAACTGGACCTTGGGGTCATAACGGTATTTTTCAAACCTTGGAAGAAGTCATTGACCACCATTTAAATCCTGAAGAGTCTCTCTTTAATTTTAACTTTAATTCTTTTCTTTACCTTGATGACGAGGATCCAGGGCACACAGTTTTTGACATGACTTTTGTAAAAGAAAATATGTTAACAAGCCACGACCTTCCAAGAGTTGATTTAAACAATCAGGAAAAAGAATACCTTATCGAATTCCTTTATGCCTTAACTGACTTAAACCCTCTTCCAAGAGAGGTCCTTATACCTGAGTCAGTTCCTAGTGGATTACCTGTAAAAGACTAAATTTTAATAAAATTTTTTTTTAAGATAAAAGCGAAACTAAAAAAGTGTAACAATTTTTTTAGTTTTGCTTTTTTTTTGCCGAACAAAGGGAGTGAGTTAGAAAAATTTAATTTTTTTAGAGGGGCCAGTTATGGCGGATTCAAATGTCCAGGATTATGGATCTGGTAAGGTTAAGTTGGGGTTTAAAAAAACTCTTAATATTATTACTCCTTACTTTTTAAAAAAAGTTATTGAGCAAGTAAAGTCAGTTTGGTTCATCATCTTTTACCTCATACTTTTTCAAGTTTTAGTTTTAAACCTTCCCATTGTTTATTCATTAACCATTAGTGCTGGTGTAGGGCTTGTTATTTTTGGCTTAACCTTTTTTATGGAAGGTTTGGAGCTAGGTCTTATGCCTTTTGGAGAAATTATAGGGGCCGTCCTTCCAAGAAAGTCCAAATTGCCAGTCATTATGATTTTCTCAGTTTTATTGGGAATTGGGGCAACTCTGGCAGAGCCAGCTATTTTTGTTTTAAAAGCTGCGGGCGCTGGGGTAAAGCCTGATGAGGCGCCACTTCTTTATAGCTTACTCAATGATTTTTCTAATCAACTCGTAGCTTGCGTTGGCCTAGGAGTAGGTATAGCTGTTTTATTAGGTGTTATGAGATTCCTTTACGGGTGGTCCCTTAAGGTTTTAATTATTCCTTTAGTTCTCGTTTTAACAGGTCTCACTGTTTGGGCCCATTTTAATGAATTTCTTGTTCCTATTATGGGACTAGCTTGGGATTGTGGTGCTGTGACAACAGGCCCTGTTACGGTTCCCCTTGTCTTGGCCTTAGGGATTGGCGTTTGTCGGATTGTTTCAAGTGGAAGTTCTGAAGGAGGTGGGTTTGGTGTTGTGACCCTGGCCTCTTTATTTCCTATTATTGCAGTTTTTCTTCTAGGTATCTATCATCTTCAGCAAGATGATTTTTACGGAAGACCTAACTATAAAAATAAAGTGAAAAAAGAAAAAAATGTTGGAGCTGATAGCAGTAAAAAAGGTACAGGTTTAGAATCTAATATTGGGGCCGAGTTTACTGACAAAGAGTGGTCTTCTTTTAAAGAAAGTGGAGTTTATCCAGGACCAGAGTTTGTTGTTGGTTACAAAGGTGGGGCAAGAGTTTTAAAAGATGGAAAAATTTATCACGAAAACCCAACCGTTATTTTTGGAAAGCAAAACCAAGACAACGTTAATCTAAAGTCTTTAAAGCATTGGGACCCAAAAGTCGTCATGCTCGATAAAATTAAAATGGGTGTTATCACTGCCGTTCAGGCCATTGTTCCTTTATGTATCTTTTTATACCTCGTCTTAAGGCTTGTTTTAAGAGAAAAAGTCCCAAGAGCAGATGAAATTTTGATGGGGATTACTTTTGCTGTCGTTGGAATGTGGATTTTCGTCTTAGGAATTGAATTAGGCTTGACTCCTTTAGGAGGGCAGCTTGGAAGTAATATACCAGGAACATTTACGACAATTACTCCATGGGGTCTAGAAGGTTATAAGGTTGCCTTACTCGGAAGTCATTCTGGAAAAGTATTGGCCGCCATTTTTGCCTTTTTTCTTGGCTTTGGAGCAACTCTTGCTGAACCAGCACTTAACGCTCTTGGATCAACTGTTGAAAAAATAACAGTTGGGGCCTTTAAAAAATCTGTATTAATGAATACCGTCGCAACAGGTGTTGGATTGGGAATAGCTTTTGGTATTTTAAAAATTGCCTATAACATTCCTCTTGAATACCTTTTAATACCACCTTATTTGGTTTTAATTATTCTTACAATTATATCGTCTGAAGATTTTGTTAACTTTGGTTGGGATAGCGCAGGCGTTACGACTGGTCCGATTACAGTTCCCCTCGTTTTGGCGATGGGGCTTGGAGTTGGTTCTAATATCCCAGGTGTTACTGATGGTTTTGGTGTTTTATCATTGGCCTCTGTTATGCCTATTATTTCGGTGTTAACAGTTGGTCTTTTGGTTAAAAAGAAAAAGACAGGGGAGGCCTAAGGGCATGTATACTCTAAAGAAAAAAGATAATTTTTCACTTGTCAAGGCCATTGTCAGAAAAAACAAAGGTCGTGATATAGCTGATGAAGAGTTTCTATCTTATTGTCATGATGCCACAGTTATGAAGGCAAGAGGGGCATTGTTGAGACCCAAGTGGTATCAAGCATTTTTACCTTCTTTAAATCCAGAACAAGAAATAATGGAGCTCTTAGTTCCAAATGAAAATATAGACCATGTCCTTAATTCTATAAGAGATAAAGGAGAGTTACACCGCTCTGGCGCTGGGGCCGTTTTTTCTTTTCCTTGTGAAGAGGCCATGTTTTTAAGTCAATCTGAGGAAGTAACAAAAAAGGTAGAGGGGCCGAGTTCTTCAAGCGCAAGTGCTTCTTTTAGCGATGACCTTGTCCATATTATTTGTATTGTTCAAATTGAAAAGGCAAATGCAATTGCCAAAGAAGTTATGCTCGCAGGAGGAGCAGGACCTACTATCTCTTATGGCTTTGGAAGAGGGTTAAGGGATCGTCTTGGTATTGTAAGAGTTTGCATAAGCCCCGAAAAAGAGCTTATGAGCGTTGTTGTAAACCGCTTTGAAGCTGAAAGAATTTTTGAAGTCATGATTCAGGTTGGGCGCCTTGATGTTCCAGGTGAAGGCTTTATTTATACAATACCGATCTCGAAAGGTCTTAACAGTTTAACGAGCTTTACTTCTGATAGTTTGTATGGGGTTTCCATACCACAGATTATTAAGGCGATTGATGAAATTAAGGGAAATACGGATTGGAGAAGTCAGGCAGACCTAGGAGAAGGCATTAGCAATTCAAATAATGTTGCTGATCGTACTTATTTGGAAAATTTAGTCCGGCTCACCTGTGTGGCCATCCGTGGAGAGGGTGATATTCTTATCAGGGCCGCTCTTGATGCCGGAGCACCTGGTGCTAGTGTTGCCTTTGGTCGTCAAATGGGTGAAGAAAAAACGATGGGTAATACTTCTATTAAGCTGAGTAACGAAAGAGAGATTATTCAATTAACTTTAGCGCCTGACAAAGTTGAAGAAATTTTAAATGCAATTTTGAAAAAGGCAAGTGAAGAACAATTTGAAGATGTGTACTTTTATACTCACGTTATTCCTAAGGCCTTCACTTATTTGGGTCCTCCTAAGTAGTTTTTTAAAAGAGTTCCGCAAGAAGGCAACGAGCGCTACCGCCACCTAGGTCCTCAATAGTATCAAGAGGCGTATGGACAAATTTATTGACGTGGTTTGATAAGCTTTTTAACTGAAAGTCAGTAAAGCTCTTATAGGCCCTTGTGGAAAGAATTAAAAAAGGTTCGTCGAAGCTATTTTTGACTTCAATGACATTGGCACAGAATGAATACATCTGTTCTTTTGAAATAACAATAAGGTCCTTGGAGGATTCCAGTTTTTGTTGAACCTTTTTCCGATTCTTTGGGTCATCTATAGCATCAAGGCAAACGATTGCAAAGTTAGTCCCTATGCACATCATAATATTAGTGTGATAAATGGGCATTTCAATATTTGTATTAAAAGTGATGAGTTCTTTGTACTTGAACTTTTCTGCCCAATATTTAACAAGGTCAGGGTTTGTTCTTTTGGAAATTGCAGCGAAGGCCTTGCGGTTTACTCGATCAAGGACTAAAGAACCCGTACCTTCTAAAAATAATGGATCAGGTCGTTTTTCATAGAGCGATAAGTCTACAATTTCAGAGTATCCAACAAGAAGGTGTTTAATAATAGATTCTTTTTTTTCCTTTCTCCTATTTTCAAGAAACATTGGGTAGAGGCAAAGGCACTTGGTCCCATCTTGGTTTCTATGTGTTGAAAGCCAGTCATTGGGAAAAAGAGCATCAGGGGTTTCTTTATCAAGGCATTCAAAAATGTGGAGAGTTAGATCCTCTTTAAGGAGGATATCTGAAAGAGCTGTCCATTCGAGAAGTGCTTTTGATTTAGGGCTTTGGATTTTTATATCTTTTTTTATAAATAAATTATCTTCTATTGATAGTTTATTTGAGCTAAAAGTGAGGGATTTTACCATGAAGAAATGGTTGGTTGTTTGCTCAAAAACATTCTTTTGTGCTGGAAATGACTCAATTGGGTTTGAAAATGATTTTTTATTATTCTTTACTTCTAGCATAAAAAATAGACCACCTTTGGGAATTTCTCCTGTAAAGTTGCTTCTTGCCATTTTTGGTTACTTAGTAAAAAAATACAAGAAAAAAGTGTATGAACTACTCTATATAATCTGGTGGAATATCTTCGTCATTTGTTGGAGTTGGTTTCTCTGTTTTCCATGAGCAGGGTTTGTCGATAAAGCGCTGCCAAACATAGTAGAGGTTTATTCCAAATTTTTGATTCAGATCTTCAATAGACAAAGAGGACCCTTTTTCTTTTAAAAACTCGTCCGCATTTTTAGGGTAATCTATAGAAATATAAAACTCAGTAGAAAGCTTCTCTTTAAAGTCTATAACTCTCTCCCAGACACCTTCTTCAACTTCCAAAAATCTATTGGTCCTTACTTTAAAGAGAACCTGCGACGGTTTCTCTCCAGTTTCTTGTTTAAACTCCCAATTGAGGTAGACAAGAATAAGTTGACCATTTTTATTTTTCATAGGTGTGGTCATTTCCATTGGAATATTATTTAAAAACTGTTGGTTATTAATACTACCCATAATGCCTTCTCCTAAAATAAATACAAACTAAGCTTTCGGTTAATGGGTTTAAGAAAGATAACTTTAAATATGAAAAATATAACATGAACTTTTTTACCTGGTATTTTTTGTTTTTTTAAAGAATGAAAATAGTATTAAATTTAGAAACCGTAAACATGGAGCAGGATTTGATTAACTCAAAAACTTTGAGAATTGCCGCTATCGTAGGCTCATTTGTATGTTCAAGTGCCTTTTCAGGTACGATAGATGACATTAAGAAAAAAGGTTACATCCAGTGTGGTGTTAGTGGACAAGTTCCAGGTTTTTCTTCACCAGATTCAAAAGGTGTTATGAAAGGCTTGGATGCAGATACTTGTCGTGCTGTGGCAGCCGCAGTTTTAGGTGACTCCAAAAAAGTTAAGTTTACTCAACTTAGTGCTCAACAAAGATTTACTGCACTTCAATCTGGTGAAATTGATATTCTTGCAAGAAATACAACTCATACTCTAAGTAGAGATACAGCTTTAGGGCTTAATTTTGCTCCTATCACTTTTTATGACGGGCAAGGTTTTATGGTTCGTAAAAAAGATGGAATCAAGAGCGGAAAAGAGCTCGATGGAGCTGCTGTTTGTGTTCAGCAGGGAACAACGACAGAAAGAAATATTTCTGATTACTTCAGAAAAAATGGCATGAAAATGAAAGCCGTTATTTTTGAATCTAGAGACGAAACTTTGAAAGCTTATCTTAGTAAAAGATGTGATGTTTATACTACAGATGCTTCTGGCTTAGCTTCAGAGAGAACAAAGTTAAAAGATCCACAAAACCACGTTATTTTACCAGAAAGAATTTCAAAAGAGCCTCTAGGACCTGCTGTTAGGCATGGTGATGACCAATGGTTTGATGCTGTTAAGTTTACTATTTATGCTCTTTTTGCGGCGGAAGAAATGGGAATTACAGCTGCTAACATTGATTCTGATGCCATTCAAAAAAGTACTGACCCTAATGTTCAAAAACTTATTGGTAATACTGTTGGCAACGGAAAGAGTTTAGGTCTTACTTTAAAAGAAGGTAAGAAAGAAGTTTCAAATGAAAAATGGGCCTACAATGCTATTAAGCAAGTAGGAAACTATGCTGAAATTTATGAAAGAAATGTTGGACCAAACACTCCTTTAAGGTTGGATAGAGGTCTAAATGCTCTTTATACTAACGGTGGCTTAATGTATGCTCCGCCAATTAAGTAAAGAAATTTTTAAAAAGTAAAAAAAGGGCCTCATTAACAAGAGGCCCTTTTATTTTAAAAAAGATTTTTTTAGGTAATTGATGATAAATACTGTAAAAAAATGGTTTGACGATAACAAAAATAGATCACTATTTTATCAATTTATAACGATTCTTTTATTCATTTATATTGGTCATTTCTTTTTTAGCAATACAGTAACTAATTTAGAGAAACAGAAAATTGCTTCTGGTTGGGGGTTTTTAACAAAAGAAGCCGGTTTTCCCATTGGAGAAAGTGTCATTGAGTACAAACCTGCCGATAATTATGGAAAAGCACTCTCGGCAGGCTTTTTTAATACGGTCAAGGTTGCCATAATTGGGAACTTTTTAGCGGTGACCTTAGGGACTCTTATAGGTATTGCCAGACTTTCTCGTAATTGGTTAGTGTCTAGAATTTCACTTTGCTATATTGAAAGCCTTAGAAATATTCCACTCTTATTACAGCTTTTTTTCTGGTATACATTTATTACAGATATATTACCCATTGTCAGAAATGCTTTCAAACCC
>MDTD01164909.1_pt1 | contig 16355 bp, 15 predicted proteins | sample 811221 | NCBI WGS metagenome assembly MDTD01 (sample SAMN05326646, study PRJNA326480) | marine metagenome | isolation source: seawater | place: Pacific Ocean: South West | collected 2011 | reverse complement strand
TAATCCTCTAATCCCTTCTCCCCCCATATGACCAGTAAACAAGACTTTTGTATCAAACATTTTAACATGTTCTTCAATCGCAGCATATCTGTGAGCACGATGAAGATGTGCATTTCCAGAATCTAATTTTACAACATTTTTAACCCAATCGTGATAAGTTTCTGGATTTGGTTCAGAAGAAATGACGTTATTAACTTTTAAACCGTAATTTTTACCAATTATTTTTGAAATTAAAACATCATTAGCTAAAAAATTCCCATAAGTTATACAAACCGGTTTGATTCCTAATTTCAATAAACAGGCAAGTATAATTCTTGAGTCCATTCCTCCAGTTAAAGTAATTGAAATTTTATCTGAAGAGATACCTTTTATATTACCTTTTACTATGTCTAGTAAAGACTCTGCTATTTCATCTAATGAAACCTTTGGATTTTCTTTTGATAAATCCTCCAAAACTTCTGTTTGATATTCAAATTCATTATTTGAATAAGATACATCATGGTGAAAAAGGCTAAATAAAGCAATATTAGTTATATCCATCTTAGTCAAACTCAAGTTTATTAGGATATAAATAATAGTATGAGGATATAGAGGCCAATGCTCCAAGGTTCATCAAAATAGCACCTCTTAAATCAAGCCCCTGCATTGTTCCACCAATTGACAAAAGGGCTTGAACAGCTAATAAAGCAACAGCAGTAGCAAAAACTTCTTTTATGTACTTATGTTTTTTCATTTCGCGGTATATTCTATTGATAAATTGATAAATCTTAAAATAACAAAATAGAAATAAAAATAAGCCGAAAATACCAGCACCACCAAGCATGTTCATATAGTCGACATGTAACATTCTTTTATGACCCAAATAATTTTTTTTCATGAAAACATTATATCCAAAAAGGACACGATCTAAACCAGCATTGAATGTTTCATTTATAGTTAACTGTACCTCAACAACACGACCTTCTGTTTCACTTTGAGTTAGGTTTTTATATGTCATTGATACCTTTTTTTGTCTTGATTCATATCGTTTTAAAATAATCGGCAAGTAGAATGGGGAAGTAATAAAAACGACTATAATAATAAAAGGAAGCGATCTAACCAACCTAGTTTTGTATGGAGTTAAAAAAGAATACATTACCAATCCAAAACCTAAAGCTAAAATTGCAGATCTTTTCATTCCAATAAGTGTAATTAGCACTCCAATAAACAAAAGAACAATCGCTAGGCTCTTGTATTGTTTATCTTTTTCAGTCTTAAGATATAATGGTATTCCAATTACAAATATTACAATATACTTTGTAATATTGACTCCTGTTTCCCCAAAGAAAACACTGTCATCTTTATATGTTGCAAATCCCCAACCAAATATATTCGCAGAAATAACATACAACTCGAGTAATAATAATGATACTAAAAAGGCTCTTTGAAATAATAAAAACCTGACTGGATTTCTAACATAATGATAGCCAATTAATAAGAGAATTGAAGCGATATAAACTTTATTAAAAATATAAATTGATGTATTAAAATCATCAGAAAGCCAACAAAGTGTGAAAATATAAACTAAGAAAACTATTGTTGTTTTTCCAAAAACATTGGATTTATACTGAGTAAATAAAAACCAAATAGTAAAAATAGTTAAGAAAAGCCCTCTAATTACTCCAGGATTAAGTGCCCGAGGAGGAAAAAGTGGGGTTAAAATAGCTGCAGCTACATTGATGATTGGAATGATCAAAATAATCAAAAAAATATTTGGCACCCTATTTAACATATTAATTTAAACGAGAGGTTAAATATATTTGTTGCCTTTCCAGCGAGTTCAACTCTAAATAATTGAAGACATTTTTACTATGGTTAATAAATAACTCATGATTATCAATGTTCCAGTAATGAAAAAACACCTGATTTTTGTCAAACAAACGACTTAAATTATAAACTGCTGTAGAATAAAAAGTTGCAAAAACACATGGTATTTCATTTCTATTATTTATCATCATGAACTCAAGGGGCAATTCATTTTTAATTACTTTCCAATTAGGATCTAAATAGTCTAAAACACATGATCTATGTGGTAAATAATAACATTCATAGCCCTTTTTAGTATAGAATGAAAATATATTATTTAATAAATTTGAATATTGTTTTTTTGATAAAATATTTTGAAAAACCAATGGCTGACCAACAAAATAAACCTTTTTGAAAATGGAAGTTATATTTTCATTTTTTGACTTCCAAAAATTATAATTATTCAATTCAATTTTTATCTCTGGGTTTTGAATTTTGAATACAGAAAAAAATGAAAGTTCATTAAATTGAATTTTATTTTTAGGCTTTAAAATAAAATTCTCCATTTTGTTCAAAAAACCTTTATGATATAATAAACTTTTTCCTTTATTTATTTTATCAATAAGATTTATTGTTGCAAAACCATCATCAACAACTGTTACAGGATAATCACTTTTGTTTTTTTTTAAATAATAATGACACCAATTACTTGACAAATTTCCCCAAACAACAATATCAGAGGATTGTACTTTATTAATTATTTTATCTAGTCTTTTCTTTCTAAAAAAGGTAAGAAGCAAATTTAAAATCGAATAGTCACTCATTTTGGAAAATGAAGACCATAAATAAATAACCTCATCCCAATCATTTGGGTTAACAATTTGTTTAAATTGAATTAAAGATTTTTTGTAATCACAAAGAAGAATTAATGAGGAATTATCAACTTCAGAATACTTTTCATTTTTTAACTCTATGGAATTAATATATTGTAATGGAGTTCTAATAAAATAAAATGCTTTCATTTTATAATCACTTAATTATTTGCGATAAGCAAACTTAATATTAGTTATTATATTTCTACTAAAACTTCCATTAAAAAGAAGAAGAAGAACATAAATCCATAACTTTTTTTTATTTTTATGATAGGCTGCATCTCTTATTTCAGCGAGTTTTTTTGTTTTTTCTAAGTATCTTTTTTCAGATTTTTTCATTTTATAAAAAACAACTGCATACTCCATATATCGAATGTAAGAGTTTAAAAAACTCTGCTTTTTTAGATGTGATTTTGTATGGCTTACAGACTCTTTAAGTATTCTATAAGAAGAACTTGTATCAAGTAAAAGGTACACTTTTGATTTACAAATTAAATGAGTAAATATTTGGGTGTCTCCTGGACAGTTTTTTAAAAAACCTTTGATCATTAAATCATTTATACTTGATTTTCTGATCACTGAAGTAATTGTTCTCATTCTCTTAATTTCACTTTTAAAAAAAGATTTCAATTGTAGGTCTCTACTTGATTTTTCAAGATAATAGGTTTTCAAAAAATTAAAAATAATTGCTTCTCCATTCTCATTAACCTTATTATAATCAGTTACAATTGCACCATAACTATTATTCTTTTCAAGAAAATCAACTTGAATTTGCAACTTATTTGGGTTTAACCAAAAATCATCACCTTCACAAAATGCAAGATATCGTCCTTTTGCTCTATTAAAATTAAAAGTTGGATTCATTCCTCCCCCTATTTTGGATCTTTGATTCTGAGACTGATAAATTGGCTTAATTATATTTGGATGCTTCAATTCAAAGTCTTTAATAATAGATGCAGTCTGATCAGTGGAGGCATCATCATGAATTAATATTTCAAATGAATAGGTGCAATTTTGATTTAATATACTTTCTAGAGCCTGATGAATGTACTTTTCATGATTATAGGTAAGACAACAAACACTAATATCTATTTTATCATTATTTATCATAAATTACCTTTTGATAAAATACTTTTTTAGCTTTCATATTTTCTATAACACCATCAGGTGGTGAATAAGGCAAATCTTTCAACTCTTGTAGCCCTTTATTCTTGATAAAGTTATGATTGATTTTTTTTAAATCAAACTCTGTCTTTTCTAATGGATAGTTAAAAAAATTCATTTCATCAAAACAAATATGCTGAACGATTGAAATTTCCTCATCAGAAAGTTCTGTTTTGTATTTTTCTTTATTTCCATGAAGTAGTCCTTTAGAAATATTCTTCCAGGCATCATTTTTTTTTGAATTTTCTTGTGTTTTAAAATCTTTATAAAATGATTTATGCACCGGTTCATAATTTAAGTTTAAAAAAGAAAATATATTGGATAATACTTTTTCTGAATTTGATAGAAGATCTTCATAACGAAGCATTTTAATTGTTTGTTTTTTATTTTCTAAATGAAAAAACTTTAAATATTGTTGTTGGTCAATCTTCCATTGTTTCGCAGCTTCAACAACCCCCCCTTTATGAATTAGGCTTTTTTTCCAAGACAAAGCCATGTCTCTAGGGTCTCTTATCATATAGATAAACTTGGCATTTGGAATAAAGGAATTAATATGTGGAACAATTTCATAAAGCTTAATTTCTTTAATAAAACAAATTTTTTTATTTGCACTTTTTGTTTCCTTATCAAATATGTAATGAAATAAATCACCAATAGCCCCCAAATTAATGGCACCAATCAATTCATCTCTTGTTAAACTCGAATTCCAGGAAGCAAAATCAACATTATATAAGTTTAAAAGATCATCCAAAAATTCAAACCAATTTTTTTTTTCATTTAACGGCTCATATCTATGAAGATTTCTGAAAGTTGGATTTAACAAATGCTTGGTTGTAGGGCCACATATTTGGGTATGTGCATTCATTAGTTTTGTAAACAGATTACTTCCCGATCGTTCAGTGCAGAATAAAAAAATTTTTTGCAGGCTCATAAAAGGTATTTTTCTAGACCAAGATTAAGCAAATCTTTTTGAATCTCTTCTATAATTATTGGATTTAATTGAGTTTTCCATTGATCGTCACTAGTATCTTTTCTATGAATAGAGTAAGCATCATTGTTATTTTCTGACTTTGTTTTACTAAGAAAGGTAAGGACCTTTGGATGTAATTCAAGATTCATAAAATGAAATATATTTTCGAATGATTGTATTGAATAATTTATCAAATCGGAATACTTAACAAGCTTAAATCTATCGTGATATAATGATTCTAATTTTTCAAATAATAGAGTCGTTTCTTTCCACTTTTCATATCCATTATATTCCTCTTTTCTATTTCTGTTTTTTTTAGGTGCATTTCTCCATTCCTCAAGTTCTTTCCAATTTAAATCTTTTCTAAATTCTCTTGGCGCATTTAACCACGAATTTATTGTCGATAATGGATTTCGTACCAAACCAATAATTTTAATTTCAGGATCCTTAACTAATAAGTTTTGGATCAAATAATGGTAACGAACTTCTTTATACAATATATTGCTTGCTTTATTATTTTTAATATCATTTACTTTACCAAATGAAATTTGATTGATAAATGAATCATTAGAAGAATACAATTGAGAATAAAAGTCTATAATTTCTTCCAACGAGCTGTTGATATCAAGTTGACTTGAAAATGAAGTAGAGAATAAAGGCTGAAAAAAATAATTAACTTCAGGATGACTACTCAAAACAGCTCCGAGCCACGATGAACCAGACCTAGGGACACTATGTAAGGCAAACCTATTCAATCTAATTGGTATGAATTAAGGAAAAACTGACTTTTTTGAATAGAATTGTTCATCAATATATCAATAATAGACAACCATGGAATGAAAGGAGTTGATTTTACTTGCTTATAATTGATCTGAGATTCTACAGGACTTATAAAATTAAGCTCAATATCATTATTAATAAATTCTGATTTATCGTACAAAGCCTCACCTCCCTGGGCATTTATATAAGAGCTGGCATTAAAATGATTGCAAATAGCGAAAATACGATTTTCTCTTTTTAGTTGTTCTGTCTCTGCTACACATTCCGAAGACAACTTAATCTTTGTATCAATCTTAAGGTATTTACATATTTGATCTAAAGAAATAAAGTTAAACTCAGAAATAGTTGAAAAATCTTTAAAGTCAAAAATAGAGTTTAACAAATTGATAGTCTGTTTGTAAAATGGACTTTTGTTAGCATAACTATGCTCTAAAAGTTTAAAGAAATCGGTTTTAAATACATTTAAATCATAAAGTTCTACTTCATTTATTTTTTTATTAGAACTTATACCCTTACATGGAATTGTGAAAAAATGCTCATTCCCATTTAATAAAATTTTGTTTCTATTAATCCAGCTCTGTTTTCTAAAATTAACATCATCATAAAGAATAAAAATATCAACCGATTTAATTAACTGAAAATAGCCTATATATGGAAAAAGATAAGGTTGCATTATCGCTAATTTCATAAGCCTTAATATAAAGAATTTAAAGTATTGATAACTAATACCTGATCTTGCTCACTAAGAGAATGATACAAAGGCAAACACAAAATACGCTCTGAAATTGATTCAGAAATAGGCATGGAAATATCATCTATATAAGGAAGATGGTTTAAAGAAGGAAAAAAATATCTCCTAGGAAAAATTTGTTTTAAGTTGAGTTGATATTCAGCTTTTTCTCTATGTTCTTTACTTTTAAAAACAAGAGGATAATAACTGTAGTTTGAATTTGAATTTTCGCGCAATTTAAATGTATTGAAACAATCAAAATTTAAATTTTTATTATAATAATCAACTATATTTTCCCTCTCCTTTATGATTAAAGACATATTGGGTAGAATACTTAATCCCATAGCAGCTGATAATTCACTCATTTTAGCATTGATACCAAGTCCACTAAATTCTAATTTACCTTTATGACCAAAATTATGCAAAGCAAATACCTCTTGACTTTTATCTTTATCATTACAAATTAATGCACCACCTTCTGCAGTATGAAATATTTTAGTTGCGTGAAAGCTACAAGTACTTATATCACCATAATTAAAAATACTTTGTCCATCATATTCTACTCCAAAACAATGAGCAGCATCATAAATAACCTTTAAATTATTTTGTTTGGCTATTTTGTTGATGGCTTCAATGTTACATGCATTACCAAATACATGTGTGGCAAGTATACAAGTAGTTTTATCTGTAATTGCACTTTCAATTTTAGTCTCATCAATAGTCCAATAATCAGGGTTAATATCGACAAATATAGGGGTACATTTTTCCCATTCAATTGCTGCAGTTGTTGCAACATAGCTAAATGGTGTTGTAATTACTTCTCCTCCATTAGCAAATAATTTTAAAGCAATTTGAATCGGAATGGTACCGTTGTTAGTACATAGTATATGATTTAAATTAAGATAATCCTTCAATTTGCTTTCGAGTTCTATTACTAAATCACCTCGATTGGTCATTATTTTTTTATCCCAAACTTTTTTTAGATAACCAGTATATACATCTATTGGTGGTAAAAATGATTTTGTAACAGGTATCATATAAAAAATACTAATTTTTAACAAGGCCTTTAAATAAACCCTTAATGTTATCAAGTATAAATATAAACCCTTCAGATTTAACAACCCAATGATAAATCAAATAAATAAAAGTGAATGCGGTTGCAAATAAAATTCTGTTTTTGAATAATGTAATATTTAGACTGTTAAATAATAATATCGAAAGAATTAATGGGATAATGGCTATGAAAAATTTATGAATATGTTTCGATAGAGAAATTTTTAGAAAAATATTAACTGCAACAATATTCATAAATGTAATGACATAATTCATCACAACCCATGAAATAATAAATGCAAGTAATCCGAAGTTATAAGCAATAACAAAAGGTATAATTCCTACAGATTTTTTACACAAACTAAAATAAAAGTTTTCTTTTGATTTTCCCTTACTCATTATTGCATTCCACATCATTGAGTTTAATGGCTGATTGCAACTTGTCAAAACCAACAATTTAAACATCAATACAGAGGGCATCCACTTTAAACCAAAAAGAAAAACGATGATGTCTTCTCCAAGAATATATAATAAACCAGATAATCCAAAACTCATAAAAATTATAACTGAAATCAATCGAAAATAGATTCTTTGAAATTCGTGATCATTTGATTGAAGTGAGGATAAAACAGGAAAAAATACTCTTGTAATTGAAGTAGATGAATATTTTGTGACCTGATCTTTTAGAGACGACGCTCTCGTATAAAATCCAACAGATAGTGGTGTAAATATTTTACCTATTAATAAAACATCTAAACGCATAAATATATTGTTGATCAACCTTTCAAAAAAAGCATAAGAACTAAAACCAAATAGTTTTTGAACTTCATTAAAAGAAAATTTAAGGTCCGGCTTCCATTTAGAGGTACTCCATAATAAAATCGTACTAAAAAATGCAGTGCTTAATGTTTGAAAAACCAAACTATATACACCATAATTGTTATAAGCTAATATTACGCCTCCTATGCCACCTAAAATTGAAGCGAAAAGTAAACGCATTGATAAAGACTTAAAGTTCAACTCTTTGCTTAAAATAGCGTTTTGAACCCTATTGAATGAATTAAATAAAAAAACCAAAGAAAGACAACGAACCAAGTTTACAATCGATTCATTGCCATAAAAAACACCAATAGCAGGTGCAAGCAAGTAGATAATAATTGTTATACTTAAGCCCGCAAAAACATTAAAATAGAAGACAGAACTGTAAGTTAAACTGGTATTTTCTTGGTTTTGAATTAATGCGGATGAAAAACCAAAATCAACTAAAACATTACTAATCGTTATAAATGCCATCGCCATTGCCACAATACCAAACTCCTCTGGATCAAGTAACCTAGCTAAAATAATTGTCAAAATAAAAGATGATCCCTGAGTTAAAAATCTGCCCACTAAATCCCAAACTATAGCCTTAAAAGTTGTTTGTTTTAAACTTGTCATAATTCAGAGGTAAATTTAGTCAAGCTTGTTTAAATGTAGTGATTCTGCATATTTCCACTCTTCTAATGTATCAATATCCACAGAATGAATCTTTTTCATAATAAATTTTTTGACTTTTGAAAATTCAGCAATTTTATTTGTTTTTAATGCGCCTACTCTGATAATATAAATTGCACCATTAAGTTGGAATATTTTATTTTGATCATAGTTTAAAAGGTTTTTTTCTTCAATTTTACATAAAAAACCATTGCTATTTTCATAAAAAATATTCTTTAAATTATCTTTAAAAGGTAAACTAACAGATGTAAGCATATCTATACTATCATCCCACTCTGATAGACAATCTTTAAGGTGATCAATGGTTCTTAATGGAGATGTCGGTTGAAGTAATATAATTATGTCCGGACAGTATCCATTATGTTCGTACCATTTTAAAGCATCAAGAATAACATCTTGAGTTGATGCTGTATCAGAAGCTAAGAATGGAGATCTTAAAAAGGGAACATCTAGTCCATAAGACTCAACAATTGATTTGATTTCTTGATCATCTGTTGAAATACAAATAATTTCATCTTTAAATAATTCTCTAGCAACTTTAATTGTATGATAAATTAATGGCTTTCCGTTGAATAGTTTGATATTTTTTTTATGAATTCGTTTTGAACCACCTCTTGCTGGAATTATAATTAATGATTTCAAACTTTACTATTTAAATAAATTAATTTCCGATTGGGCTTTCTTATAATCATCAGGTCTACCGATATCTAACCAGTATCCTTTATGAGAATAAGATCTTACTTTGTAATTCTTATGAATCAAATCAGCAATAAAATCAGAAGCAGAATATCTTTTATCTTTGGGTATTTCTTTTAAAGCATCCTTTTTAATTAAATAAATGCCCCCATTTATATCATGTATGTAATTTGGTTTTTCTTTAAATTTTTTAATATAACCATTGTCGCTTTCTAGAACTCCATAAGGTATTGCAACATTATACGGTATTGTCAAAACACTAAGATCAGCTTCAGAATTAATAAAATCAAGATAAAAATCTTCGTAATCTACATCTGTTAATAAATCTGCATTACATACAATAATAGAATCATTATTGAATGAATCTATTAAAGAAATAGAACCTATGGTTCCCATAGGAAACTTTTCAGTAATTATTTTCAAATTAAAATTAGATTCTTTAGAATTTAAATGTTTTATTATTTGATCACCAAAATGATTGACACTGACAACTAGATTTTTGACACCAAAAAATGACAAACGATTCATCAAATGATCTATAATTGGTTTGTCTCCAACACATAAAAGAGGTTTGGGAAGTTCTCGTGTTAAGGGTAAAAGACGCGTTCCTTTTCCTCCAGCCATAATTACCACATCAACTGGTAAAAAATTAAATTGTTTATTAAAATTGATTAAATCAGTTATCTGATTTTCTCCATTAATAACAGGTATAATTTTGAGGTCTAAATTTCTATATGATTTTAAAATGCTTACATTGTTTTCATCAGATCGAACAAATCTTGGATTGGAGTGATGAATTTGAGTAACCAATTCTTCTATGGAAACTTCATTTAAAAAACCTCTTCTAATATCTCCATCTGTTAATGACCCAATCAATTGATTTTGATTATTAATAATAAACAAAACACCATCAGCACCAAGATCATTTAATTGATTCATGGCATCTCTAATAGAGCATGATGATTTAATAATATGTTTATTTACATCTTTTGACTTCATTATAAATTTTTCAATATTGAAATAATCAATTTAGAGGCTCCGCCTCTATCATAAATATTAGGCCCTTTAAATTCAAGACCAGCAAATTTTTTTACAGCATTAATTATCTCATGTTTATCAAATTTAACATTTTGTACATTTTCTCCAGAATCTCTTCCTTTCTGCCTATCTCCTATATTGATAACATATTTGTTAAAAGAAGCCACTTCTATTATTCCACTTGATGAGTTACCCATTACAAGGACAACATAACTTAAACAAGAGAAATAAGATCGAACACCTAAATTACTTATATAGAATACTTTATTTTTATTATTTTTAAGTATTTTATTAAACATTTTGGCATAAACTGAAGACTTTGTATCAATATTGGAAGAGGTTATAAGTAATTGATATTCACTAGTAAGTTCGGTTAATGCTAGTTCCAATTCTTTCGCATATATTTCATTTTTATCAAAATTTACAGTTTCTGGATGAACCGTGATTAAAATAGTGGGTTTATTAAGATCTATACCCCACATTTTTAAAAATTCTTCCTTTGAGTACAAAGAAAAATCTTTGATGTTGTCAAGGCTTAAAGAACCAACATTTAATGATGAAAATGAGTTTCCAACAATTGAATTAATTCTGTTTAAATTATTTTCATTACTTGTAAAATGAAAAATTGAGGCAATTGAAATTTGATGTCTATAAATATTATCAATAGCACCTAGTGTTGTTTCACCAGAATGAATATGAACAAATTTTACATTAAAAGGGACACCTGCATTAACAGCAGCAGCCATTTCAAAACGATCTCCCAAACAAAGAACAGAATCAAAATTCTTATGATTTTCTGCCCAAAAAGAAGCAAAAAGATCATGTGTTTTAGCATAAGATTTTGATATAATTTCAGGTGAATCTCCAATAATCAAACCATCAATAGATTTAAATACATCAAAACCATCATCTATAATTGAATTAATAGTTAATCCATATTCCTCTTTACAGTGAGAACCAAAAGCAATAATAGACAACTTAAAACCTTCACTATCCTTTAATCTATTCAGCAAAGGACGATAGATTCCATAATCAGCTCTAGAGCTGGTTAAAACGGCAATATGTTTTATTGTATATTTTCCCATGTCAATTTAGTTCCATAAGACAAGTCCATTTTGTATTTTTTACCAATAATTTCATTTAATTTCATAGGAGAAATTCCATCTCCAGGTCTCATCATTATTAAGTCATTTGACTTAACAATCTGACCTTTGAATACATCCGTAACAAGATGAATACTTCTTCTTGCAATAATTCTATTCTTAACTTCTGATTTGCTTGGAACTTTATGTCCAGATCCAGAAATAGCTTTTTCGATATTCCTTATCGATTCGATCATTTTCTTTAATTCATGAGGCTCTATTGATGCAGCATGATCTGGTCCAATATCATTTCTATCAATTGTAAAATGTTTTTCAATAACCGTTGCTCCTAACGTTACACATGCTATAGGAACTTCAATTCCATTCGAATGATCAGAATATCCAACATCAACACCAAAAGTTGACCTAATTGTTCTAATTGCATTAAGATTAAGGTCTTCGTATGGTGACGGATATTGAGTATTACAATGAAGGAGGGTTACATCATTCTTACTAACTCCATGATTGTAACATAAATTTAAAGTTTTATCAATTTCATCAACATTTGCCATTCCTGTTGAAATAATTATTTTTTTTCCTTTTTTAGCAATGTGCTCAATTAGTGGTTTATTTGTTAATTCTCCCGAAGCAATTTTAAAAAAAGACTGCCCCAAATCATCTAAAAAATCAACCCCATCAATTTCAAAAGCAGTTGATGCAAATTCAATATTTAATTTTTTTGAATAATTAATTAACTCTTGATACCAATCGAGGGGGATTTCAAGTGATGATAGCAGTTCTAATTGATTTTTTATAAGATAATTGTTTTGCTGATATTCAGCTAGCGGTGTTGATTCCGATGCAATTTTAGACGCCCTAAATGTTTGAAACTTTACAACATCAGCACCTGATTCTGAAGCTATTTTTATCAATTGCTTAGCTCTTTCAAGACTCCCGTTATGATTAACTCCTGCCTCAGCAATTATTTTTGTTCTACTAAACATTTTCTTTTAAATATTTGGCAGGATTCCCAATAAAAACAGAATTATCAGGTACATCATTAAGCACAACACTACCCGCACCAATTAATACATTACGACCTATTTTTACACCTTGTTTAATGGTTGCATTGGCCCCAATAAAAGACATTTCTTTAACTTTAACGTTACCTGCTAAAACAGCCCCTGAAGCAATATGAACAAAGTCATCAATTAAACAATCATGTTCAATAATTGCACCTGTATTAATAATTGAAAAATTACCAATCACACAATTAGGATTAATTAATGCCCCATTACAAACTACTGTTGATTTTCCTACAGAAGAGTTATTGCTAACATATGCATTTTTATGAACAATAGAGATTTCATTTAAATTAGCTTTAGAAAATAAAGCACTCAATGTTTTTCGAAGCTTATTTGATCCAAAACACGGAAAAACAAAATTATTTTTAACTGTTTCCCTTAATCGTAATTCATTTTCATGCCCCAAATACTTTATGTTATAAGGATTAATAATTGCTTCTTCTACATCAAAATACCCAATAACATTAATATTATTTGATAAACACGCATCTATAACACTATAAGAATGCCCTGAATAACCTAAAATATATACTGACTTATCCATTTATAAAACAACGCTACTTGGTAAGTTAACAATACGATCGGAAAGAAATCTTGCATTTTTTTGTCCATCATGCTGACAATGATTATACATCGGTAGGTCTATCATTAATTCCCAAACAGGTCTTGCCAATACTCCATTACTATGAGCATAATCTAAAAAATCATTTCTTTCCTTTCTGTTATTTAACTCCATACAAATCAACCAGAAGTTTGCTTTTGTATTCTCTAATTCCCATTTAAAATCAATATCTAATTTTTCAAAAATAGATTTATAGTGATTTGCGGAATTTCTTTTTTTATCAATAAAAGAATCCAATTGTTCCATCTGAGCTAACAACAATGCTGCATTTAAATTAGGCATTCTATAATTAAAACCTATCTCATCATGATAATAATTATATGGATGCGCTTTTTTAGCTGTAGTAGTAACGTGCTTTATCCACTTAGCCATTTTTTCATTATTCGTAACAATAGCGCCACCACCACCAGAGGTGATTATTTTATTTCCATTGAATGAAAAAACACCAATATCACCAAAAGACCCAACTGATTTTCCATTAACAAAGCTGCCCAAAGCTTCAGCAGCGTCTTCAACTACTGGTATGCACCATTCTTTACATATGTCAACTATTTCCTCAATTCTAACAGGAAAACCAAATGTATGCATCGGCACACAAGCAGAAACCTTTCTTTTAGTATTTATGTTATAACAATTCCCATTTATTATTTCAGTGTTATTGGTTAGGAAATTCAACAGTGCATCTGGAGACATTCCCATTGTGTCCAAATCTACATCAATAAAAACTGGATGAGCCGAGTTGTAATGAATAGAATTGGCTGTTGCAACAAAAGTAATCGCCTGAGTAATAACCTCATCATTTTTTTCAACTCCGACTGCTTTTAATGCTATTGATAATGCACTGGTTCCATTAACAATAGCAACACCATGATTGGTATTGGTATATCTAGAAATTTCATTTTCAAAACCTGTTACAAACTCTCCAACACTTGAAACAAATGTTGTATCTATGCATTCATTTAAATACTTTTTCTCATTTCCATTAAATAAAGGTTCATGAAGTGGAATTATTTCATGATTATGAAATATTTTCTTTATTGATTGAATTATTGATTTGAATTTTTCCATTCAATTATTACATCTTAGTATCGAGGTACTTGCCAATATCCACATATTTAAACTCTGTAAGACAATTTTTGAAAATATTTACTAAATCAGATTTTGTCCAAGAACCTCTATCTTTAATTTCTTTTAATGAAATTAAAAAATCATTTAACTTTTTATCATCAATTTGATAATTTTGCTTAAGAACGCCAATGGTTTTGTATGAATCTTCACAAATATTTTCTTGATCAGTAAAGAATTCTTCAATTGGTTTCTCCCCCGTTGTATTTGAAGGAGAAAAAAAACAAGGCCACATTTTTTTATCAAGCAACTCATCAATTTTAGATCTTGCCTCATCTTCTGAGGAGCATTCATAGGGAGTGTACCCCATTGAACTTAAATATTTACAGGCCAGATCATTAAATGAAGTTGGAGGCAATAAGTCTGTTAATTTCGGAAAAAAAACTTCTCTATTTTTACCTAGCAAACATGACATTAGGCACAACTCACCTGATTCCTTAGGCGTAATAAAGTACCTTTTTATATCATTTGGAGCGACTATTGGTTGACGCTTAGAAAAACGATTTAAAAAGCTATATAGAAGTGATCCATCCGAAAAAGCAACATTAGCGAACCTAGCTGAACTGATTTGAATTTCATTACTTTTTCTAATTAAAAACTTCTCCATTATTCTTTTACTAGCACCCATCATATTAACTGGATTTGCAGCTTTATCTGTAGAAACACTAAAATATTTATCAGTATTTGTATCAATAGATAGTTGAAGTGAAGAAATGGTATTATGAATATTTACATCTATCATCCTCATCAAAGTAAAAGGGTCTTTTTCACTACGAACATGTTTTAAAGCAGACAAATTAATGACGTAATTATACTTTCCTTGAGATTTTATAAATAATTTGTATAAATCACTACCTATATCCAATGTAAACACTTGAAAATCACCTGAAATATAACCAAATGAGCTTCTAATATCACGAACCAATTCTGTAAGATTATTTTCGCTGATATCAATGACATGTAATTTTAACGGGTTTCTTTTAAAAATCTCCTTAACTACAGCCTGACCTATTGACCCTGCACCACCAATGATTAAAAAAGAGGATGATTCAACGATCTCCAATAAATCTTGCTTACAAGTTGAAAGGTCAAGGTCAAACAAGCCTTGTTTGCGTCCTAAGATATGATCGTAGTTGAAATTCAAAACTATTTTGCTGGGACAACATTTTCCCAATACCAATTTAATGTTTCTTTTAATCCACTTTTTAATGGAAATTGCGGGTTGTAATTTAAAAGTTTTTTTGCCTTTGAAATAGAAGCTAACGAATGAGGAATATCTCCATCTCTATATGGTCCATAAACAGGCTCAAGAAGTGAAATATCTGAATCAAAATAAGCAAGATTTTCTCTCATTGAAAAATAAAGTTCATTCAAAGTTGAACTTTCTCCATATGCAACATTGTAAACTTCATTTAAAGCCTCCTCATTATCAGTAAATAGCGCCAATTTATTAATATGTATAACATTATCAATATATGTAAAGTCTCTTGAATATGAACCATCACCATTGATGATTGGCTGTTCATGTGCTATTAATTTAGCTGCAAATTTAGGTATAACAGCAGCATATGCACCATTTGGATCTTGCCTTCTACCAAAAACATTGAAATACCTTAATCCAATACAATTTAGATCGTAAGCTCTTTTGAATACATCTGCATATAATTCTCCTACGTATTTGGTTATTGCATATGGGGATAAAGGTTTACCAATTATACTCTCGACTTTCGGCAATGATTCAGAATCACCATATGTTGATGAACTAGCTGCATAAACAAATCTTGAAATATTAGCATCACGAGCCGCTACAAACATGTTTAAAGTCCCTGTGATATTTATATCATTAGTTGTAATTGGGT